>Ga0137373_10000300_pt1 | contig 46548 bp, 38 predicted proteins | sample SagtaG_5_FD_104912 | JGI IMG/M metagenome (GOLD analysis project Ga0137373, IMG submission 104912) | Vadose zone soil microbial communities from Sagehorn Ranch, Mendocino, California, USA - Sage1_R_80_16 metaG | ecosystem: Environmental > Terrestrial > Soil > Vadose zone | place: USA... | reverse complement strand
CACGTCGGTCGGCCCGCCGCCCGGCCGGACCGGGATCTGGCCCGAGACGAACACGAAGCCGTTGGCCACCACGGCGTGGGAGTACGGCGAGTGCGGAGCCGGATAGTCGGGGACGTCATTCACGTGACGAATCGCATGCATCGATCCCTCCGCGGTCGATGCTAGCCCATCGTGATGACGGAAGGGGGGCCTGGGAGGCCCCCCTTACCCGTCAGGGCGCGCTGGCCGGCGGCAGGAGCGTCAGGTCGTCCTCGTCCAGACCGACGGCGGTGAACAGCAGTCTGTTGGAGCCCAGCACCTGCACGATCCAGCCCAGATAGCCGTTGCCGTCCGCGATGATCGTGACGCTGCCGCTCGCCGGTGGCGTCGGTAACCCGAACCCGCCGGGAACCTGCAAGACCTGCATGCCGCGGGCGCCGACGGTGCGCAGGAGGGCCGCGCCCTGGGGGACACCGTTGGTGTCGTAGAGCTGGATCGTCAGCGTTCGTCCGACCGTCAGCGGATTCACGAGGACCAGGAAGTTCTGCACGCCGGCGCCGGTCGTGAAGTACGGCAAACCCCCGTGCTCCGACGACGTCTCCGCCAACCCGCTGTTCGCCGCGACGAACGTCGAGGACGCGGAGGTCAAGATTCCGTTCGGGATGAGGCTGCCCGTCAAGCCAACCACGGTCTGGACGTTGTATTCCTCGTCACTGATGATGTTGTTCGCCCAGCACCAGCCGACGCCGGTGAAGAGTGGATCTGTCGTCACCAGCAGCGAGGTCGGCGTGTGAAAGGCCACCTGACCGGTGGCCGATAGCGGCACGTTGACGCCTGCGATCGGGCCGATCCGCTGTGAGGCATCGTTGAAGCACTTGATGTTGACGGTGACGGGAGCCTCGGTCGCCGTGATCATGTAGTTCGTCGTGAAGACCTGACCACCGGGCTGCGGGAGGTGGACCAGAAGGAGCGCCTGCTGACTCCACATGTTGCTGGCCAGGGTGGGACTGGGCGCGAGAACCACCTGAAGTCCCAATAGCACAGCAGTCGCGATCCCGGCGTTTAGCAGCTGTCGTGCGTGCATTTGGCTCGCTCCTGTGCGGCTCGAGAATGTCGACGCTGCGGCGACCGTAACAGGGGTGCGAACGCCGTGTCAACGGCAACGACGGTCGCTGAACCGTCAGCGCAGGTACGCGAACGCCAGCGTGGCCACGCGCTCGCCCGCCGCGCGGCGCGCGGCGGGCGTCAGCGCGTCCACCCGCGCCCTGGCGCGTTCCCGCCCGACGTCTTCGACGACCGCCCCGAGTTCCGCGCCGAACAGCGGCTCCAGCCGCCGACGGATCTCGCGGGCCAGCGCGGGACTGCGGCCTCCGGTCGACACGGCGATCTGGAGCGGGCCGCGACGCAGGACCGACGGCACGATGAAATCACAGTGCGTCGGGTTGTCCACGACATTGACCAGCGCGTGCCGACGGCGAGCTTCGGCGGCCACCGCCGCGTCGACGGAGGCCTCGCCCGTGGCGGCGATGACGACGGCGCAGCCGCGCACGTCCCAGCGACGGAAGCGGCGCGCCCGGTGCACGACGAGGCCTGCCGCCACGAGCGCGGCCAGCCCGGGCGTCGTGGTCGGGCTCACGACGACGACGGAGGCCCCGCAGTCGAGGAGATCCCGCGCCTTGCGCTCGCCCACCGGCCCGCCGCCGACGACGAGACAGCGCCGCCGGCGCAGGTCGAGGAACGCCGGGAAGTAGTCGCCCACCGTCAGGCCTCGACCACGACCGGATCGGCGGGCGCGGCGGCCCCGGCCGGGACGCGACGAACGCTGAGCGGCGCGGACGCGGCTGCGACGGTCGGTCCGGTGATGAGGATCGCCGGCGATTCGGCGGCGGCCGCGCGCGCGGCGGCGGCGATCTCACCCAGGCGCGCGGCGATGATGCGTTCTTCGGGATGACCAACCCGCTCCACCAGGATGGCGGGCTCGCGGGGATCACGACCGAGGGTCGTCAACGACGCCGTGACCGTCTCCAGCGCGCGCACGCCCATGTAGAACGCCAGCGTCCCCTCGGCGCGGGCCAGCAATCCCCAGTCGACGCTGCCCGAGGCGCGGCCCGTGTGGTCGGTGGCGCTGGCGAGCACCAGCATCGAGGCCTGGCCGCGCTCGGTCAGCGAGATTCCGGCGCGGGCCGCGGCGGCGGTCGCCGCGGTGACGCCGGGGACGATCTCGAAGGGGATGCCGGCGGCGCGTACCGCGTCGATCTCCTCGGCGAGGCGTCCGAAGACGGCGGGATCGCCGCCCTTGAGGCGCACGACCCGTCCCCGGCGCCGGGCGCGATCGACGAGCAGCCAGTTGATCTCCGCCTGACCGAGGCAGTGCCGGCCCGGCGCCTTGCCGGCATCGACCAGCTCGGCGTCCGCCCGGGCCTCTCCGAGGAGCTCGACGGGCACCAGCCGATCGTGGACGATGACGTCGGCCTCGCGGAGCCGACGCAGGGCCTTGAGGGTGACCAGCTCGGCATCGCCCGGCCCGGCACCGACGAACGACACGCGCGACACCGGCGTCACGTCGTCTCCTCCTTGCGCTCGCCGCGCGGAAAGAACCGGATGAGCCGCTCGAGGACCGCGGGCAGCTCGTCGCAGGGCACGTCCTCGAGGATCTTCACGGCCATCCGCGGATCGGGACCGCCCCGCCCGCCCACGAAGACGTGCACGCCGTCGACGATCTTGCCGTCGACCTTCACCTTGCAGCCCTGCAGGCCCACGTCCGCCGTGTGATGGTTGCCGCACGCGGCGGGACAGCCGGACCAGCGCACGGCGATCGGCCGCGTCTTGCCGACCCGTCGCTCGAAGTCGCGCGCCAGCGCCAGCGCCCGCGTCTTGGTGTCGATGAGCGCCAGGTTGCAGAAGTCCGTTCCCGTGCACGACGACACGCCCCGGAGGGCCTCGCTCGGGTTGTACGGGAGCTGGCGCAGCAGCGGCTCCTCCAGGAGCGCGCCCACGCGCGCGTCAGGGACGTGAGGCAGCAGCACGTTCTGGAGCGGCGTGACGCGCAGCTCGCCGGCCCCGTACTGATCGGCGATTCGCGCCAGCTCCAGCAGCTGGTCGCCCGTGATCCGCCCGACGGGGGTCTTCATCCCGACGTAGTTGAGCCCCGCCTGACGCTGGCGGAAGACGCCCACATGGTCGGTGACGGCCGCGCTCCGGGCGTCGCGGCCGGCGGGCGGCAGCGGGCGGCCGAGGCGCGATTCCAGCTCCTTGCGGAAGCGCTCGGCGCCCCAGTCCTCCACGAGGAAGGCCAGGCGCGCACGGCTGCGCGCCTCGCGAGGGCCGTGATCGCGGAACAGCAGCGCGACGGCGGCGCAGACGTCCGCGGCCTCGTCGGGGCGCACGAAGGCATCGAGGCTCGTGGCCAGGGTCGGTCCGCCCGAGCCCTGCTTGCCGCCGACGGCGAGGTTGAAGCCGGTGGCCTCCGCGCCGTCGACCGTGGCGAGAGCCGGCGTCATCGCCACGTCCTGGGTCTCGACCGCCGTGCAGTTGTCGGGGCAGCCGACGATGGTGACGTTGAACTTGCGTGGCAGGTTCGTGAACTCGCGGTTGCCGAGAAAGATGCGCTGGAAGGCGGCGGCGATGGGCGCGGTATCGATGAGCTCTTTCGGCGTGAGGCCCGTCGCGGGGCAGCCGACGATGCCGCGGATGTTGTCCATCCCCGTCTGAAGGCTCGAGAGGCCGGCCGCCTCGAGTCGCGCCATCACTTCCGGCACCCCCTCGATCGTCACCCAGCGGAGCTGGATCTGCTGGCGGGTGGTCACGTCGGCGACGTTGCGTCCGCTCTGTCTGGTGATCTCGCCGAGCACGCGCGCCTGCGCGGAGGTGAGCACGCCGTTCGGCATGCGGATGCGCATCATGAAGTGCCCGGGCGTGGGCTTGCGATGGAAGACCCCGACCCACTTGAGGCGCTCCTTGTCGTCGTCTGCGATCGTCCGCCAGCCCTCGCGCGCAAACCGGATCAGGTCCTCCTGGACGTCGAGACCGTCACGGGCCGCCTTCATCGCCTCGATCCTGTTCATCGCGAGAGCTCCACGATCTTTCGCAGCCGCACCGCGCAGGCCTTCAGCTCCGGCTGCCGGGACAGCGGATCGCGGGCGGCGAGCGTCAGGTTGTTGGCGCTCTTGTAGAAGCCGAACCGACGACCCCAGTGGAACGGCAGGAAGCACGTCCCTTCACGGATCGTCTCCGTCACCCGGCACTGCGCCACCGCCTTGCCGCGGCGTGACGTGATCTCGACGAAGTCGCCGTCCACGAGACTCGCGCGGTGCGCGTCGCGCGCGTGGATCTCCAGATACGGCTCGGGCGTCCGGGCGACCAGCGCGGGGGCCTGCGCCGTCCGCGTCAGCGTGTGCCAGTGATCGCGGACGCGGCCCGTGGTGAGGGTCAGCGGGTAGATCGCGTCGGTCGGCTCGATCGGCTCCGCGTGCTCGACGGCGACGAAGCGCGCACGGCCGTCGGGGTGCGCGAAGCATCCGTCGGTGTAGAGCCGCGCGGTGCCCCCGTGGTCGGGAGCGGGGCATGGCCACTGCAGCGGTCCGTCGGCGCGCAGGCGCGCGTGGCCGAGGCCGGACATGTCGCAGCGGGTGCCCCGAGTGAGCGCCGCGAACTCGTCGAACACCTCGGCCGCGCTCGTGTACGGAAACGCCGCCTTCCAGCCCATCTCGTGGGCGAACCGCGCGAGGATCACGGCGTCGGGCAGCGCCTCGCCGGGCGGCTCGCAGAGCTTCGGCAGATACGTCAGCCGGCGCTCCGAGTTGGTCATCACGCCGTCCTTCTCGGGCCACTGCGCCGCCGGCAGCAGGACATCGGCGAACTCCGTCGTCTCCGTCGGGTGATAGGCGTCCTGGACGACGACCAGCTCCGCCTGACGCAGGGCCTTCTCGACCAGGTCGACCTCCGGCATGGACGCCGCGGGATTCGTGCACAGGATCCAGACCGCCTTCACGTCACCGGCCGCGAGCTTCTCGAAGATCTCGAGGGCCGAGAGGCCGGGCCTCGCGGCGATGCGCCCCGGCGGCACGCCCCAGTGCCGTTCCACGGCCGCCCGGTCGGCCGCGCTCGTGACCGCGCGATAGCCGGGCAACAGGTGCGCGAGCCCGCCCGTCTCGCGACCGCCCATCGCATTCGGCTGACCGGTGAGCGACATCGGCCCCGCTCCCGGGCGCCCGATCTGGCCGGTGGCGAGGTGCAGGTTGATGATCGCGGCGTTCTTGTCCGTGCCCACGTGGCTCTGGTTCACGCCCATGCTCCAGAGCGTGAGTGCCGAGCGGGCCGCGCCGAAGCGCCGGGCCGCGGCGACGATGATGTCGACCGACAGCCCGGTGAGGGCCGACGCGCGCTCGGGAGGATACCGATCGATGACCGCGCGCAACGCCTCCCACCCCTCCGTATGTTGGTCGATGAATCCCCCGTCGAGGGTCCCGTCGCGCCAGAGGACGTGGAGCATGGCGTTGAGGAGCGCGATGTCCGAGCCGGGGCGCAGGGGCAGGTGGAGATCGGCCAGGTCGGCGGTCTCCGTCCAGCGCGGATCGGCCACGATCACGCTCACCTGCTCGGGGGCGGCCAGCTTGCGGCGTCGGATGCGCTTGAACAGGATCGGATGGCAGTCCGCCGTGTTGCTGCCGATCAGGAAGAAGCAGTCCGCCTCTTCGAGGTCCGCATACGCCGGCGGTGGGCCGTCGGCCCCGAGCGAGCGCGTGTAGCCGGCCGCGGCCGAGGCCATGCACAGACGCGAGTTGGTGTCGAAGTTGTTCGTGCCGATGAAGCCCTTCGCGAGCTTGCCGCCGACGTAGTACTCCTCGGTCAGGAGCTGGCCGGACGCATAGAACGCGACGGCGTCCGGACCGTCGGTTGCGATGATCTCGCGGATGCGCTCGGCGGTCAGGCGCAGCGCCAGCTCCCACGGCACGCGCTCGCGCCGGGCGTCGCGACGGCTGCGAATCTCCGGGAACAGCAGGCGCCCGCGCCCGAGCGTCGGCGGCAGGTGCACGGCCTTGGCGCAGATGTCGCCGAAGTTCGCGGGATGGTCGGGATCGCCCTTGACCCGGCGCACCGCCCCGTCCTCCACGCGCACGAGGAGCCCGCAGCCCACGCCGCAGTACGGGCAGAGGGTGGCGGCCCAGCCCCGATCAGGCGTCGGCATGGCTCTGCGATTCGAGGAACCCGAGGATCCCGTCGCGAAGCCAGAAGTAGTCGGGGCGATCCAGGAGGTCCTCGCGATGACGCGGGCGCGGGAACGGCACGGCGAAGATCTCGCCGACGGTGGCCGCCGGGCCGTTCGTCATCATCACGATGCGATCGGCGAGCAGCAGGGCCTCGTCGACGTCGTGGGTGACCATGATGACGGTCCGGCGTGTCCGCTCCCAGAGCGCCATCAGCTCGTCCTGCAGCTCCATGCGCGTCAGCGCGTCGAGGAGCGAGAACGGCTCGTCCAGCAGGAGCAGGCGCGGCTCGAGCGCGAAGGCACGAGCGATGCCGACGCGCTGCTGCATGCCCGCCGACAGCTCGCGCGGATACCGGTCGCCGCGTCCGGCGAGCCCGACCGCCTCCAGGTAGCGCTCCGCTGTCCGGCCGCGCCCGTCGCGGACCTGGTCGAGGGCCAGCGTCACGTTGCCGCGCACGGACAGCCACGGCAGGAGGGTCGCCGACTGGAAGACGACACCGCGATCGGTGCCCGGTCCCGCGATCTCGCGTCCGGCGATGACCACTCCGCCCGTGGTCGCCGTGTTCAGGCCCATGAGGATCGAGAGCACGGTCGTCTTGCCGCACCCGGAGTGGCCGAGCAGGCAGACGAACTCGCCCTCGGTCACGTCGAGCGTGAAGTCCCTGACGATCACCGCGGATCCACCATCCGGCGCCGGGTACGTCTTGCCGAGCTGACTGATCTCGAGGAACGCCGGAGGCATCGTCATGCCGACCTCTTCGCGCTGCGCAGGAACTCGACGAGGGCCTGGCGCGCCTTCTGGTAGGCGGGCGTCAGGCTCATGTGCCGCCGCGAGCGCGGGCGCGGTAGCCCCACCTCGATGGGGGCGCCGAGCACGGCGCCGGGGCCCGGGGTCAGCGGGTAGATGCGGTCGGCGAGCAGGATCGCCTCGTCCACGTCGTTGGTGATGAGAATGACCGTGCAGCGACGCTCGCCCCAGATCCGCGTGAGCTCGTCCTGCAGCGTCGCCCGCGTCAGCGCGTCGAGCGCGCTGAACGGCTCGTCCATGAGCAGGAGCTTGGGCGCCATGCCGAGCCCGCGCGCCACCGCCACGCGCTGGCGCATGCCGCCCGACAGCTCGCGCGGTCGCTTGTCGCGCGCCGGCGTGAGGTTGACGAGGCCGATGAGGTCCTCGGTCAGGCGCCGGCGCTCCGCCCTGCTCTTGCCGGCGTTCACGGCATCCACGGCGAGGGCGACGTTCTCGTAGACCGTCATCCACGGCAGCAGCGAGTACTGCTGGAACACGATGCCGCGCTCGGGGCCGGGGCCGTCCACGGGCGCCCCGTCGAGGGTGATCTCGCCGCGATCGGCCGGAAGCAGGCCGGCCAGGAGCGAGATGAGCGTCGTCTTCCCCGAGCCGGAATAGCCGACGACCGCGACGAACTCGCCCTCGTCCACGGCGAGGTCGACGCCGCCCAGGACGCGCGTCGCCCCTCTCCGGCCGACGTACGACTTCTCGAGCCCGCGGACCTCGAGGAACGCCATGCCTAGCCGGCCTTCACCCGCGCCTCCACCAGGCTCATGAGGCGGTCGAGGAAGAGACCGATCGCGCCGATGGTGATGACGCTCAGGATGATGTGGGAGTAGACGAGGCTGTTGTATTCCTGCCAGAGGAAGCCGCCCACGCCCGGGGTGCCCGTCAGCATCTCGGAGGCGACGATCACCAGCCACGCCAGACCGAGCGACAGGCGGTAGCCGGTGAAGACGTAGGGCAGCGTGGCGGGCACGATGATCTTCGTGAGCATCTTCCAGCGGGGCAGCTTCAGCACGCGCCCGACGTTCAGGTAATCCTGGCTGATCGAGCGCACGCCCATCGCGGTGTTGATCACCGTCGGCCACATCGCGCACAGCGCGATCGTGAAGACGGCGGCGGGCTCGGACTTCTGGAAGATGACGAGCCCCAGGGGAAGCCACGCCAGCGGCGAGATCGGCCGCAGGAACTGCACGATGGGATCGAACGAGGCGTGGAACGTCTTCGACAGGCCGAGCAGGAACCCGATCGGCGTGCCGATCAGGAGCGCCAGCGCGAAGCCCTTGCCCACCCGGACCAGCGAATAGAATGCGAGACGGCCGATACCCTGATTCATCTCGCCGTCCTTGAAGAACGGCTCCAGCACGTAGCGCCGCGACTCCGCCCACGTGCGCGCGGGCGACGGCAGATCGTGGGCGACGGTCTGGCTGATCACCGTCCACAGCACGAGCACGACGGCCAGGCCGAGACCGGGGAGCACGATCCGCTTGATGGTGGCGGGACTCATGACGCCATGGTGTGGACGGCGAAGCCCTTCGCGTACTTCTCGGGATCGCCGGCCGGATCGAACACGCCCCCGTCGAAGAACGTCTCCTTCTGGGCGTCGCCGCGGGGAGTCTCGATGCCCATCTCCTTCGCCACCTCGCGATAGATGTCGGGGCGGTGCACACGGTCCACGATGCCCTTGTAGTCCGGCGCCTCCTTCACCATCCCCCAGCGCCGGAACTGCGTGAGCCACCAGGTGCCGTGCGACTTCATCGGGAAGGTCGTCTGGCGATCGAAGAAGGTCATGTAGTACTTGTCCTTCTCCTTGCGCCCGTCGCCATAGTCGTAGTCGCCCAGCATGCGGCCGAGGATGATGTCCTTGGTCGCGTTGACGTACTGGGGCTGACCGACGACCTCCGCCATGCGCGGCCGGTTCTCCAGCTTGTCGTTCCACTGGCTGGCCTCGAGGATCGCGCGCATCACGGCCTTCACGGTCCTCGGATTCTTCGTGGCGAACTCCTCGGTGAAGCCGAGCACCTTCTCGGGATGGTCCTTCCAGATCTGCTGCGTCGTGATGGCGGTGAACCCGATGCCGTCGGCGATCGCGCGCGCCCCCCAGGGCTCGCCCACGCAGTAGCCGTCCATCTTGCCGACCTTCATGTTGGCCACCATCTGGGCGGGGGGGATGGTGATCAGCGAGATGTCGCGATCCGGATTGATGCCGCCGGCGGCCAGCCAGTAACGCGTCCACATGGCGTGCGTGCCGGGGGGATAGGTCATCGCGAACGTCATCGGCGAGCCCTTGGCCTTGGCCTCGAGGGCCAGCGGCTTGAGCTGCTGCGGCGTCTTCACGCCCTTGTCCAGCAGCGCCTTCGTGAGCGTGATCGCCTGGCCGTTCCGGTTGAGGTACATCGGGATGACCATCGGCTTCACGGGCGAGCCCTGAAGGCCCATGGTCGCCGCGTAGGGAATGCCGAGGAGGATGTGCGAGGCCTGGTTCTCGCCGAGGGTGAGCCGGTCACGGATCACGGCCCACGAGGCCTCCTTGGAGATCGTCGATTCGATGCCATGCTTCTTGAAGAGACCCAGCTCGTGGGCCATCACGATGGACGAGCAGTCGGTCAGCGCGATGATGCCGATGCGGACCTTGGGAGTCTCCGGGCCGTCCGCTGCGTAGACGCCGCCCACCCACCCTGCCGGCAGTCCCGCGGCCAGCGCCGTTGCGCCGCCGATCTTCAGGAGCTGCCGCCGGCTCACCTCCGTCATGTCGTCCTCCTTGGATCGCGGCTCACGACTCCTCCGGCGAAAAGCAAAATGGCGCCGAAGCCTGATGGCTTCAGCGCCATTCGTTGCGGCGATGTCCACGTGGACTCGCCGCGCGCGACGAGAGTGCAGTCGGCGTGCCACTCGCGCTCACGCGCCGCGCCGCAGACTTTTCTTACATCACTACAATGAGTTCGGAGTCGATGGCGGATGAGATGGCCAAGGATTCACCTGCCCGGTACCGCGGCACCACGCGCGTTCCTGCCTATCTGTAGGGCGGAGGCTTGTCCCCCGCCAACCGCGACCGGACGCCGGCGGGGACAAGGCCCGCCCTATGGTGACCCGCCGATCAGCGTCGCGTCGGAAGTCGACAGCTCAGCCGCATCCGATTGCGCGCGATCCAGGCATACACCCGGCGCGCGATGGGACGCGCCGCGGGGAGCGAGAACAGCGTGGCCACCCACCGCCAGCGCGGGATGCGACGGAGGATCTCGGGAGCGGCGTCGGCGCCGGCGAGCACGCGGCCGTCGGGCAGGACGAGCTGCATGGCCTGCATGCACGTCTCGTCGGCGATGAAGCCGAAGCGCTCACGGCGCACGGGGGAGCGACAGGGCAGGATCTCGAGCTCGTCGGCGCCGCCCGCCAGGGCACGGCGCATCAGCCAGAGCGCGCTCGCCCGGCACATCGAGCAGTCTCCGTCGTAGATGAGAACGGCCGGGGCCGCGCCTACTTTCCCCATCGCGAGAGCGTGCGGTAGTAGAGCACGAGCCCGACGGCGACCACGAGCGACACGACCGCCTCGACGAGGGGCGCCACGCCCGGCTCGCGCAGATAGAGCTTGAGCTGGACCGCGGCGAAGAACACGAAGAACGCGATCGCCGCGCCGATCAGGATCCGGTGCGCCGTGATCAGCTGCACGGCGCCCCTCGGCTCACACTCCCAGCACGGCCTTGACGGAGTCGCGCGCGGCGCCGGTGATCCGGTCGATCTCCGCGGCGGTGACGACCAGCGGCGGGGCGAAGTAGATCGCGTCGCCGGGCGCCGGATGGGGGCCGCCGGCCGGGCGTGTCCGCGTCACCAGGCCGCGCTTCACCATTTCGGCCTGCACGCGGGCCGCGACCTTGCGGTCCCCCGCGAAGTTCTTCTTGGTCTCGCGGTCCTCCACCAGCTCGACGGCGGCCAGGAGGCCCTTGCCGCCCCGGATGTCGCCGGCGTGCGGGTGATCGCCGAAGGCGGCCTTCAAGTTGTCGTGCAGGCGCGCGCCCATCTTGGCCGCGTTCTCCCACAGCCGCTCGCGCTGCATGATGTCGAGGTTGGCGAGCGCCACGGCGCAGCAGGTCGGGTGCGCCGAGTAGGTGTACGCGTGGTTCCAGCGGTCCTCGGGCTTGACGCCGTCGATGACGTCCTTGATCGCCCGGCTCACCATGATGCCGCCGAGCGGCAGGTAGCCGGAGGTCACGCCCTTGGCGAACGACATGATGTCCGGCTTCACGTTCCAGTGCGTCATCGCGAACCACTTGCCCGTCCGGCAGAAGCCGGTGATCACCTCGTCGGCGATGAACAGCACCTGGTGTCGCGTGCAGATCTCGCGCACCAGCGGGAAGTAGTCGTCGGTGGGATAGAGGACGCCGCCGCCGCCGTGGATGGGCTCGGCGATGAAGGCCGCGACCGTGTCGGGGCCTTCCTTGACGATCGCCTCCTCGAGCTCGCGTGCCGCCGCCTGCCCCACCGTCTCCCCCGGCCGGGCACCCTGGAACCGGTACGGGTAGCAGGTCTGGATGTGCACGAAGCCCGGCACGCGCGGCTCGAACATCTTCCAGTAGGCGGGCATGCCGGTCGCGCTCATCGCCTGCAGCGTCACGCCGTGGTAGCCCTGCTGGCGCGCGATCACCTTCACCTTGTCGGGCTTGCCCAGGGCCTTCCAGTAGAAGCGCGCGGTCTTGAAGGCCGACTCGTTGGACTCGGCGCCACCCGACGTGAAGAACACCGCCTGCATGTTGTCGTACGCCAGCTCGATGAGCCGGCTCGCCAGCGTGATGGCGGGGACATTGGACGAGCCCACGTAGCCCGAGAAGTAGGCGAGCTCCTTGATCTGCGTCGCCGCGGCGTCGGCCAGCTCGGCGCGCCCGTGGCCGACGTTGACGTTCCAGAGCCCGGACAGGCCGTCGAGGTACTCGTGCCCGCCGATGTCGGTGATCATGGCGCCCCGGCCGCGCACGTAGATCATCGGCTCGGCGTTGTCGATCGGATGGTGCAACGGATGAATCAGGTGTTCCTGGTCGGCCTTGACGAGCTCCGCGGCGGTGAGCGCCATTGCATCCTCCTGGACGATTCGTTACGCATGGGGCGTGGGCGGGCCCGGCGATAGTCTCCCTCGGGAATCGGGACCGCGCGCTGCCGTGGTCCCCGGTACCGGTAGACCCACGCCTGTGACCGGCGACCATCGCTGAGGCTGACGCCGGCTCGGCGACGCTCGAAATTGTACCCCTCCTCGTGGTCGAGGGTCCGCAGAAGTTCCGCGTCGTGCAATCGGTAGAGCTCACCACGCACCCAGCCCTGACCGCCGACGAGACCGGGATAGCCGCGGAGGTCCAGCAGGGTCCCGTGCACGCGAGCCTCGCCGAGAAAGGTGGCGGAGCCTTCGAGCCACCGATGCAGGCCGTAGCCGCGCATCAGCGTGCCGTACGTGAACAGCAGGGCCGAGCTACTTCGCCTCGACAGCTTCCAGCACGGCGGCCAGGAACTGGGGCTCGGGCAGCGCGCCCTCGAACTGCACACGCTCGTTGATCACGATCTTCGGCACCGCCATCACCCGATAGGCGCGGCTGAGATCGGGGAACTCCGTGGCCTCGATGGCGGTGGCGCGGACGCGATCGGAGGCGACTGCCATGTGCTGAGCCAGGCGCACGGCCCGGGGGCAGTACGGTCAGGTGGGCGTCGAGAAGACCTTGATGTCCACGGGGCCGGCCAGCGCCGCCAGCGACGACTTGGTCTCGTCGCTCAGCGCGGGCTCGCCCGTCGACACCACGATGATGGCGTCGACGAGGTTGCTGAACTCGTAGCCCGTGGGCACGCCATAGAAGCGGATGCCGTAGTCCTTGGCGCCTTCGACGACGATCGCCGGCACCTGGTCGACGCCATAGGCGTCCGCGCGCTCCCGATCGATGGCGAGGTTCAGCGGCTCGACGCTGATCTTGTCGCTCAGGTCCGCCACCTCGCGCACGAGCTGCTCGTTCTGGCGGCACAGATCGGCCGCGCTCAGGGACTGGGAGAAGACGACCAGCTTCACGGGGTCCCGCAACCGCTCGAACTGCTTTTGGACTTCTTGCTCGTCGCGCGCGCTCAGGATTGCCATGTCTCGAATTATACCGGACGTGTCTCCAGCACGGCGGCCCCGCTGCGCGCCAGGCAACCGCCGAGCGTCACACCGAAAGCCGGGATCCCGCCGACCTCGACGGCCGTGAGGCCTGCCTGGCGGGCGACCGCCAGACACGACGGCGTCCCATCGTCGAGCACGACCACGATGATCGGCAGACCGAGGTCGGCGATCGTGTGGAGCTCCTCGACGGCGATGCCGAGGAGGCGCCGCGTCGTGAAGGCGATCACGCGGCGGTCGGGGCGCATGAGCCGGATGCCGACCGCGGCCGGGACCGCGAAGCCCAGACCCCGGCGCGGCGCGACCACGCATTCACCGGGGGCGATCGCCTGCCACGCCATCGTCGCCGCCGCCAGCGCCTCGTCGGCGTCGAAGACCGCCACCGTGCCGTCCGGCGCGATACCCCGTGCCGTCTCGACCACGCGGTAGGCGGTGGCGCCCGCCGCCCCGGCCGCGGGCGGCTGCGACATGGCCTGCTTGAGCGCGTGGAGGCGGGCGACGTCCCAGTCGGCGAGTCGGCGCTGTCGCAGCCGCGGTGCGAGCTCCTCGAGAATCAGACCGATCTCGCCCGCGACCGCCGCGGTCACCCGATAGCCATCGCCCATCGGCGGCACGGTGGCGAGGTGCACGACGGGCGTCTGCGCGGGCCAGACCCGCGGACGCACTTCCCGCGGATCGAGCCCGATGGCGACGATGAGGTCGGCCTGGCCCAGGAGCTCGCTCTCGCGCGCGCTCGCGCCGAGCGTCCCGATGACGAGCGGATGCGGGTCGGGCAGCGCCCCCCTCGCCGTCGGTGTCACCAGCGCCGGAGCGGGAAGCGCTTCGGCGAACGCGCGGAGCCAGGCCGCGTCGTCCTCGGAACGACATTGAAGCCCGACGACCAGCAGCGGGCGGGCGCTTCCGCCGAGCAGACCCGCCACCACATCGAGAGCGCCCGGATCGGGCGGCGGCAGGGCCGCGGGCCGGCACGCCGTGGCGACAGGCAGCGCCGGCTCCCGCCCGACGTCGTCGGGGACGTCGAGATGAACGGGCCCCCAGGGCTCGGTCATCGCGAGCTGACCGGCGTGCGCGATCCAGTGCGCCGCCGAGCCGGGACCGGCCTGCAGCGTCGCCTTCGTGACGGCGGTCAGCGCCGATCGCGCCGCGTCGCCCACGCCGCCGGTCACGACGATGAGCGGGCAGCGCCCGGCGAAGGCGGAGGCGAGCCCCTCGTGCACCGCCATGGGATCGCCCGCGATCACGACCGCGCCCGGCGCCCCGCCGAGCACCCCGGTGACCGCCGCCATGATGCAAGCCCCCATCTCGCTCCGCGCCCGCACCACCTCCAGCCCCCGACGCCGGGCCGCATCGGCCAGCACGCTCGCGCCACTCGAGCCTGCGAAGAGTCGCGGTGTTCCGGCCCGCACGAGCCCATCAATGATGACATCGGCGGCGCTGGTCATCTGCAGCTATTGTCCGAGCGCCGGCTCCGCCGGCGCAATCTTATCCTCGGGGGGAGGCAGCGAAGCGGGCCGTCAGGCCCGCGTAGCGTCGGAAGGGGGGCGCAGCCCCCCTCCGAGGATTGCTTCGAAGACCGGTCGCATCCGCTCGAGCGCGAGGCGGAGGTTCTTCTCGGAGTTCGCGTAGGACAGGCGGAGATAGCCCTCGCCGTGAGCGCCGAAGGCCGTGCCCGGCAGCACGGCCACGCCGGCCTCGCTGAGCAGCCGCTCGGCGACCTCGGCCGCCGAGCGCCCGGCGCGGCGCACGTTGGGAAACGCGTAGAACGCGCCGGGCGGGAGCACACAGCTCACACCCGGCAACTGGTTCAGGCCGTCGACGATCAGCTCGCGGCGGCGCCGGAACTCCGCGACCATCCGGGTCACCGGCGTCCGGTCGCCCTCCAGGGCGGCCAGACCGGCCAGCTGCACGAAGGAGGCGGTGCACGAGGCGGAGTTGACCATGAGCCGCGTCACGTGATCGGCCAGCGCCGCGGGCATCACGCCGTACCCGAGACGCCATCCGGTCATCGCGTACGTCTTGGAGAAGCCATCGAGGAGCACGGCGTGCTCGCGCACGCCCGGCCGGCCGAACATCGAGACGAACTCCCCGTCGTACAGGAACTCGCGGTAGATCTCGTCGGTCAGGATCGGGATCCGACGCTCGATCGCCGCCGCGGCGATCCGCTCGATCTGGTCGCGATCCAGCACGCCGCCCGTGGGGTTCTGGGGCGAGTTGACGATGATGAGCCGTGTGCGGGGCGACAGCCGCCGCTCGAATTCCTCGAGGTCGAAGCCGAACCCCGTCTCCTCCCGCAGCGGGATCGGCACCGGGACCCCCCCCACGAAGTTGATCACGGACTCGTAGATGGGAAACCCCGGGTTGGGATGGATCACCTCGTCTCCCGCGTTGACGAGGGCCAGGATCGTGAAGAACATGATGGGCTTGCCGCCCGGCGTGACGACGACCTCGTCCGGGGAGACCGGCACGCCACGCGTGGCGCTCACGTGCTTGGCGATGGCCTCCCGCAGCTCGGGCAGCCCGGCGGCCGGCCCGTAGTGCGTGGCCCCCTCGTCGAGGGCACGCTTGGCCGCTTCCCGGATGTGCTGCGGGGTATCGAAGTCGGGCTCACCGATCTCGAGGTGGATGATCTCGCGACCTGTGCGTTCGAGCGCGCGGGCGCGGGCGAGGACTTCGAATGCGGATTCCGTCCCGAGCCGCGACATCCGGGTGGCGATGTCCATGGGGCTTCTCCTGTTTTGCCGTCGGGCACACACGAGATCGAGGCCATTTCCGGCCGGACCGCGCGTGCCATTATACGGGACGTGGAGTTCGTGCTCGTCGGGGCGGGGCCGTTTCGCATGGGGTGGCAGGGCGGGCTTCCGTGCGAGCAGCCGGTGCACGAGGTCTGGCTCGACGCTTTCCTCATCGCGGCAACGCCGGCGACCAACGCCGACTTCGCGGAGTACCTCGAGGCGACCGCCGCGGCGCCGCCGGCCTTCTGGCGCGACGAGGGGTTCTCGCGTCCCCGTCAGCCGGTGGTCGGTCTGTCGTGGGACGAGGCGCTGGGCTTCGCCCGCTGGGTGGGAGCGCGGCTGCCAACCGAGGCCGAATGGGAGAAGGCCGCGCGCGGTGGTCTCGACGACGCGCATTTCCCATGGGGCGACGCGCGTCCGGCGAGCCGCTTCACGGCTCCGCCCGAGGTCCCGGCGACGCGGGCGAATCCGCTCGGCCTCACCGACCTCTCGGGCGTGTGTCACGAGTGGTGCGCTGACTGGTACGAGGACGGGTATTACGCAATCTCGCCCCTGAAGAACCCGCGCGGCCCCGTGGACGGAACGCGCCGCGTGAGCCGGGGTGGCGCCTGGCGCCACGCCGACCCCTGGAGCCCGGTCGCCCATCGGTCGTCGCTGCCCCCGAGCTTGCGCTACTCCGATTACGGCCTGCGCCTCGCGCGAAATTGTTGAGATGGGGGGTGCGAGACGCACCCCCCAAGCCCCCCTGCTTGCGTCTCGAGTGAGCCCTGGGCTCACTCGCGTCTGCAGACAGCCGACGAATCCCGACGCGGAACTGCGTTAAGATAACGTCGGAGTCACGATGGCGCGGGAGCAGACCTCAGTGCTGCGCGAAGGCGTCGTCGCCGGCTGCCTCGGCGCCGCCGTCGTCGCCGTCTGGTTCCTCGTGTTCGACCTCGCGCGGGGCAAGCCGCTGCTGACGCCGGCGTTGCTCGGCGCCGCCGTCTTCTACGGCGTCAACAACCCGACCGGCCTCGAGATCGCCGTCGGCCCCATCCTCGGCTACACCGTGCTGCACGGGCTCGCCTTCATCGCGTTCGGCATCGTCGCCGCGAGTCTCATCGACGCCTCCGAGCGCGAGCCGGCGCTCGTCATCGCCGTGGTCATCCTCTTCGCGTGCTTCGAGATGTTCTTCCTCGCCGTCGAGGGCGCCCTCGGCAAGTCGATCGTCGGGGCTCTGGTGTGGTGGGCCGTCCTCGTCGGCAACTTCCTCGCCGCCGTCGCCATGCTGTGGTATTTCCTGCTCCGCCACCGGACGTTACCCCGGCTCCTCGTCGGCGCGTGGTGGGGCGTGCTGCGCGAAGGCACGATCGCCGGCCTCATCGGGGCCGCCGTGGTCGCGATCTGGTTCCTGGTGATCGACACCATCCACGGCGAGCCGTTCCGCACCCCGACGCTGCTCGGCACGGGCCTGCTGAAGCTGCTCGCGGGGCCGCAGGCGGTGATCACGTACACCGTACTCCACGGCCTGGCGTTCGTGCTCTTCGGCATCGTCGCCTCCGCGCTCGTCGCCGGCGCGGAGCGAGCGCCGATGTTCCTCTTCGCGATGGTGATCCTGTTCACGGCCTTCGAGGTGTTCTTCTTCGGGGCGGTCATCATCGGCGCCAAGTGGGTGCTGGACGAGCTCGCGGGCTGGACCATCTTCGTGGGCAACGTGCTGGCCTCCGCCGCGATGCTCAGCTACTTCCTCCGAAAGCATCGGAGCCTGGCCCGCCGCCTCACCGAAGCCTTCGCCGAAGACGATTGAGGCCGATGAAAAAGGCCCATCTGCGTCGTTGGCTCAGTCGGGGTCTCCCTGCGGCGTATTCGGAGTACGCCTCAGTCGCCCCTCCTTCGCCGCCTAGCATCTGGGCCTTTTTGATCGGCCTGCGCTAGCGCGCCTCGAGCGCCGTAGCTACCAGACGGACTCCGGGATCGGCAGGCCCTTGAACAGCTCGGCGTCGAGGGGAGCTGGGGGGTCGATGCCGAGGCGGGCGGCGAGGTCGTAGAGCTGGCGGAGGTGCTGGCCGGCGTGCCAGGTCGTGCGCTCGAGCAGCTCGTGGGCGCCCTGGGGGCCGTAGTACGTGCGCACGGTGCGCGTGAAGTCGTCCCCGGCGGCGCCCTCGAACCACCCCGCGAGACGCGCCCGCACCAGCGCGCCGTAGCGCGCCAGCGCCCGACCGTCGCGCAGGTCGGCCGGCGCCTGCTCGCTGAACCAGGACTCCGGCAAACCGTCGCGATCGACGGCGTCGATGAACGACAGCCCGACGCGGAAGGCGTGGTAGCCGAGATCGCCGATGCTCCGGTCGCGCTCCGGGGGCTTCCAGGTGAACCGATCGGCGTCGATCCGACCGACCAGCCCTTCCACGGCGGCCAGGATCTGGTCGAGGCGAGCGGCCAGGACCGGCGGCGGCAAGCGAAGCTTCTCCGGAAGCTTGATCCCGAGCAGCTCCGCGTAACCCTCGGGGTTCCAGCCGTGCACGGCGCGGCCGCCGAAGGCGACCGCGGGTGGACGGGGCGCGCCGAGCGCGCGCAGCTCTTCCTGCGCCTCGGGATTGCCTTCCGTGTTGATCGGGTCGAACTCGACCCCCCAAGACGAGAGCAGCTCCTTCGTCTTGGTGCAGGACGATCAGCCCGGTCGGTAGAAGACTCGTGCTCGAGCGGTGGCCATGATGGTCTCCTCGGCGGGGGACAAGCCCCCGCCCTACGAGTTGGTCAGCGTCCGTGGAACGTCGGAGCCTTCTTGTTCGCGAACGCGGTGACGCCTTCCCGGAAGTCGGCGGTGTGGCCGCTCGCCGCGATCGCCTGCGCCTCCAGCTCCATCTGGGTCTCCAGGCTCTCCCATGTCGACTGGTGAAAGAGCCGCTTGGCGCCTCCGATCGCGAGCGTCGGTCCGGCCGCCAGCTCGCGCGCCAGCGTCTCCACCGCCGTGCGCAGCTCGCCGTCCGGTACCACGCGCGTGATCAGTCCCCACTCGAGCGCCTCGCGGGCCGAGAGCACGCGGTTGGTGAGATACAGCTCGAGGGCCCGCCGCAGGCCGACCAGGCGCGGCAGGAAGTACGACGACGACCCGTCTGGGGTGGCGGCGATCTTCGAGTAGGCCATCGTGAACCGCGCCGATTCACCGGCCACCACGAGATCGCCGGAGAGCGCGAAGCTCAGCCCGCCGCCCGCGGCCACGCCGTTCACCGCCATGATCACGGGCTTCGGGCTCCGGGTCAGCCGTGACACCGCGCCGTGCAGGTACGTGGTCAGCTCCTTGACGAGGATGCCGATGCGCGGCAGGTTGTCGACGAAGCCCTTGACGTCGCCGCCCGCGCAGAACGCCTTGCCCGCCCCCGTGATGACGACGCAGCGCACGTCCGCGTCCTCGTCGACCTCGAGCGAGGCGTGGAAGAGCTCGCGACCCAGCTCGAGGTCGAGGGCGTTGTACGCGTCGGGGCGGTTCAGGGTGATGGTCGCGACGTGATCGCGCCGTTCGAGCAGCAGGTGCTGGTAGGTCATCAACGACCCTCCCGCGCGTCTCGCGGGCCCGCGTGCCGGCTGACGCGGGCGACGGCGCGTGTAATGTCCTCGATCCTGAGCGGCTTCGAGAAGACCGCCTCCACCCCGTGGGCCTGGCGCTCGGCCGCCGACAGCTCCACCCCGAATCCCGTCACCAGGAAGACGGGCACTCCGGGGGCGGCCGCCTTCACCGCGTGCGCGACGTCCCAGCCGGACACCCGTGGCATGGCGAGGTCGGTGAAGACGACGTCGAACGGCTCCTTCTGCACGCGCGCGATCGCCTCGGCGCCATCGGTGAGGACCACTACGCGGTGACCGCTCGCCTCGAGCACGTCGCCGAGCACCGACGCCACCGCGCGCTCGTCGTCCACGACGAGGCAGCGAAGGCTGTCGATCGGTGCCGGCTCGGGGGCGGCGGGCGCCGGCGAGGTGACCAGCGGCTCGGCGCGTGGGAACGTGATCCGGAACGTCGAGCCGCGACCCTCCTCGCTGTCGACGGTGATGCGGGCCCCGTGGCGGGAGAGGATGCCGTACGTCATCGACAGGCCGAGGCCCGTGCCCTCCGGCCCCTTCGTCGTGAAGAACGGGTCGAAGATCTTCTCCTTCACGGCGGTCGGGATGCCCACGCCGGTGTCGCTGACCGTCAGCTCGACGCTCTCGCCGACGACCGCGGTACCGATCTTGATCGTGCCTCCCTGCGGCATCGCGTCGACGGCGTTCAGGATGAGATTGGTCAGCGCTTCGCGCAGCTCGGCCGCGTCGCCGGCCACGGTCGCCAGCGGGGCCGTCGACATGCGGGCGTCGATGACGAGCCCCTGGCGGAGCGCGTCCTCCCGCCACCGTGACTGCGTCATCTCGAGCGCGTCCCGGACCACCGAGTTCAGGTCGATGGGCCCGAACGGCTGATCCCGCCGCACCCGCGCGAACTCCTGGAGTCGCCGGACGGTCTGGGCCCCATCGAGCGCGGATCGCTCGATGACCTGCAGCCAGCCCGCCAGCTTGGCGTCCTGCACGTAGCGCTGGAGGAGCTGGGCCCGGCCCAGGATCGCCGCGAGCACGTTGTTGAAGTCGTGGGCCACGCCGGAGGCCATCTCGCCCAGGGCGCGGAGCTTCTCGGTGCGCACGAGCTGATCCTGGGCCGCCGCCAGCTCGCCGTAGGCGCGCCGGCGCTCCTCGAAGAGCCGCGCGCTGCGGAGCTGCAGGGCCGCCAGCTGGCCGATGTTGGCGAGCACCCGCTCGTCGGAGGCCGTGAACGGATGCTCGGTGCTCCGGAGCGCGATCACCCCGAGCGTCGCATCGCCCGCCCGCATCGGCACCCCGAGCCAGAAGCGCAGCGACGTGGATCGCGCCACGGGCTGCACGCCGTGCCGCGCGCACTCTGCCAGGTAATCGTCGGTGCGCAGGGGACGGCCGGTCTCGAGGACGACCGACTGCAGGCCGACGGAGCGCTGCGGGTAGCGCTCGTTCGTGACCTGGCGGACACCGTCGGCGATGCGGAAGACGACCTCGAGATCGTGGCGCGCGTCGTCGATCAGCATCACGACCATCTGCCGCGCGTCGAGCACTCGCCCCACCTGCGCGGCCACGGCGTCGATGAGGGCGGCGCGGTCGAGCTGGCCGGTGACCGCCCGTGACAGCTCGTGCAGGACCGAGAGCTCCTCGACCTGCCGCCGGTTCTCCTCGAAGAGCCGGGCGTTGGCGATGGCGATGGCGGCCTGGTTGGCGATGGCCTCCATCAGATCGATGTCGCCCGTCGACAGCTCGACCTCGCGCTCCCACCACACCGCCGCGAAGCCGCCGATGAATTGATCCCGCGCCACGATCGGCACGAAGAGCTGGCTTCGGTGGGGAACGCTCTCCCGGATGGCCACGGGAACCCGCGGGTCGCTGGCGACGTCGGGCGAGTAGACCGGGCGCCGCGTGCGCGCCGCCTCGGCGTAGAAGTCGTGCTTGACGATCGAGAGCCGGATCCGCCGCAGGGCCTCCAGGCGCTCGCGCGGGAGCTGATAGCCCGTGTGGGGCTCCATCCACTCCCCGTCCTCGTCCACGAGGTAGATGCCGACCGAGTCCGCGCGCAGCGTGGTGGCGACGCGACGGAGGAACTGGCGGAAGAGCGCGCCCAGATCGAGGGTCGTCGACAGCGAGCGGCTGACCGCCAGCAGGGCCTCCGTCTCGCGCAGCTTGGCCTGCGTCTGCCGGGAGAGATCCGCGTTCTCGAGGGCGAGCCCGACCTGGGCCGCCACGCCCTCGAGCAGCCGGACCTCGCCGGGCGGGAACGCGCGCCCCGGTTGCCACCACACGAGAAACAGGGCGCCCACGCTCTCCGCCCGCACCTGGGTCGGCGCCAGCAAGACCGAGTGCGGCGGCAGGGCCTGCGTCCATTCGGCGTCGAATCGCGGATCGCCGTGGACGTCGGGCGTCCATACCGATTGCCCGCTCCGCCAGAGATCGCGCAGGCCCGGAGAGCGATCGAGCACGAGGGGACGGCTCCGGAAGAAGTCTCGAAGATTGTCGGGCACGTGATAGCCCGCCACCGGCGCCAGCGACTCCTTCCGGGCATCCATGACGTAGGCGCCCACCATGTCCGCGCCGAAGGCCCGGCCGACCTCACGGGCGACCCGGCGCATGACCTCCTGGGGCTCACCGGGCTCGGAGAGGACACGGCCGACGGCGAGGAGGGTCGTGGTCTCACGCAGCCGCTCCTGGGCCTCCGCGTACAGGCGGCTGTTCTCCAGCGACAGCGCGAGCTGGCTGGCGATCGCCATGGCCAGATCCGCCTGCCAGGGCTGGAAGGACATCGCGTGCTCGTGGTAGTCGAGATTCATGAGCCCGATGACGTTGTCCTGTCGCAGCAGGGGCACCAGCATGCAGGACTTCACGCCGTAGGCCTCGATCCAATGCGAGGGAATCAGATCGCTCGTCGCGGCGTCGTCGACGATCACGGGACGGCGGGTCGCGACGGCCTGCGCATGGCCGGGCACGTCGCGGGCGGGGTACTGACTGGTTCGCGTCCACGCCTCCCACAGGGCCGGATCGCGGCGGCCGTCGGCGAACTGGGACATGACGGGGACGATGCGGTCGCCGTCCAGCAGGGAGAACGAGCAGCGATCGACGCGGCAGACCTCGGCGATCTTCATGGCCACGCGGCGGAGGAGCCGCTTGGAGTCGAGCGTGGAGCTGAGGATCTCGGCGACCTCGAGCAGCGCGCGCGTCTCGTCCAGGCGGTGCTGAGTCTCGGCGAAGAGCCGGGCGTGATCGAGGGCGAGCGCGGCCTGGGCCGCCAGCGAGCCGAGCAGCGAGCTGGTCTCCGGCGAGAGCGCGGGCGGGGTCATCCGGCTCACGGAAAAGGCGCCGAGCAGGCGATCGCCGATGGCGATCGGGTACGCGGTGAAGTAGCGGATGCCGTAGGCGACCATGCGCGCAGCGTCGACGGCACGCGCGTCGCGCTCGACGTCCGTCCACAGGATCGGCGCCCGATGCTGCGCGACCCAGCCCACCAGCCCCTCGCCGATCGCCAGCTCGTTGCGGAGCCCCCCGGAGAACTGCGGATCGCCGTGCGCCAGGGAGCGCCGCAGGCGCTGGGTCGTGGGATCGAACACCCAGATGCTGACGTAGGGCGCGTCGAAGAACTGCGCCACGGCGGCGGCGAGGTTCTGGAGGACTTCCTCCATCTGCAGCGACGACGAGACGAGCCGGTTGACCTCCTCCAGCGCGAGCAGCCGGTCGCCGTACTCGCGCGCCCGACGATAGAGACGCGCGTTTTCGAGGGCCACCGCCGCCTGATCGGCGAAGGCGCCCACGATCCGCACTTCCTCGTCGTCGAAGAGCCGCCCGGCGCGATCGCCGGTCGCGAGGACCCCGATCACCACGTCGCCCACGACGAGGGGGAGGCCGAGGACGGCTCGGATGGGGGAGGCCTCGAAGGCCGCGCGCAACTCCGATGTGAGCGGAATATCCGGATCGTTCAGCAGGTCGGGCGTCATGACGAGCCGCCGCCGACTGACGGCAAGGCCCACCGCGCCGACTCCATGCTGGAAGGCGAGATCCCGCCCGAACGCCGGGCCGAGGCTGGGATCGTTGGAAAACCCGAGCACGACCAGATCGTCGGTGCCGGGGCGCGTCCCGTAGAGCGCGCAACGCATGACGCCGAACAGCGCGCGCACGCTCTCCACGATCCGCTGGCCGACCTCCTCCGGGTCGAGGGACTGGGAGATCAACCGCCCGAGATCAGTGAGGTGCTCGGCCGTCCGCCGACGGCGCTCGCTCTCCTCGTGCAGCCGGGAGTTCTCCAGCGCGATCGCGGCCTGGGTGGCGAAGCTCTCGAGGACCGCGCGATCGTCGGCGGTGAACAGCGGCGCGTCGGCGTCAGATCGGAAGACACTGATGACGCCGTGCACCTGGTCGCGGAGCAGGAGCGGCGTCCCCATCGCCCGGCTCTGCCCTCGGACCACATACCGGGGATTGGCGTGGGGCGACGCCGCGTAATCGTTGACGACGAAGCCCTCGCGCCGCTGCACCGCGATCCCGATCAGGCCCTGCCCAACCTGCGGTTCGGAATGCGTGTCGCCGTCGCCGGTTCCCGCGGCCGCCACGAGACGGTCTCCGCGGACGAGGTGAATCACCGCGTGCGCGTCAAACAACCGGCCGGCGCGCTGAACGATGAGGCGGAAGAGCCGGTCGCGATCCAGCTCCGCCGCCATCTCGCGCTCGACCTCGGCCAGCGCCTCTGTCTGCGCGCGGCGCGACGCCTCCAGCGCGAAGAGACGGGCGTTCTCCAGGGCGATCGCCGCCTGATCGGCGAACGCGGCGGCGAGGCGCACGTCCTCGTCGGTGAAGCGGCGCCCGGTGTGGTCGCCGACGGCGAGCGCCCCGATCACGCGGTCGCGCACCATGAGGGGAGCCGCGAGCAGAGCCCGATCCGTCGAGCGTTCGATCCGCGCGATGACGTCCGGCCCGTAGATGATCCGCGGATCCGACAGCGTGTCCGCGGACCAGACCGCGCCCCGCTCCCGGATGGCGTAGCCGGCGATCCCCTGATCGGCCGGCAGCAGCCGTGTCCACTCGAAGGTCAGCACGTTCTCCCGGGCGGCGGTGAGCGAGACCAGGCGCCCGGTCGCGGCATCGAGGCGATAGAGCATCGCGGATCGCGCGCCGAGGAGCCCACAGACGCTGTCGACGATGCGCTGGGCCACGACGTCGGCGTCGAGCGTCCCCGCGACTAGACGCTCGACCGCGGCCAGGGCGGCCATCCGCTCCGTCTGCCGCTGCGTGTCGCGGTACAGGCGCGCCTGCTCGAGCGCCAGCGCCGCCTGGCCGGCGAAGGCCTCGGCCAGTTCCTGGTCGCGCGCGGTGAAGCGGCGCCGAGCCCGAAAGCTGAGGATGCCGATGGTCCGCTCGCCGATCTTCAGGGGGACACCGAGATAGCCGATGTAGCCGAGGCGCCGGTCGGCGGCCAGGTGCTCGGGAATGAGGACGTCGGCGGCGTTCTCGACGTCGATCAGGAGCGCGCGCCCTTCGGTGGCCACCCATCCGCTCAGGCTTTCTCGCAGCCCGATGCGGGCTCGCATCATCGTTTCGCGAGCGGTCCCGGCCAGCCCGGCGACGACGAGCTCCTCACCGTCCACGAGCCGGAACCCGGCGTTGTCCACCGCGAGCAGACGCGCGGCCTCCTCGGCGATCGCCGTGAGCAGGGCTTCCGTCGGCGCCGCCGCGTTGATCTTCTTGTTGATCTCGAGGAGGGCCCGGAAGGTCTCGCCGCGCCCCTCCTCCCCGGCGGGGGATGGCGGGGATTCCGCCGGCAGTCGGGGGCGGAGCAACCGCGAGGCGGCGCGTAGCAGGCGAGGGATCGTCGACGTTCTCAGCGTCGCTCGCCGACCCGGTGGAGCTTGAGCAGGTTCGTCGTCCCCGTCACCCACATGGGCGATCCCGAGATGATCACGAGCAGGTCGTTCGCGCGCACCGTCGCGTCGCCGAGCAAGGTGGCCTCGATCTCCTCGATCATCTCGTCGGTCGTCTCGACCTTGCTGATCAGCCGGGAGGACACCCCCCAGGACAGGGCCAGGCGGCGCTGCACCTCCACGAAGGGCGTGAGCGCGATGATCGCCACGTCCGGCCGCTCCTGCGAGATGAGGCGCGCGGAGAACCCGGACTGCGTGAAGGCCACGATGGCGCGCGCGCCGAGGATGCGCGCCGCCGTCGCCGCGGCGTCGGAGATGGCCTCGGGGAAGCCGACGCCTTCCCGTCGCAGACGGGGGCGGTCGACCCGGAGCGCCGCCTGCTCGGCGCGCTGCGCCACGCGCGCCATGACCTCGACCGCCTCGACCGGATAGCGGCCGGTCGCCGTCTCCGCCGACAGCATGATGGCGTCGGCGCCGTCGAAGATCGCCGTGGTGACGTCCGAGACCTCGGCGCGGGTCGGCCGCACGTGCGTGACCATGGACTCCAGCATCTGGGTCGCCACGATCACCGGCACCTTCGCGGCGCGGGCCTGGCGGATGACCTCCTTCTGGATGTGCGGCACTTCCTCGAGGGGCACGTCCACCCCGAGGTCGCCGCGCGCGACCATGACGGCGTCGACCATGGTGAGGATGCCGGGCAGGTTGCCGATGACTTCCTGGCGCTCGAGCTTGGCCACGATGGGAATATCGGCGCCGACGTCGTGCAGGAAGCGACGGACGTCGCTGATGTCGGCCGCCGATCGGACGAAGGAGACGGCGACGAAGTCGACGCCGTGCTGGATGCCGAACCGCAGATCCTCGCGATCCTTGGCGGTCAGACAGCCCGAGGGCTGCGGCACGCGGGGCAGCGAGATCCCCTTGCGGTCGCTGATCCGGCCCCCGACGACCACACGGCACCGGACATCGATGCCGTTCGTCTCCTCGACCGCGAGCTGGATCATGCCATCGTCCATCCAGATGCGGTCGTCGACCCGGATCTCGCGCAGGTATTCGGGGTGAGTGACCGACGCGCGCTCGGCGGTCCCCGTCACCGGCCGCGCGGTCAGCGTGAACTCGCCGCCGGGAACGAGATCGACGCGGCCGCCGCCGCCCTCGCCAAACGTCCCCAGGCGGATCTTCGGTCCCTGCAAGTCTTGCAGGATCGCGATGGGGCGGCCCCAGCGCTCGTCGCCGTGGCGGATGCGCCGGATGCTCTCCGCGTGCTCGGCATGCGTGCCGTGCGAGAAGTTCAGCCGGGCCACGTCCATGCCGGCGGCGACGAGGCGGTCGAGCTGCTCGGGGCCCGAGGATGCGGGACCGATGGTGCAGACGATCTTCGTGCGACGCATAAACTTCCCCACGAGCGCCGCGGGCGCGCTCATTTCCGTAATGCCGGCTGCAGGAACTGACCCGTGTAAGAGCGGTCGGCCTGCGCCGCCACGTCTTCGGGCGTTCCCGTCGCCACCACGCGGCCGCCGTCGTCGCCGCCCTCGGGCCCGAGGTCGATGACCCAGTCGGCCGTCTTGATGACGTCGAGGTTGTGCTCGATGATGACCACCGTGTTGCCCTGATCGACGAGACGGTTCAACACCTCGAGGAGCTTCTGGATGTCGGCGAAGTGCAGCCCCGTCGTCGGCTCGTCCAGGATGTAGAGGGTCCGTCCCGTCGCCCGCCGGCTCAGCTCGGTCGCGAGCTTCACGCGCTGCGCCTCCCCGCCGGAGAGCGTGGTGGCGGACTGCCCGAGGCGGATGTAATCGAGGCCGACGTCGTCGAGGGTCTGGAGCTTCGACTTGATGGCGGGCACGGCGTCGAAGAAGGCCAGGGCCTCCCGCACCGTCATGTTCAGCACCTCTGCCACACCCTTGCCCTTGTAGCGGATCTCCAGCGTCTCCCGGTTGTAGCGCTGGCCCTTGCAGACGTCGCACGTGACGTAGACGTCGGGCAGGAAATGCATCTCGATCTTCACCAGCCCGTCGCCCTGGCACGCCTCGCACCGCCCGCCCTTGACGTTGAACGAGAACCGCCCCGGCTGGAAGCCGCGCATGCGCGCATCCGGCGTGCGCGCGAACAGCGCGCGGATGAAGGTGAACACGCCCGTGTAGGTCGCGGGGTTCGAGCGCGGGGTGCGCCCGATCGGCGACTGGTCGATGTCGACGACCTTGTCGACGTGCTGCGCGCCCTCGATGCGGTCGTGGGCGCCCGGGCGTTCCTGGGCGCGATGGAGCATCTGCGCGAGCGCCCGGTACAGGATGTCGTTGACGAGCGTCGACTTGCCGGAGCCCGACACGCCGGTCACGCACGTGAACGTCCCGAGCGGGATGCGCACGTTCGTGCCGGTGAGGTTGTGCTCGCGGGGATTGTCGATGGTGAGGAAAGTCCCGTGCCCCGTCCGCCGCGCCTGGGGGACCGGGATCGAGAGCGCCCCCGAGAGATAGCGCCCCGTGAGCGACTCGGGGTTGGCCAGGATCTCGTCCGGCGTTCCCAGCGCCACCACGTGCCCCCCCAGCTCGCCCGCCCCGGGACCGAGGTCGATGACGAAGTCCGCGCTGCGGATGGTCTCCTCGTCGTGCTCGACGACGAGCACGGTGTTGCCGAGGTCCCGCAGTCGCTTCAGCGTCTCCAGGAGCCGTCGGTTGTCCCGCTGGTGCAGACCGATCGACGGCTCGTCGAGGATGTAGAGCACGCCGACGAGGCTCGAGCCGATCTGGGTGGCCAGGCGGATGCGCTGGCCTTCCCCGCCCGACAGGGTCGCGGCCGGCCGGTCGAGGGCCAGATAATCGAGGCCGACGTCACGGAGGAATCCGAGCCGCTCGCGAACCTCCTTGAGGACGCGGCGAGCGATGGTCGCCTCCCGCTCGGTCAGGCTCAGCTCACCGAAGAACTGGCTCGCCTCCTTGATCGTGAGACGGACCACGTCGGCGATCGAGCGCCCGGCGATGCGGATCCCGAGCGACTCGCGGCGCAGGCGAGAGCCGCCACACGCGGTGCACGGCCGCTCGGCCATGAAGGTCTCGATCTCGCGGCGGGCTTCCTCCGACTCGGTGTCCCGATAGCGCCGCTCGAGCACGGCGACCACGCCCTCGAAGCCGCCGTCGCGCTCGCCGAACAGGATGACGTCCCGCACGCTCTTCTTGAGCTTGGCCCACGGCACGTCGAGGGCGAAGCGATGCCGCTTGGCGAGCACGGCGAGGGTCTGGCGGAAGTACGACGTCTCGCGCCCGGCCCAGGGGGAAAGCGCCCCTTCCTTCAGCGAGCGCCGGGGATTGGGCACCAGCCGCTCGGGATCGATCTCCCAGCGGGTGCCGATGCCCGCGCACGTCTCGCAGGCTCCATACGGGCTGTTGAACGAGAACATGCGCGGCGCGATCTCCGGCAGCGAGATCCCGCACTCGGCGCAGGCCAGGCGCTCCGAGAAGAGCATGCGCTCACCGGTCGCGCGGGCGCCCGCGTCGGTGTCCCCCGCGAGCTCCACCTGGGCCACGCCGTCGGCCAGCCGGAGCGCGGTCTCGAGCGAGTCCGACAGCCGCGAACCCAGGGTGTCGCGAACGACGAGACGGTCCACGACCACCTCGATCGTGTGCTTGCGGTGACGGTCGAGATCGATGTCCTCGGTCAGCTCGCGGGCGACGCCGTTGACGCGGACCCGCGAGTAGCCCTGGCGCGCGAGGTCGAAGAAGAGCTTCTTGTACTCGCCCTTGCGGCCACGCACGACGGGGGCGAGCACGAGGAGCTTCGTGCCGGTCGGCAGCCCCAGCACGCGGTCCACCATCTGCTGCACCGTCTGCGCCGAGATCACGCGATGGCACGACGGACAGTGCGGGATCCCGATGCGCGCGAACAGGACTCGCAGGTAATCGTAGATCTCGGTGACGGTCCCGACGGTCGATCGGGGGTTCTTCGACGTCGTCTTCTGCTCGATGGAGATGGCCGGCGACAGCCCCTCGATCGAGTCGACCTCCGGCTTCTCCATCTGCTCGAGGAACTGCCGGGCATAGGCCGACAGGCTCTCGACGTAGCGGCGCTGCCCCTCGGCGTAGATCGTGTCGAAGGCCAGCGACGACTTGCCGGAGCCCGAGAGCCCGGTGATGACGACGAGCTGGTCCCGGGGGATCTCGAGGTCGATGCTCTTGAGGTTGTGCTCGCGCGCGCCACGGATCACGATTCGATCGCTGGCCATGTCAACCTATTGTGTCAGTGTCGTCGCAAGGCGGCAACCATCTCGGCGCGCGCGTCGTCCGACGCGCGGATGGCCGTCGCCACGAGCCACGCGGCGGGCGCCGCGATCAGGGCCGGGTACTGCGCGATGGCGGCGACGTCGACGCGCAGCGGCGCCAGCCACTCGGTGGCGTGCGGCGTCAGGACGAACACCGTGACGCCGGCCAGCGCTCCCGCGAGGTTCGCGCGCCGGGCGTCGGGCGCGTCCCCCGTGGCCAGCAGCGGGCCGAGCACCGTCGCGGCACCGAGCCCCAGGCCGTGCAGCAACAGGGACCAGCCTTCCGCCACCCAGAGACCGGCGGCGGCGGCGACGGCGACGACCACGACCCAGGCCGACGATCGCACGGCATGGCGGCGAAGCAGGCCCGGCACCCGCCCGGCCTGGAGCTCGGCCAGGTCGACGAGTCGCTGATGGAGCGCGGCCGCCGCGGCAACCAGGAGCGCCACGAGGGCGACGAGTACGGCGGCGAACAGCCCCGCGCGCCACGGCTCGGGCACGACGGCCGGAACGAGGCGGACGAGCGTGGCTCCCGGCGGCATCCCGATCGACAGCTCGGGCCCGGCGTCGACGGCATAGACGCCCCACGACGCGGCGGCCAGCACGACACCGAGCGCGGTCACGGGGGCCAGGAGCGCCGCCCCGCGCGCGAGCGGCGCCAGCGGCCGGACGACGGCCATCGCGCCTCCGCTGAGCGTGACGGCGAGGCCGATCCAGCCCGCGACCGATCGCGCACGGGGCGCACGGAGCCCATCCGCCCACTCCATCCCCGATGCCGGCACGGGCAGGCGTGTGCCCGCCTCGAACCGGACACGGCTGCCCGACGGGATCGAAAGAGTGTCGCCGGGTCGCAGCACCAGGGAGTCGCCGACCGTGAGCCGCCACTCCCGGACGATGGGCTGCGCCCGATCGTGCTCGGTGACGCGATACACCCCGGCTGTCATGACCGTGACCCGTCGAGGCTCGGTCAAGGTCAACGAGACGGGCTCCAGAGCCCGGAAGCCGTCCCGCGTCCACGGGCTGCCGGCGGGTAGCTCGAACGCGCTCCGCGAGGCGACGCGGCTCCACGCCGCCCATGGCGACGCGTCCGCGACGTGGCCGAACCCGACGACGGCCGCCAGCAGCCCCCCCACGCCGAGGCCGAGCGCGACGAGCGAAACGCGGTCGCGGACCGCCCAGAGCGCGGGGAGCAGCAGCAGCGCCACCGCCGATCCGAGGATTCCCCACGTCGGCCAGCCGAGAATGTGTCCGAGGTCGGTCATCGCGCGAATCGAGCTTCCGAGCACGCACACGGCCATCACCAGGCCGATCGGTAGCGCCGCACTCGAGGGCAACATGCCCGGCGCAGGTTCCGCGAGCAAGGCGAGGAGCGGCGCCGCCAGGACGGCGAGGATGAACAGTGGCGCCTCGAGGCCCCCCGATGTCACTCTTGCGACGACGGCCACCACGAGCGCCGGCCCCGTCCACGCGGCCATCGCACCGACTTGAGTCATGCCGATGGGGCGTCTGCCGCGGCGTCCGGCGGTCGGCGGCGGAAGCGGAAGAGGACGACGGTCGTCACGACCACCGCCGTGCAGGGCGCGACGACGCCCGCATACCACCACAGGACGCTGAGGCCACCAACCCGCACCGTGCTCGCGCTGAACGGAAGGAAAGCGAGGCCGGCGCCGACCGCGAGCAAGACGAGCACGACTCCGATCCCGACCCGTCTCCCAACCCTCGTCGGCACCGCGCGGATTATAGCAGCCCCGCCGTCAATATCGGTATGCTGTGAGGGTTGCGAAGCGAGCAGCGGGGGGCCATGTCGGGACCCCCATGTCAAACAACCTAGGTAGCTCGGGAGGTAGGCCGTTGGACAGAATCGAGCGCGTGCTCGTCATCACCGCCCATCCGGACGACTCCGAGTTCGGGGCCGCGGGCACGGTGGCCAAGCTCGTCCGGGACGGATGCGAGGTCACGTACGTGATCGTCACGAACGGCAGCAAGGGCTCGAGCGATCGCTGGATGACGTCCGAGCGGCTGATTCGCATTCGCGAGGAGGAGCAGCGGAACGCGGCGCGGACGCTCGGCGTCGAGCGTGTTCAGTTCCTCGGCTACGAGGACGGTGAGGTCGAGGACACGCGCGACCTGCGCCGCGATGTCTCGCGCGAGATCCGCCGATGGCGACCCGACCTCGTCATCTGCCAGAGCCCCAACCGTTCCTACAATCTCGGCGCCTCCCACCGGGATCACCGTACCGTGGGCGGTGTCGTGCTCGACTGCGTCTACCCGCTGGCCCGCGACCACCTGGCCTTCCCCGAGCTCTTGCCGGACTACGAGCCCCACAAGGTCCGGGAGATCTACGTGATGCAGTGGGAGAACCCCCAGCTCGTCGTGGACATCTCCGACGTCATGGACATCAAGATCAAGGCCCTCGCGTGTCACGCCAGCCAGTTCCGCGACTTCGCGGGCCTCGAGACCCGCGTCCGCGAGCGGGCGGCCGTGCTCGGCAAAGCGAAGGGCCACGCCTATGCGGAGGCCTTCGACCACATCGAGATGCAGCGATAATTCGCTGCGCCCGCGCTCGAACTCGGGCTCGGCTCGGGCTACAATGAAGGTCTCGATATGGGGCGGTGCGGCTGCCACGTGTCCCTTCGGGGCTCGTCGTTGACGAAATTTCAATCGCCACGAATCACCAATTTGTGGGAGCGGGAAGGAGCCCGACATGGCTGATCGGGATCCCCTCACGGCACGGACCCTGACCGAGCTCATGGCGAGGCGGGCGGCGCTGACGCCGGACGCCCCGTACTTCCACCTCTACGGTGAGACGGTCACCTACGACCGCCTGTGGGCGCAGAGTGCCCGCTATGCCGGCGCGCTGGCCCAGGCGGGCGTGGCGGCGGGCGATCGCGTGTGCCTGATCTATCCCACGTGCGCCGAGTTCTTCTATACGTTCTTCGGGGCCCTCCGGATCGGCGCCGTGCCGGTGCCGCTCTACCCGACGCTCGGCGTCGACGCGACGGCGAGCATCCTCAGGAACTCCGAGGCCGTCGCCGTCGCCACCATCGGCTGGTTCCGTGCCGGCGTGGAGGCGAGTGTCGCGCTGGCCCCGAGTGTCCGGATGATCCTGGAGCCCACCGATCTGGACGTGCCCGGCCCCCTGCCGCGCGTCGAGCCCGCCCGCCCGGACGATCTCGCGTTCTTGCAGTACACGTCCGGAAGCACCGCCGATCCGCGGGGCGTCATGCTCACGCACGACAACGTCGTGAGCACCACGCATTTCATGGGAGAGGCCGCGGGCGTGACGGCCGACGATCGCGTGGTCTCCTGGCTGCCGCTCTACCATGACATGGGGCTGATCGGCTGCGCCTTCACGCCGCCGCTCACGGCCACGCCGCTGTGGCTCCTGCCCCCCGACCTTCGCAACCCGCGTCAGTGGCTGGAGCTGATCACGGAGGTCCGGGCGACGTTCACGGTGTCGCCGGACTTCGGCTACCGCAACTGTGTCCGCAACATCCGGGACACCTCCGGCATCGATCTCAGCAGCCTGCGCTCCGCGCTCTCGGGCGCCGAGCCCGTGCGCACCTCGACGATCGGCGCCTTCGAGCGCCACTTCGGCCTCAAGAACGTCATCGCGCCCTGCTACGGGCTCGCCGAGGCGACGCTGGCGGTCGCGATCTGGCCGTTCGGGACGCCGCTCAAGACCGATCCCTCGGGCCGGTTCGTCTCCGTCGGCCGCCCGTGCCGCGGCGTCTCCGTGCGCATCCTGGCGCCACGGGAAGACGCCGACGCCGGCAGCGACCCGAGCCTGCCGCTCGCTTCGATGGATATCGGCGAGATCTGCGTGAAGAGCCCCGGCGTGATGCGCGGCTACTACAACAATCCCGAGGCGACGGCCCGCGCGATCGACGCCGACGGCTGGCTGCGCACCGGCGATCTCGGATTCCTCGACCACGCGGGTGACCTGTACGTGACCGGACGCCTCAAGGATCTGATGATCCTGGGCGGCGACAACGTCGTGCCTCACGACATCGAGGAGGTCGTCGATCACCTCGCCGGCGTTCGCTACTCGGCGGCGGTGGGCATCGACAGCGAGCGAAGCGGCACGCAACGGCTCCACGTCGTCGCCGAGGTGCGCGATGAGAGCGCGGTGCCCGAGACCTACCACCGTCTCGTGACCGACATCGTCAAGCGTGTTCACGAGACGCGCGGGCATCGCCCGGCGCGTGTGCACCTCGTGCGCGGCGGCACGATCCCGAAGACCTCGAGCGGGAAGATCCAGCGCGCGCGGCTGGCCGAGCTCGTGCGCGATGGGCAGCTCGCCGACCGCATAGTGTATTGATTGACGTCGGGGGGAGCGAGCGCAGAACTCGCGACCGAAGGGGCTAACGCCCCCTCGGGCTCCCCGGCCCGACACCCCCCACCGCTTCGGACCCCCCGCTTCGGACACGACCACGTTGCGGCGGCAGAGGCGCCGCTCGAACAGCGACCTGAAGCGAGGTCTCGGTGATGGAATTCGGTTGTCACCTGCCCGTGTACGGGCCCGCGGCCACGCGCGAGGTGCTGCTCGGCGTCGCCCGTCGTCTGGAAGCGCTCGGGTACGACGCGCTCTGGGTCAGCGATCACGTCGTCATCCCCTGGCGCATCGAATCGCGCTACCCCTACAGCGCCACCGGAGACTTCCCGCTGGCGCCGGACACCGATTTCCTCGAGCCGCTGACCGCGCTCGCTCTCGTGGCCGGCGCCACCGAGCGGATTCGCCTCGGCACGAGTGTCCTCGTGGTGCCCCACCGTCATCCGGTCCTCGCCGCCAAGATGCTGGCGACGCTCGACCACCTGGCGCCGGGCCGTGTCATCGCCGGCGCGGGCGTGGGATGGATGCGCGAGGAGATCGAGCTGCTGGGCGCGCCCTACGATCAGCGCGGCGCGTGGACCGATGAGGCGATCGCCCTGATGCGCGCGTGCTGGCGTGAGGACCGCGTGGAGTTCGCCGGGCGCTTCTTCCACGTCGACGGCGTGGCCTGCCGGCCGCGGCCGGCGCGCGGCACGATCCCTATCTGGATCGGCGGCCACACCCCGAGGGCGCTGCGACGGGTCGCCCGTCTCGGCGACGGCTGGCACGCCGCCTTCCCGACGACCGACGGCCTCGACAAAGGTCTCGCCGATCTCCGCGAGGCGTGCCGCGACACGGGCCGCGATTTTTCGACCCTGACGCTCAGCGCCCGCGTCGGCCTCCCCGCCCGCCGCCCCGCCGAGGCGATGATCGCCGAGCTCCGGAGTCTGCGCGATCTCGGCGTGACCCACGTCGTCCTCGAGCCCCGCGCCACCGGCCTCGACGACACGGTTGCCATCTTCGACGGCTTCGCTACCGAAATCCGCCCGAACATCTGAGCGCCGGCAGGCGCGCGACAACCGTCGGCAGGGGGGCAAAGCCCCCTAGATCTTGGCGCCGGACTTGGCCCAGTCGTCGAGGAACTTCTTGAGGCCGATGTCGGTGAGCGGGTGCTTCATGAGCTGCTCGAGGACCGCGAACGGCATCGTCGCGACGTGGGCTCCCGCCTTGGCCGCATCGACCACGTGCAGCGGGTTGCGGATGGACGCGGCCAGCACCTGCGTCTTGAAGCCGTAGTTGCGATAGATCTCGCAGATATCGCGGATCAGGTCCATGCCGACGGCCGCGATGTCGTCCAGGCGGCCCAGGAAGGGGCTGATGTATGTCGCCCCGGCCTTCGCCGAGAGCAGCGCCTGCGTGGCCGAGAAGCAGAGCGTCTGGTTCACCCGGATGCCCTTGCCGCTCAGATACTTCACGGCCTTGAGCCCATCCTTCGTGAGCGGACACTTCACCACCGCGTTGGGGGCGATCTGCGCGAGCTCCTCCCCCTCCTTCACCATCCCCTCGAAATCCGTCGCCACCACCTCGAGGCTCACGTCACCGGGCACGATCGAGCAGATCTCCTCGACCAGGGGCCGGAACGGGCGCTTTTCCTTGGCGATCAGCGACGGGTTGGTGGTGACGCCGTCGACGACGCCGATCGCCACGCCTTCCTTGATCTCGGAGACGTTCGCGGTATCGAGAAAGATCTTCATCAAATGGCTCCCCTCATGAGCTATTTTCGATCATCTCACCGCTCGTCTCGCCGCGAGGCACGCGGCTCAACTCGCACTGCCTTTCGATCATCTCACCGCTCGTCTCGCCGCGAGGCACGCGGCTCAACTCGCACTGCCACTCGATCGATCACGATTCGTGTCCCCGCGCGCACGGCCTTGAAGACCCGCGCGTCGCCGACCACACGCCCCACCACGTTCACGGGGCTGGCGGGGCGGATCTCGTCGCCGCGGCTCGCCGGGGTCCGACCGAAGAAGATGCAGAACGCCTGGCCGGGCGGCCAGTATCCCAGCTCGCCCATCTCGACCACGGCCTTCGGCGATTCCTCGCCGGCGTCGATGCCGATGGAAAAGTACACCTCGTCGCCCCATGTCTGCGCCTGGGCCTCGATGGGAAGCGCGTCCCAGATCGCCGTCGCCGTCCTGGACGTGTCGAGGCTCGCCTCGGCGCTCACCTGCCCGGCGGTGATCCGGATCGCGCGCTCGGCCATCGTCAGAGCCTAGGCTCCGGCTTTCGACGGTGTCAAGGCGAGCGCTCACTCGTCGTGGCGGTACCGCGCGAGCACGGCGTCGAGCGCGGCGCGATCCGGCACGGCCGTCCAGCCCTCGGCCTCGACGGAGAGCGCGGCGGCGCACGCCGCGGCCGCGGCGGCCTCCCACGGATCGCCGTCGAAGTGATAGCGGATGAGGAAGGTGGCCGCGAAGACGTCGCCCGCGCCGGTCGGATCGCGCTCGAGGGCGGGCCGGGCCGGCACCTCGTAGCGCTCACCGTTGACGTAGAGAAGCGCGCCCACGGCGCCGGCGGTGAGCACGCCGAGCGGCACCCGCTGGAACCAGTCGACGACCGCGGCGACCCCATCGCCGACGTCCTCCAGACTCAGGAAGATGGCCTGCAGCCGGTCGAGGAGGACCTCGGAGGGGGTCCACGAGCTCGGCTGCACGGCGCCGTCTGGCCCCAGCGTGCGCAACCAACCCTGCGCCGCCGCCGCCAGGGTGGGATTGACGAAGGCCGCGGCGGCGCCGTACGGGTCGACTTCACCGACGACGGGAGCGAGCAGCACCAGGGGCGCGCCCCGCCAGTCATCGGGCACGTCGGCCTCCCCCAGCGGTCGCGCCGTCGAGGCGACCCGCATCGTTCGTCGGTCGCCCTCCGTCGCGTACTCGAAGGTCGTCGTGGCGTCGGCGGGAACGCTCACGACCTCGATGCGGGGAGGGATCAGCTCGAGCGGGAAGTCGTCGGCGTGGCTGGTGAGGATCCCCGCCGAGAGCCCGAGACGATGCGCCGTGACGGCGGCGTACAGCGCCGCGCCGCCCGGCCGCACGACGTCACTGAACCGATCGAGCGTGATATGCCCAATCGCCACGAACTCCGGCGCCCCCATGTCCCGCTAACGCAGCCGCGCGAGACGGGAAACGATCGAAATATCCCCGCGCCACAGGCCGATCAAAAGGGTCCAGATGCTAGGCGGCCGCAGTGCGAGGTGAGCGCCGGCCGCCGGCGCAAGCCGAGCGGTGAAATGACCGAAATCTTCGAACCGCTGAAGCGTCGGCTCGGCCGGACGACCTCGCCTCCTACTGCCACGCAGATGGGCCCTTTTCATCGGCCGGCTACGGCAGAAGCTGCTTGGCGATGATTTCGCGCATGATCTCGCTGGTTCCCCCGCCGATCGTCATCAGGCGGGCGTCCCTGGCGAAGCGCTCGATGGGGTACTCGCGCATGTAGCCGTAACCGCCGTGCAGCTGCACGCAATCGTAGGCGACACGGTTGACCATCTCGGCGGTGAAGAGCTTCACCATCGAGATCTCGCGCAGGGCGTCCTCGCCGGCCCGGTACTTGAGACAGGCGGCATAGGTCAGCCGGCGGCCCGCCTCGATCTGGGTCGCGAGATCGGCCAGCTTGTGGCGAATCGCCTGCTTGTCACCGAGCGGCCCGCCGAACGCGTGCCGCTCGCGGACGTAGGCGATCGTGTCCTCGAGCGCGCGCTCGGCCATGGCGACGGCGTGGAGCCCGCTCACCAGCCGCTCGCGCTGGAACACCCGCATCACTTCGTAGAAGCCGACACCCTCCCGTCCGAGAAGGTGGTCGGCGGGGACCCGCATGTCCTGGAAGGACAGCTCGGCGGTGTCCGACGCTCGCATGCCCATCTTGTCCAGCGTGCGGCTCACCACGAAGCCTGGCGTCTCCCGCTCGACCACGAACATCGAGATGCCACGATGGCGAAGGTGCGGATCGCCCGCCTCGACCCGGGCCGCGACGAAGAAGACGTCGGCGGTCGCCCCGTTGGTGATGAACATCTTCGAGCCGTCGAGCACGTAGTGGTCGCCGTCCCGGACGGCGCGCGTGCGAATCGCCGCCACGTCGCTGCCGCCGCCGGGCTCGGTCACCGCGATGGCCGTCAACGTCTCGCCCCGGCAGATGGCCGGGAGATAACGGGCCTTGAGCGCCTCGCTGCCGGTCCAGTAGAGGTGCGGCGAGGCCATGTCGGTGTGCACGCCCACCGCCATGGCGAACGAGCCGCACCGTGCGCGCGCGCACTCTTCGTGGAGCACGGCGGAAGTCAGGAAGTCGGCGCCGGCACCGCCGTACTTCTCGTCGTACTCCACCCCGAGGAACCCCAGCTCGCCCATGCGCCGCCAGAGAGACTTCGGCATGCGCCCGGCCGCCTCCCACTCCTCCACGTGCGGCGCGACCTCACGCTCGACGAAGCTCCGCACCGTCGCCCGGAACATCTCGTGCTGCGCGTCGAAGATGCTCACGCGGGGCTCACACCCATTTCCGGTCGTCGAGGATCTTCTTCGCGCCGTCGGCGATCGTCCCGGTGGCGACGATCTCGACACCGCCGCGGAGCTTCATGACGTCGCGGATCGCGGTCTCGAGCGCGGCCGTCGCCGCGGGGGCGTCGGCGCCGGGTGCCAGCTCGGCGCGGAACGTGAGCGTGTCCTGGTGTCCCTCGCGTCCGACCACGACCTGGCCGCGCGCGACCCCGGGCGCGCGCGCGGCCACCTCGTCGGCCTGCCGGGGATGGATGAACATGCCGCGGACTTTCGTGACCTCGTCGGCGCGACCGCGCCAGCCGAGCATGCGCGCCGACGTCCGGCCGCACGGGCAGCGCTCGTCCGTGACGACGGTCAGGTCGCCGGTGCCGAAGCGGATCATCGGATACACGGGGTTGTTCACGGTCGCGACGATCTCGCCGATCTGGCCGACGGGCAGCGGCGCGCCCGTCTGCGGGTCGCAGACCTGCACGATGGCGTCCTCGAGCAGGTGCATGCCGGAGGCCTCGACGCACTCGTAGGCGATCATTCCAAGATCCGCGGTGCCGAAGCCCTGGCGCGCCATGATCCCGTACTCGTCGTGGAAGATCTTTCGGAGCGACTCCGGGAAGGGCTCGGCGCCCACCTGGGCCACCTCGAAGCCCGGGCGACCGCCGCCCATCTCGTCGGCCTTCTTGAGCAAGGTCATGAGGAAGGAGGGCGTGCCGACGTACCCGGTGGCATGGACGGCGCGCGCCGCCGCCACCTGTTGCTCGGTATTGCCGACACCGGTGGGGACCACCGTGCAACCGATGAGATTGAGGCCTTCGTCGAGCTCGTGAGCGGCGGGCACGAGCTGATAGGAAAAGGTGTTGAGGACGACGTCACCCGGACGGAACCCGCCGGCATATAGCCCGGCCTCGAGATGCCATGCCCCCACCTCGGGGCCCATCGGTTCCATGATGGGACCGGGCGAGAGGAAGATCTTGCGGACTTGCGACAGCGGGACGGTGCAGAAACCGCCGAACGGCGGATCGGCCCGCTGCAGATCCGGCATCTCGGCCTTCTTGATGACGGGCAACCGCGCCAGATCCGCCTCGCCCCGGAAGTCCCCCGGCGCGAGCCCCGCGCGCTCGAGCCGGCGGCGGACACCCGGCGCGCGCTCCCAGGCATGCGCGACCAGGCGGGCCAGCCACCGGCCCTGATAGCGCCGCCGCGCGGAGGCCGAGAACGTCTCCTTGGCGCGGTTCCAGTACCCGCGACGGCGGTCGGCCGGAGGAACCGCCTCGGCTCGCACTACTGGCCCACGATGTCCGGCTTCATGGGCGCCAGGGCCCCGAGCAGCGCGGTCTTCGCCCCGGCGGGCACGTTGTTCTTGTCGAGAGCCTTCACCAGCGCCTCGACCGTGGCGTTCCACTCGGCCTCCGTGATCTTCATGCCCCGGTGGACGGTCTTCATGTCCTGCCCGAGATAGGCGCACGGTCCACCGGTCGCGTCACAGATCTGGTCGGCGAGATTCGACTTGAACTTGCCCACCTGCGCCGGCTGCAACGTCTTGAACCGCGCATTGATCCGATCGTCGGCCAGAACGTTCGCCGCGAAATCGTCCACGACGATGGCGATCCCCTCGCGCCCCCCCAGCTGCTTGTACACCGACGGCCCCGCCGCCACCTCCTGCTTCCGCATCGCCCCACACGAAGCCAGCCCGACCACCAGCACCGCCGAAACCACCACCCACCCCAACCCCACCCGCACACGCCCCATTGCGTTTCCTCCTGTTCGAGCGCGGGCTTTGCCCGCGCAATCGAGTCCTGGGGGGAGGCAGCCCGAAGAGCGGATCGTCAGATCCGCTCTCGGGCGTCGGAAGGGGGGCGAAGCCCCCCTCCGAGTCATGAGAGCCATCGCTTCCGTCGCTTGTAGTGCTTCACGTCGCGGTACGACTTGCGCGCCCCGACCTCCGTGAGACCAAGATAGAACTCCTTGATGTCGGCGTTGTCGCGCAACGCCGTCGCGGAGCCCTCGAGCACGACCCGCCCGTTCTCCATCACGTAGCCGTGCTCGGCGATGGTCAGCGCCAGGGCCGCGTTCTGCTCGACCAGCAGGACCGTCAGCTGCTGCTCGCGGTTGAGCCGCTGCACGATGCCGAAGATCTCCTCGACCAGCATGGGGGCGAGCCCCAGCGACGGCTCGTCGAGGAGCATCACGCGCGGATCGGCCATCAACGCACGCCCGATGACGAGCATCTGCTGCTCGCCGCCCGACAGGTATCCCGCCTGCTGGTGCCGGCGCTCCTTGAGCCGCGGGAAGTACTGATACACCCGCTCCATACGCTCGTCGACGCGCCGACGGTCGGGCACCGTGTGCGCCCCGGCCACGAGGTTCTCCTCGGCGGTGAGATGCTCGAACACCCGCCGCCCCTCGAAGACCTGGACGATCCCTCGCTGCACGATCCGGTGCGGGGGCAGATCGTCGATGCGCTGGCCGGCAAGCTCGACGGACCCCTTCGTCACCTGCCCCCGCTCCGACCGCAACAACCCCGAGATCGCCTTGAGCGTCGTCGTCTTGCCCGCCCCGTTGGCGCCCAGCAGCGTCGTGATCCGCCCCTCCGGACACGTGATGGACACCCCCTTCAATACGAGGATGACCCCGTCATAAATCACTTCGACATTATTGAGACTCAGCATAAAAGCCGAGAAGTGGCTCGGAGCGCGGCCGCCGACGCCGGGCCGGCCCGGGGTCGGCGGGGCGCCGCCGCGAAAACCGACGTACAGCCGACGAGCGGTTTTCACGGCGGCGCCCCGCCGAGCCCGGGGCGGCCCGGCGCCCGGGGGACGCGAAGGAGCTACTTCTTGGCGCCCGCCTCCTTGATGTGCTTGGCCACCACGTCCTGATACGCGGCGTACCAGTCCGTGACCTTCACGAACTTGCCATCCTTCACCTGCCAGATCTGCACAAGCCCGCCGCCCTCGTGGTCCTGCGGCGTGACCTTGAGCGGAGGCACGAGACCGCCGAGCGTGAAGTTCGAGATCTTCTCGAAGCCCTTCTTGACGTCCTCACCGGTGATCTTGCCGTCGGGCTTCGCCTTCAGTGCGTTGCGGATGGCCTCGACGTGGAGCGCCGCGATCAACACGCCGCGGTTGTAGAACACGGACGACGCCATGCCCTTCGGCGGCTCCTTGCCCTGCTTCTTGTACATCTCGCGGATCTCGTTCAGGACCGGGTAGTCGGTGCCGACACCCGCGAACTGCATCGCGTAGTACCCGTCGGCGACGGCGAAGCCGCCGGCGCCGTCGATGTTGGCCTCGGCCGCCCCCCACACGAGCGAGACGACCTTCTTCAGCGGATAGCCGACCCGCTTGAACTCCTTGATCGACACGGACGGCGCGCCGCCGAACAGATGGGCGATCACGAAGTCGGCCCGGAAGCGCTGCGCGATGTCGAGCACCTGGGCGCCCATCTCCACGCCTGGCGGCGGGACGGCGAAGGTCTTGAGCTGGAAGCCCTCCTTCGCCGCCAGGTCTTCGATGACCTCGATCGGTTCGCGGCCGGCCGGGTTGTCGAAGAAGATGTATGCGATCTTCTTGTTGCGCAGGCTGCCGCCGAGCTGCTTCTTGACGAAGTCCACCGCGGCCGTGGCCTGCGACCAGTACGTAGCGGCGATGGGGAAGATGTAGGGATAGCGGATCCCGTCGGCGGCGGCGGCGCTGCCGAAGCCCGGCGAGGTTCCCGGGATCCGGTCTTCCGTGAGCTTGGCCTGCAGCGCATAGATCTGCGGCGTGCCATACACCGCGATCGACACCGCGCCTTCCTTCTTGTGGCGCTCATATGACTCCACCGCGGGCGGCACCTTATACTCGTGGTCGATCTCGAGGGCCTTGATCTGGCGCCCCTCGACCCCGCCCTTGGAGTTGATGAGGGCGATGTAATCGTGCATCGCCGGACAGATGACCGTGCCGACGATCTGGGTGGCGCCGGTGCGATCGCACTGTAGGCCGACGACGACCTCACCCTTGGACTGGGCGCTCGCCGGCGCGGCGGCGCCGAGCATCGCGGCGACGCCGAACAGCACTGCGGTCAGAGCGGTCAGGTATCTGTGCATATGCTTCTCCTTTTCTCGCGTACTCAGTACGCGAACGGCCAGACACGAAAGTAGCTCCGGATATTCCGCCACAGGCGGTTCAGGCCCTCGGGCTCGACGATCAGGAAGACGACGATGAGGGCACCGAACAGCGTGAGACGGAGAGCGGGAATCAGGTTGAGCACGGTCGCCTGCGAGAAGAAGACACCGCTGAACGCCTCCATGGCGTAGCGGATGACGATGGGAAGCAACGTGACGAAGGCGGCGCCGAAGATGGACCCCAGCACGGAGCCGAGCCCGCCGATGATGATCATGGCGAGATAGTCGATCGACACCCCGATCTGGAACTGCTCGTAGTTGGCGATGCCGAGGAAGTACGTGTACAGCACGCCGGTGACGCCGGCATAGAACGACGAGATGGCGAAGGCCAGGAGCTTGTAGCGAAAGATGTTGATGCCGATGATCTCGGCGGCGATGTCCTGGTCGCGGATGGCGACGAAGGCGCGACCGATCCGGCTGCGCACGAGGTTCATGGTGCCGACGATGGCGATGACCACGAAGGCGAGGAGGAAGTAGTACATGGCCCGCTGGCTCGCCAGCACGTAGGGACCGACGCGGGGCCGCGGCACCGCGATGGACGCCTGCACGCCTCCGCTGATGAACGTCACGTGGTTGATCGTCCATTCGATGATGAGCTGCCCGGCCAGCGTGGCGATGGCCAGGTACAGCCCCTTGATCCGCAGGGAGGGGATCCCCACGACCGCGCCGATGAGGGCCGCCATGAGGCCGCCGGCGAGGAGGTTGACCGGCCACGGTGAGCCGAGCCGGGTCGCCAGGTTCGCGGCCGTGTAGGCGCCCACCGACATGAAGGCGCCGTGCCCGATCGAGACCTGCCCCGTGTAGCCGACCAGGATGTTGAGACCGAGCGCTCCGATGACGGCGATCCAGACGAGGTTGGCGACCGACAGGTAATACTCGTGCAGGGCCAGGGGGATCACGAGGAAGAACAGGACCGCGAAGGCCGCGACCGTGTAGCGCGCGATGGGCAGCGGATACAACGCCATGTCGGCTTCGTAGGTCGTCTTGAGGACTCCGCACTCTCTATGGATCATGACGTCACACCCTCTCGATGATGCGTTTGCCGAAGATGCCGTAGGGCCGGACCATCAGCGCGAGGATCATCAGGACGTACGGTGCGAAATCTTTGGTGCCACCGCCCACGTAGGGATCGACGTAGCCGGCGGCGACGTTCTCCACGATGCCGACGATGAGCCCGCCGACGATCGCCCCCGGGATCGAATCGAGACCGCCGAGGATCACGACCGGGAAGACCTTGAAGCCGACCAGCGCCAGGTTCACGTCGACGCCCAGCATGTTTCCCCACAAGACGCCGCCCAGGGCCGAGACGACGCCCGTCATGGCCCAGGCCAGCCCGAAGTATCGCTCGACGTCGATGCCCATGGCCATGGCGACCTGCTGGTTGTCGGCCACCGCGCGCATGGCGATGCCCTTGCGGGACTTCAGGAAGAACCAGCCGAAGCCGGCGAGGAACGCCAGGCTCACCCCGCCCCCGACGAGCTGGATCGGTGGAATGAACAGCGGTCCGAGGATGAAGGGCTCGTCGCGCAGCGGCAGGGGCAGCGGCCGGGTGCCCTGAAAGATCCCGAACGGCCCGATGCCGCGCAGGATCGCGGCGAGACCGATCGTGGCCATGACGACCGCGATCACGGGACGCCCGATGAGCTTGCGCAGCATGACGCGCTCCAGGGCGAAGCCGAAGGCGATCATGGCGACGAGGCCGACGACCACCGCGACGGCCAGGGGCACGCCGACCACGGTGAGACCGCCCACCACCACGAAGCCCGCGATCATCACGAACTCACCCTGGGCGAAGTTCACGGCATCGGTCGCCTTGTAGACGAGCACGAACCCCAGCGCGATGAGCGAGTACATGAGGCCGATGAGGACGCCGTTCGAGAGCAGCAGCAGCGAGAACTGCCAGTCAAACATGCGCGGGCGTCCCCGCGACGGCCGGGGCGTCGACGTCCTCGATACTCACCCGCGCCTGCATCGTCGCCGTGCGGCCGTCCTCGTAGGTGATCGACGTCGTCAGCTCGACGGCGGCGTGCCCGGCGTAGAAGGCCTCGATGACCCCCGCGTACTTCTCGGCCACGTAGCGCCGGCGCACCTTGCGCGTGCGGGTCATCTCGGCATCGTCGGCATCCAGGTCCTTGGTCAGCAGGAGGAACCGCCGGACCTTGGTGGCGTCCGGCAGGGTGGCGTTGCACTTGCGGACCTCCTCGCGGATGAGCTCGCGTACCTCGGCCTTCTGGCTGAGGTCGGCGTAGCTCGTGTACGGCAGGCCCCGCCGCTCCGCCCAGTTGCCGACCGTGGCCATGTCGATGGCGATCATGGCCGCGACCAGGGGCCGGTCGGGGCCGAAGGCCACCGCCTCGCGGATGTGCGGGCTGAACTTCAGCTTGTTCTCGATGAACTGCGGCGCGAAGGGCGTGCCGTCGAGCAGCGCGCCCACGTCCTTGGCCCGATCGATGATCACGAGGTGGCCGCGCGGGTCGATGAACCCCGCGTCGCCGGTATGGAACCAGCCCTCGGGGTCGATGACCTCGCGCGTGGCCTCGTCGTTCTTGAGATAGCCGCGGAAGACCATGCCGCCCTTGACCAGCACCTCGCCACGCTCGGCGATGCGCACCTCGATCCCCGCGCAGGGCCGGCCGGCCGTGGTGGGATTGGCCTCGCCGCTGGGCTGGAGCGACACGAGCCCGGTCGTCTCCGTCGACCCGTAGACCTGCTTCAAGTTCACGCCGATGGCCCGGAAGAAGCGGAAGGTGTCGGGGCCGAGCGGCGAGCCCCCCGTGAGCGCCCAGCGCGTCCGCAGGAGTCCGAGCTGATCGCGCACCGGGCCGTAGACGAAGAACTCGCCGAGGGCATACGCCAGGCGCAGTCCCGCGGGCACCGGCTTGCCGTCGGCGCGCAGGATCTCCACCTGCTCGGCCACCCGGCGGAACCGCTCGAACACGCGACGCTTCAGTGGCGTCGCATCGGCCGCGCGGACGAGGACGCCGGTGAGCATGTTCTCCCAGATCCGCGGCGGGGCCAGCAGCAGCGTCGGCCCGAGCTCGCGCAGATCGCGCTGCACCGTCTCCGGACTCTCCGGACAGTTGCAGGCGAACCCGACGTAGAGGCTCATGATCAGCGTGTAGAAGGCGTCGCCCACCCACGCCATCGGCAGGTAGGCCAGATAGTCGTCGTCGACCCGGAAATCCTCGCTGCGCGCCGCCATGGCCGCCGTCTCGATGGCGTTGGCGTGCGTGATCATCGCGCCCTTGGGGCTACCCGTCGTGCCCGACGTGTAGCAGACGAAGGCGAGGTCGTCGGGCACGCCCTTGTCGATCTCGGCCTCGAAGAACCCGGGATGCGTCCGGCCGAACTCGCGCCCGAGCTCTTCCACCTCGGCGAAGGAGCGGAGCCAGTCGACGCGATACTGCGTGAGCCCGCGCGGGTCGTCGTAGATGACGTGGCGGACGGTCGGGAGCTCGGCCTTGAGGGCCTGCACCTTGTCGACCTGCTCCTGGTCCTCGGCCACGATCACCGACACGTCGGCGTGGTTCCAGACGTACGCGAGCTCCTTGGCGATCGAGTCCTGGTAGACGGGCACGGACGCGCCGCCGAGGCACTGGGCGGCCATTTGGGCCCAGTACAGGCGCGGACGGTTGTCGCCGATCACGGAGAGCCGGTCGCCGCGCGTGAACCCCAGCGCGGCCAGCCCGAGGGCGAAGTCGCGGACATGGTCGTGGTACTCGCGCCACGTGTACGATTGCCAGATCCCGCGATCCTTCTCGCGGATGGCCGCGCGCGCGGGGTGCTGGCGGGCGGTGCGCTGGAGCAGGCGAGGAGTCGTGAGCGCGTCAGTCACGGGAGCCTCCGGTGGGAGCGGGCTTGGCCTCTCCCAGATACGCCTTGATGACGAGCGGGTTCGCGCGGACCTCGTCGGGCGTGCCCTCGGCGATCTTCTGACCCATGTCGAGCACGGCGATGCGATCCGAGATGTCCATGACCACGCCCATGTCGTGCTCGATCAGGATGATGGTGGTGCCCCACTCCTCGTTG
>Ga0137373_10000299_pt1 | contig 46561 bp, 38 predicted proteins | sample SagtaG_5_FD_104912 | JGI IMG/M metagenome (GOLD analysis project Ga0137373, IMG submission 104912) | Vadose zone soil microbial communities from Sagehorn Ranch, Mendocino, California, USA - Sage1_R_80_16 metaG | ecosystem: Environmental > Terrestrial > Soil > Vadose zone | place: USA... | reverse complement strand
CCTCAGCCTCGGCGTCGGCGTCGGCGTCGGCGTCGGCGTGCGACGGCCGCGCCACAGGGTCCTCGCGCTCTGCCACCGGCGAGGGCTCGAACAGCGGCGCGGTGCCGGCCCGGCGCTCCAGCTCGCTCCGCTTGAACAGGCGGATCACGCCGTACTCGCCGTCGTAGCCGGCCTCTCGGAGCACCTGGCCCCGGCGGAGCCGGCCGATGGCCTCGGCGAGCAGCGGGGAGCCGGCCCGACCGACCTCGTCCAGCGGTGCCTCGGTGAGAATGCCGAGCTCCGGGCCGAGCCGGCCGGTCAGCGCGGCCAGCTCCCGGGCGACCGCCTTGCTCCTGGGTCCGACCCGCAGGATCTCGCCCATGACCTCCGGCAGCGGCACCAGGCTGCGGAAGCCGGCCGCACCCTCCGGCCGCACGCCCTGCGGCCGGTCCGCGAGCTCCTCGACCCGGTGCAGCACGCCGATCGTGAGTGGCTTTCCGCAGACCGGGCACCTGCCCCGCCGGCGTCTGGTCTCCGGCGGCTCCAGGCAGACGTCGCATTTGCGGTGCCCGTCCAAGTGGTACTTGCCCTCCTCCGGGAAGAACTCGACGGTGCCGCCGTAGCCCTCGCCGGTCTCGAGCGCCCGCCGCATGGCGAAGTAGTCGAGGTCGGTCCCGAACACGCACGCCTCGCGCGCCAGCACCGGCGGCGAGTGCGCGTCCGAGTTGCTGACCAGGCGGTAGCGGTCCAGCGACGACACCCGCCAGTTCATGGCCGGGTCCGAGGACAGCCCGGTCTCCAGCGCGAAGACGTGCCCGGCCAGATCGGCGTAGCAGTCCTCGACCGTGTCAAAGCCCGACTTGGAGCCGAGCACGGCGAACCACGGCGTCCACACGTGGGCTGGCACCAGGTAGGAGCCGGCGCCGCTCTCGAGGGCGATCTCCAGCAGGTCGCGCGAGTCGAGACCGAGGATCGGCCGCCCGTCCGACCTGATGTTGCCGATGCGCCCGAGGTGACGGTTGAAACGCTCCGCCGCACCGAGGTCCGGCACGTAGACCAGGTGGTGGACCTTGCGGGTGCGCTCGCCGCGCTTGTAGATCGTGGAGATCTCCACCGACAGCATGAAGCGCACCGGCCGGCGGCACGAGGGCGGCAGGGTGCGCTCGACCTCCCGGTCGAGGTCGGCGCGCAGACGGAACAGGCCCGGCTCGGCCGGCTCCAGGCTGCCGCGGAGCTCCTCGAACCACGCCGGGTGGGTGAAGTCGCCGGTGCCCACGACGGTGACGCCCTTGCGGCGCGCCCACCAGGCGAGGTGCTCGAGGTCGCAGTCGCGGCTGCACGCGCGCGAGTATTTCGAGTGAATATGGAGGTCTGCGTAGAATGGCATAGCCGGAGCCTATCATTACTCTGGGCTCCGGCTAATGACCGTATTACTCTGATTGGGGCAGTGAGTCGGGCGCCCGTCAGGCGAGCGACCGGTTGGGAAGCAGCAGCACGACGATCAGCGTGATCCCCGGGAGGAAGACGGCGAGCAAACCCCAGAGCAGCGGGCTGTGGCCCTTGCTGCGGGCGATGGACATCGTGACCGACAGGAAGATGACCCAAAAGGCCACGACGATCAGCCACCAGACGAATCCCACGGTATCCCTCCTTTCTCGTTTCGCCGACGAGTTGCTTGCATCCTCTCAGCTCGAGGGCGCTTGCGAATCATCCGAACCGGGTGAAGATGCAGCCCTGGGCGGGCGAGGCGTGCGGGGAGCGACCGGCGCTCACACCATTGCCGGGGTCCTCAGCAGCGACAGCCGGTCCCCGTCCACGGCGAAGACCGAGACCGAGCCGGTGGGGAGCTGCCGGCGCCACTGGCTGCGGGGCGAGTCGGTGATCGCGGCGATCGCCAGGCGCACCATCACGGCATGGGACACGGCCGCGACCGCCTGCCCGGGGTGGCGCCGGCCGAGTGTGCGCAGCGCCTCGACGATCCGGTCGGCGGCGTCCGCGAGGCGCTCGCCGCCGGGGCAGGCGGCGTCCTCGCTGTAGGTGTTGTAGCGCTCGAACGCCTCCGGGTGCGAGCGGGCGGCCTCCTCGGCGGTGCGGCCCTCCCACTCGCCGTAGTCGAGGTTGACCAGGCCGGGAAGGTCGATCACGCGGTCGAGCCCGGCGGTCTCGGCGATCGCCCTGGCGGTGTCGCGGGCGCGGTCGAGCGGGCTGGCGTACACCGCCACCAGTCCGACGCCGGCGAGCTCGCGGGCCGCGGTCGCGGCGTCGCGCCAGCCCTGCCCGTCCAGGGGCACGTCGCGGCGCCCCCGGTAGCGGCGCTGCACGTTGAGGGCTGTGGTGCCGTGCCGGACGAGACAGACCTGGCAGGCCCTGGGTGGGCAGAGATCCTCCCGCGGCGAGCGCGGTGGGCAAGCGTCGTCGAACGGCACCGGCATGCGTCCCCCCCGAGTCGATGCGGCTACCGGACTGGCGCCCCGCCTCCGCGACGCCGGTAGCCGTGCGCAGCAGGGCGGGCCGATCGTGATCGGAAACGATACCCAAAATACTCGGGCTTCATGAAGTCTCTATGAGACTCGGTCTCCTCATGTAGGACTTTGGGGAGCCCGACGGCCCGAGCGGCTACACTTGCTGCATGAAAGCAAGTCGGCAGGGGACCCTGCTCGCCTCGCTGCCTGCGAACCTGTCCTACCAGCGGCCCAAGGGGGAGCAGCTCCAGGAGATCCTGGAAGGGTTCATCGCCACCCTCGAGCCGGGCACGAGGCTTCCGTCCGAGCGGCTGCTGGCGGAGCGCTACGAGGTCGCGCGCGCGACCGTCACCCAGGCGATCGACGAGCTGGCCGGCAAGGGCCTGGTCTACCGGGTCCACGGCAGCGGCACCTTCGTGGCCGAGCCGAAGTTCCGCCAGCCCCAGACCCTCACCTCGTTCACCGAGGACATGCGCGCCCGCGGCATGACCCCCGGCTCGGTCGTGCTGGCGCAGGAGGTGGCCCCGGTGAGCGCGGTGATCTCCAGGCACCTCCAGGTCGTCCAGGGCACGCCGGTGGTGCACATCGAGCGGGTCCGCACCGCCAACGGCGAGCCCATGGCCCTGGAGCGGTCCTACCTGCCGGCCGGCCGCTTCCCGGGCCTGGAGGGGGTCGACCTCACCGACGTGTCGCTGTACTCGCTGCTGGCCGAGCGCTGGGGTGCGCGGGTCGCCAGCGCCGACCAGTGGGCCAGCGCGGTGCGGCTCACCGAGGAGGAGGCCGGGATCCTGGGCGTGGACGCCGGGCAGCCGGCGCTGCTGTTCCAGCGGGTCACCCGCGACCAGCCCGGCAACATCATCGAGTACGTCCGCTCGGTGTACCGGGGCGACCGCTACGAAGTGCACCACCGCCTGGAGCGCATCGAGGGCACCGAGGTTTCGGCGCGCCACGAGCTTGGAACGATACTCACCTGATGGTCACGAGCAGGCAGGCAGGAGAGCCCGTGAAGCGTCGATCGCCAGGGTCCGACCACCCCCTTCGCACCTTTGGAGCCGCGAGGGTCTGCGCCGCCGAGGGCTGCGACGTTCGGCTGAGCCGCTACAACCCGGATCGGTACTGCTCGCAGCACCGTGGCTGGGACCGGCAGGTGGTCCGCCGTCCACGGCGGCGCGGAGCATGATCCGTGGGGCCGGCTTCGCCGAAAACTACTATTTCCACGATCGACTGGGACGACAAGATCGACTGATTCTGCGTGATTCAGGTATCCTGAAGGAAGTCGCCGGAGAGTGCGCTCCCTCGGCGAGCCGGCCACCCAGAGGAAGAGGAAGAGTCGTGGACCGCCTGAAGCGACGCTTCGCCCGCATCGCGCTGCTGCTCGGTACGTTCGCCGCCCTCGTGCTGGCGTTCGGGGCCGACGCCAAATGGCACTAGCGCCCAGCCCTTGCTGAGCTGACCATTTCGTCCCGGGCTCGACAACGCCCGGGCGAAATGGTGTGCTATCCCTCTCTGCCTCCCCTCCCGAGCTCGAGGGCAATGACCGGTCGCTCCCGCTGGTCGACATTCACGGTGATCGTGCTGGCCGTCACGGCAGCCGGTCTGCTGCTGCTCGCCTGGCTGGCGCTCCGGGGCGGTGTCCAGGCGGCCCTGGCCGCACCTCCCGCGTTCTGGCTCTTCGTCGTCTTCCTGGCGGTGGGTCAGGTCCGGCCGATCGTCCTGCCCAAGCGCGGCCCTGCCGAGGAGATCGCCACCTCAACGACCTTCACCCTGGCGCTGCTGCTCGGCTGGGGGCTGGGCCCGGCCGCCCTCGCCCTCGTGGCGGGGTCGGTCACAGGCGACCTCGTGGCGCGCAAGCCCCCGAAGAAGCTGCTCTTCAACGCCGCGCAGCTCACCCTCGCGATGGGAGCGGCCGGCGCGGTCCTCCGCCTGCTCGGTGGCAGGCCGCCGTTCTCGACCGGCCAGCTCCCCGCCTTCGCGCTGGCCGCCGCGGTGTACTTCGTGGTCAACAAGACCCTGGTCAGGGTAGTGGTGGCGCTGGCGCGGAGCGCCTCGGTGTGGCACACGCTCTGGGAGAGCCGCGTCGTCGTGCTGCCCGAGGCGATCCTCGTGGCGATGGCGCCGGTCGCGGTGGTTCTGGCGCAGCGGAGCGTGCTGCTGGTGCTCCTCCTGCCGCTGCCGATGATCGGGGTGCATCTGGCGTACAGGGCGGCGATCGAGGCGGAGGCGAACCGGGCGACGGCGGAGGCGGCGGTCGTGGCGGCGCGCGTGGTCGCGGCCGAGCAGGCGCGGCTCGCCCAGGCGGAGCAGGCGGTCGCCCGCCGCCTCCAGGAGAGCGAGCGCCTCAAGGCCAACCTGCTGGCGACGGTCTCGCACGAGCTGCGGACGCCGCTGGCCGGCGTGCTCGGTGCGATCGCAACGCTGGAGCAGCGCGGCCACCTGCTGACGCCGGAGCTGCGCAGCGAGTTCGTGGCCATGGCCGCCAGGCAGGGCAAGCGCCTGAGGGAGCTGATCGAGGACCTGCTGCTGGCCGCCACGCTTGAGCAGATCCCCAGCGAGCGCCTTCCCTCCCTGCCGGTCGACGCCTCCGGCCTCGCCCGGCAGGCGTGCGAGGCCGTCAGGCTCTCCGACCCGCGCCAGGCGGTCACGGTGTCGCTCAACGGTGCGCTGCCGGTGCGTGCGGCGCCCGAAGCGGTGCTCCAGGTGCTGACCAACCTGCTGGACAACGCCGCCAAGTACTCGCCGGAGGGGGCGTGCGTCCGCCTGGAGGCGCGCGGGGAGGGCGACTACGCGGTGATCGCGGTGGAGGACGCCGGGCCTGGCGTGCCCACGGCGGAGCGCGAGCGGATCTTCGAGCGCTTCATCCGGCTGGACGAAGCCGGCGCCGGCGGCACTCGGCGCAGCGGCGGCGTCGGGCTGGGCCTGTACGTGGCGCGCCAGCTCGCCCGCGCGCAGGGCGGCGACCTCCGGGTGGAGGAGCCGGTCGGCGCGGCCGGCGGGGCCCGCTTCGAGCTGCGGCTGCCGCTGGTCGCCGAGGTGAGCGAGCTCGGCCGGACGGCACCGGCCTCCGGCGGCTCCTGACCGGCCGGGCCCCGGGCGGCCGGAGCTTCAGCCGCTGTACAGCCGCTCGATGTCCTTGGCGTACTTGTGGTGGATGACGCGGCGCTTGAGCTTGAGGGTCGGGGTCAGCTCGTCGCTCTCCACCCCCCACTCGGTGGGCAGGACGGTGAAGCGCTTGACCTGCTGGACCCTGGCGACGTGCTGGTTCACGGCCTCGACGGCGCGGTGCAGCTCCGCGTGGACGCGCTCGTCGTCGGCGAACCGCTCCAGGCTCTCGTAGGGCACGCCGTGCTCGGCGGCCCAGCCCGGCGCGACCTCCGCGTCCAGCACGATCAGCGCCGCCGGGTAGGGCCTGCGGTCGCCGACCACGCACGCCTGCGCGACCAGCGGGTGGGCCTTGAGCAGGTTCTCGAGGTTCGACGGCGAGATGTTCTCGCCGCCGGCGGTGATGATCAGCTCCTTCTTGCGGTCGACGATGCGCACCCAGCCCTCGCGGTCGAGCTGGGCGACGTCGCCGGTGCGCAGCCACCCGTCCGGGCCGAAGGTCTCGGCGGTCTTCCCGGGGTCCCTGTAGTACCCGGCGGCGACGTTGCCGCCGCGGAGCAGCAGCTCGCCGTCCTCCTCGAGGCGGACCTCCACGCCGGGAAGGGGCGGTCCCACCGTGCCGACCTTGAACCTGTCCCGCAGGTTGAGCGTGGCCGGGGCGGTCGACTCGGTCAGGCCGTACCCCTCGCGGAGCGGCACCCCGAGCGCGAGGAAGAACTCCATCACGTCGTCGGCCAGGGGCGCGGCGCCGCTGAAGGTGACGTGGCACTGGTCCAGGCCGATCCGCGCGCGGATCTTCGAGTACACCAGGCGGTCGAACAGGGCGCGGCGGAGCCGGAGGCCCAGCGGCACGGGCCTGCCCGCCTGCTCGAGCCGCACCGCCCGACGGCCGACCTCGATGGCGGAAAGGGCCAGCCTGCGCCGGCGCTCGCTGGGCTCGGCCGCCAGCGCGGCGGTGATGCCGGCCTGCGCCTTCTCCCACAGCCGGGGGACGGCGACGAAGCTGAACGGCCGCACCTCGGGCAGGACCTGGACGATGGTGGTCATGTCCGCGCAGAAGTGCAGCCACGAGGACTTCCAGAGGCCGACGTAGTGGCCGCTCAGCCGCTCCAGGCTGTGGGCGAGCGGCAGGTAGGACACGTATTTGGTGCCGGGCCGCCACTCGGGGTCGTCGGCCCAGCGGTCAACGGCGGTCGCCGTCCACAGGGCGTTGTAGTGAGTGGTCATGACCCCCTTGGGGGGGCCTGTGGTGCCCGAGGTGTAGAGCACGGTGGCGAGGTCCTCTGGCCTGGCCTGCTTCCAGGCGGCGTCGAAGCGCTCCCTGCCGGCGGCCAGGGCCTGCCGCCCGCCGGCCAGCAGCTCCTCCCACGAGCGCACCCAGCCGTAGTCCGCGAAGTCGCCGGCGTCCTCCAGCAGCACCGCGTAGCGCAGGGCGGGGAGCTCGGCCCTGACCTTTTCCCAGCGCTCCATGAAGTCGCGGCCCTCGACCACGGCGACCTTGGCCTCGCAGTGCTCGGCGATGTAGGCGATCAGCTCGGGGGCGAGGGTGTTGTAGAGGGACACGGGGGTGGCGCCGATATGCACTGCGGCGAGGTCGGCGATCAGGTGCTCAGGCCGGTTGCGGGCCATGACCGCCACGAAGTCGCCGCGGCCGACGCCCAGCGCCTCCAGCCCCATGGCGGCCTCGGCGACGCGGTCCCGGTACTCGAGCCAGGTGAGCGTCTTCCATATCCCGTCCTGCTTCCACGACAGCGCCGGCCGGGCACCGTGCACGCGAGCGTTCCGCTCCAGGACCGTGCACAGCGTCTGCCCCTTGACCTGGGCGTCGATCGTGGCACGCTCGGCGGAGACGTCGGCTGCCCGCATGCTCGCCCCTCCCCTCGGTCACCCGCCCCCGGTCTGTCGCCTGGACCATCGAGGGCTACGGTCGGTAACGCTATCAGAGCACCTGCGAGCGGCCCGTTCAAGAAACGCGTCCACCTACTGCCCGGGCCTATGCCGTGCCGTCGCGCAGGGCACGCTCGACGTCGCCGACGAGCTGGTCGTCGCCGAGCTTGCCGCCGGCGTCCAGGTGCGCCTGGACGATCGCGATGACCCGGTTGGCCAGCAGGGCCTCCTCGCCGGGGGCGCGGCGCCCGGGCGACCGCTCGGCCTCTCGCTCGTCCTGGGCCGTCAGCGCGCTGAGCTGCCGCCGCCAGGTCGAGAAGCTCGACTGGTCGACCGCCCACGCCGACGCGCCGGCGTGGCGGCTGACGCCAGCGCGGGCGCTCTCCAGCCAGCCGGTGTCGCTGTCCGGGAACACCGCCACGTGGACCGGCTTGCCGGCCATGTCGGCCACCACCGGGCTGGGGGTCTGCAGCAGCCGCTCCCGCTGAGCGGGCGTGTAGACCTGGGGGAGCCCCAAGTCGAACTGCTCCACGCAGGCGCCCCAGGGCACGCCGGAGGCGTGCGCCTCGGTCCTGGTCGGGAAGCTGGAGAAGCCGAGCAGCGCGGCGGGCTCCCGCTCGCGCACGCGCCGGGCGAACGCCACGACCTGCCGGGCAGGGGTGGCGAACTGCAGCTCGACCAGGTACAGCGGCCTGCCGGGAGCGATGTCGCAGAGCAGGTCCGCGGTGCCGGCGCCGTCGGAGCTGGCCGGCGGGCCGAGCCAGGTCCAGGGGATGACCGACGGGCCGCGCTGCTCGGCCCACCGCCGGTAGTTGGCGGCGTAGTCGAAGGTCCCGCCGCTCGGGCTGGTGCCGCTGGCGCAGCGCACGAACACTGCGTCCAGGCCGAATATGGAGCGCGGTCCAGCGTGCCACACCCAGGCCGCTGTCCTCGGGATCCCCAGCCGACCAGACATCGCGAGCAACACCACCCGTTCCGCCCATTCCGCCGCAGACGATGCTTCATCGTACGGCACTGGACGGCCGGGAGCGCACACGGCGCGCGCGTGCGCTCCCGGCGCGGTTCAGGCCATCAGCGACGCCGCGGCTCGCCGGCGGCGGTCATGGTCGCCAGCACCTGCTCGACGCCGTGCGCCGGGTAGCGGCGGTGGCCACCGGGGGTCAGGATGCTCGGCAGCTTGCCGGCCTGAGCCCAGGCGAGAACGGTGCGCGCGCTGACCTGCAGCCGGCGCGCCACCTCCGTCGTGCGCAGCAGCACCTCGACGTCCTCGCTCTGCGGCGTTCCCGCAGGGCGGAAGGGCTCGTACGAGCGAGGTGGCTGCCAGTCCCGCACGGTGCGGTAAGGACCGGTACGGCCGACCGGATTGCGAGTGGTTACCACGAGTGCCTCCCCTCTGGGTGGCGAGTCGTTCACGGAGCGTGCACGCTTGCCACCCGAAGCGGGCTACGTCCGGCTCGTACGACTTCGACGATATGGCGGGGAACATTGCACCTAGCGACCCCGGATGTCCAGATGACCTATAAATCGCGCTTCTCTCGCATCTCGGACAGCCCATAGGATTTCGCTCAGCGGATCACGACAAATAAGCCTTTGCTGGGCGGCTGTTATGCTTGCCAATATCTATGTTGGGTCGGCCTCGTGGCCGGCCGTCCGACGAGCACCCGGCAGCAGGCAGGTGAGCCCACGGTGGAACCCGAGCGTTACGACCCGCAGCAGGTCGAGCCCAAATGGGCCGCGGCCTGGGAGGAGCAGGCGCTCTACCGGGCCGACGGGAACGACACGGCGACCCGGCCGAGGTTCTACGCCCTCGACATGTACCCGTACCCGTCGGGGGACCTGCACATGGGCCACCTGGAGGCGTTCTCGGGCGGTGACGTCATCGCGCGGCGCAAGCGGATGCAGGGCTACAACGTGCTGCACCCGATCGGCTGGGACGCCTTCGGCCTGCCGGCGGAGAACGCCGCCATCAAGCGCGGCATCCACCCCAAGACCTGGACCCACCGCAACATCGAGGCGCAGCGGGCGACCTTCCGGCGGCTGGGCATCTCGTTCGACTGGTCGCGGACGTTCAACACCTGCGACCCCGACTACTACCGCTGGACCCAGTGGCTGTTCCTGCGCTTTCACGAGCGTGGCCTGGCCTACCGCAAGGCCTCGCCGGTCAACTGGTGCCCCAACGACCAGACCGTGCTCGCCAACGAGCAGGTGATCAACGGCCGCTGCGAGCGCTGCGACGCCGTGGTCGTCAAGCGGCAGCTCGCCCAGTGGTTCTTCAAGATCACCGACTACGCCCAGCGCCTGCTGGACGACATGGACGACCTCCAGGGCCGCTGGAGCGACAAGGTCCTCACCATGCAGCGCAACTGGATCGGCCGCTCCGAGGGCGCCCACGTCGACTTCGAGGTGGCCGGGACCGGCGAGAAGGTGCGGGTCTTCACCACCCGTCCGGACACCCTGTTCGGGGCGACGTTCTTCGTGCTGGCGCCCGAGCACGAGCTGGCCGCGCGGCTGGTCGCCGGCGGCGAGCGCGAGGCGGCCCTCCGCGACTTCCGCGAGCGGGTCGCGCGCCAGAGCGAGATCGAGCGGTTGTCGACCGAGCGCGACAAGGAGGGCGTGTTCCTGGGCGCCTATGTCGTCAACCCGGTCAACGGCGAGCGCATCCCGGTCTGGTCGGCCGACTACGTGCTGACCGACTACGGCACCGGCGCGATCATGGCGGTGCCCGCCCACGACGAGCGGGACTTCCAGTTCGCGCGCAAGTACGGCCTGCCGGTGCGCCCGGTCATCCAGCCGGACGCGGCCGGGGGCTCCGGGACCGGCGAGCCGGCGGGCCAGGCTCCGCTGGACGGGGACACCATGACCGAGGCGTGGGCCGGCGAGGGCAGGATGGCCGACTCCGGTCCCTACGACGGCCTGCACTGGACCGAGGGCAAGCGCCGCATCACCGCGGACCTGGCGGCCAGGGGGCTGGGGGAGGCCGCGGTCAACTACCGGCTGCGGGACTGGCTGGTCTCCAGGCAGCGGTTCTGGGGCTGCCCGATCCCGATCGTCCACTGCCCCTCCTGCGGGGAGGTGCGCGTTCCCGACGAGCAGCTCCCGGTGCTGCTGCCCGAGGACGTCACCGACTTCGTGCCCAGGGGCCGCTCGCCGCTGGCCGCGGTCGAGTCCTGGGTGAACGTGGACTGCCCTGCCTGTGGCGGTCCGGCCAAGCGCGAGACCGACACCATGGACACGTTCGTCGACTCGTCCTGGTACTTCCTGCGCTACACCGGGCTGGACCCCGAGCGTCCCTTCGACCCCCAGCGCGTGGCCAGGTGGATGCCGGTCGACCAGTACACGGGCGGGATCGAGCACGCCATCCTGCACCTGCTCTACTCGCGCTTCTTCGTCAAGATCCTGTTCGACATGGGGCTGGTGGGCTTCAAGGAGCCGTTCCGCGCCCTGCTCAACCAGGGCATGGTGATCATGCAGGGCGCCGCCATGAGCAAGTCGCGCGGCAACCTGGTCGAGCCCTCCCAGATCATCGACGAGCACGGGGCCGACGTCGCCCGGCTGACGATCCTGTTCGCCGCGCCGTTCGAGGACGACGTGGACTGGGCGGAGGTCTCTCCCGAGGGCATGGGCCGCTGGGTCCAGCGGGTCTGGCGGGCGGTGCGCGCCGCCGTCCAGGACCCTGCCGGCACCCCCGACCCCGAGCTGCTGCGCCTCGCCCACCGCAGCACCCAGGGCGTCACCGACGACCTGGAGCGGTTCCGCTTCAACACCGCCGTCTCCAAGCTGATGGTGCTGTCCAACGGCCTGGCGGACGCCGTGCGGAGCGGCCGGGGCAGCGCCGCCGAGCGGCGCGAGACGGCGGAGCGGCTGGTGCTGCTGCTCGCCCCGCTGGCACCCTTCCTGGCCGAGGAGCTGTGGCGGCGCGTGCTCGGGCACTCGAGCTCGGTGCACATGGCGGCCTGGCCGGGTTTCGACCCGGAGCTGGTCCGGGTCGAGCGGGGGACCTGCGTGCTCCAGGTGGACGGCAAGGTCCGCGACCGCGTCGAGGTGGCCGCCGACGCCGGCGAGGAGCAGCTCCGCGAGATCGCCCTCGGCTCGGACAGGGTGCGGGCGGCGGTGGGGGACCGGGCTGTCGCCCGGGTCGTGGTGGTGCCGCCGAAGCTGGTGAACGTCGTCACCGGGCGCTGACCGCCAGCTCCTCCAATCTTGCTGGACACCCCTGATCTCCGCAGGTCAGGGGGGTGGGGACAACCGCGGGCAGGCAGTGGCCGAGCGGGCTAGGGTCCGGTGCGGGACCCGCCGCCCGGCGGGACCGCCGCCCGGCCGGGCCCGGCCGCACGCCGCCGCCGCGCTCCGCCCCGTCCCCGAGGAGCAGCATGCCGTCATCGCCGTCCCCGTTCGTGCTGGGTTCCGACGGCTGGCGCGCCCGTGTCGAGCGGTTGCTCGACGGCGTCGCGCGCCAGCGTGTCGCGATCGCCCTCGTCGCCGTCCTCGCCCTTGCCGCCGCCGGCGTGCTGTGGCTGAACGCCCGGCCGCACGCCGCCGGCCCGGCGCCCGCGGCGGCCGCCGGCGGCGGGGGAGGGCAGCCGCTGCCGCGGGTCGCGGCCGGTGGTGGCGACCAGGGCGGTGCCGGCGCGGCGGCCGGCCGCGGACAGGGTGCGGGCACCGCCGGCACCGCCCTGATCGCGGTCGACGTGGTGGGCCAGGTCCGCCGTCCCGGGCTGGTCGAGCTGCCGCCGGGGAGCCGTGTCCTCGACGCCATCGAGGCGGCGGGTGGTGCCGTGCCCGGCGCGGAGCTCGAGGCGGTCAATCTGGCGCGCAGGGTCGTGGACGGGGAGCAGATCCGGGTCCCCCGTCACGGCGAGCCGGCGGCGGCTGCCGGCGGCGCGCCGGACCCGGGTGCGGGCGGGCAGGGGAGCGGCTCCGGCACGGGCCAGCCGGGCGGCACGGGCCAGCCGGGCGCCCTGCTCGACCTGAACACGGCCACGGTCGAGCAGCTCGACACGCTGCCCGGCGTCGGCGAGGTCACCGCGAACCAGATCGTGGCATACCGCAGCAGTCACCCGTTCACATCGGTCGACGACCTGCGCCAGGTGCCGGGCATCGGCGACCGCCGGTTCGAGCTCCTGAAGGGCCTGGTGACGGTCTCCGGTGCCCGCTGACCGCAGCCGGGCCACGGTCGGGAAGCTGCGCAACCCCGACCCGGACGGCGTGGCCATGGCGGCCGCGGCCACCCTGGGGGTGCTCGCCGGCGTGGCGGCCGGCGTGGGCTGGGCGCTGGCCGTCACGGTCGCTCTGGCTGCCCTGCTGGCCGGCGTCCTGCTCGCCGGGGGCCGACCCCGCGGTGCCCCGCTCATGGGCGGCCGACCCAGCCGACCGACCGGCGCCCGGCTCGCCGGTCGTGGCGTCGGGCGGTCCGCGCTGGCTGGGGCGCTCGGGCTGGCGGCGCTCGCGCTGGCCGGCGCCGCCGTTGCGGGCGTCCGGGCGGCGGCGGTGCACAGCGGCGTCCTGACCGGGCTGGCCGGGCGCGGTGGCACGGTCACGGTCGAGGCGACCGTGGCCGAGGAGCCCGACGCCGTCCGCTACGGCGGGCGGCGGGTGGTGCTCTCTGTCCGGCGGGTCGAGGTCGCCGGGCGGGTGTGGCGGACCCGGGAACGCGCCGGGGTGGTGGTCCCGCGTGGAGCCGGCGCGGTCGCGGTCGGCGACCGGCTGCGGCTCAGCGCCGGGGTCGAGCGCTCGGACCGCACGGACCCGCTCGGCGGCCGGCCCGCCGTGCTGCTGCGGCGGCCACGGATCCTGTCCAGGTCGGCCTCCCGGTCCAGGCTGCTGCGCGCCAGCGAGACCGTGCGGGCGGCCGTGCGCGAGCGCGCCCTCGCCGCGCTGCCGCCCGACCGGGCCGGCCTGCTGGCGGGCATCGCGCTCGGCGACACCTCGCTGCTGCCCGCTGACCTGGACCAGGCGTTCACCGCCGCCGGGCTGACGCATCTGGTCGCGGTGAGCGGTCAAAATGTCGGGGTCGTCCTGGCCGCCGGGCTCGGCGTGGCGGTCGCGCTGGGCGCGCGGCGGCCTCTGCTGGCGGTGCTCGGGATCCTGTTGGTCGTGCTGTTCGCGCTGCTGACGCGCTGGGAGCCGAGCGTGCTGCGGGCCAGCGCGATGGCGGTCCTCGCGCTGGCCGGCGTGGCCACCGGCCGCGGACCGGGTGGGCGGCGCGCGCTGTGCCTGGCCGTGCTGCTGCTCCTGCTGGCCAACCCCGCCCTGGCGTGGAGCCTCGGGTTCCGGCTCTCGGTGGCGGCGACCGCCGGTGTGCTGTGGCTCGGCCCGACCGCCGGCCGGGTGCTGCCCGGCAGGCTGCCGGACGTGGTGCGCTCGGCGACCGGCATCACCCTGGGGGCCCAGGCCGGCGCGCTGCCCGTCCTCGCGCTGGCGTTCGGCCAGGTCTCGCTGGCCGGTCTGGCGGCGAACCTGGTGGCCCTCCCGCTGGCGACCGCCCCGATGCTGCTCGGCGTGGTCGCCGCCGCGAGCGCGACCGTGGCCCCGCCGCTCGCCACCCTCGCCTGCCGTCTCGCCGACCCGTTCCTGGCCGCGCTCGTGGCCGTCGCCGACCGCGCCGCCGCCCTGCCGGCCGCGTCCCTGACCCTGTCCGGCCCCGCCCGGCTCCTGCCCGCCGTCGCCGTGGCCGCCTGCACCGTCCTGGCCCGCCGTCGTGCGGCAGCACTCGACCGCGCCGCCGAGGACCGCCGCCGTCGCAGGCTCCGCTACGCCACACGCTCCCACGGTGACGACGGGGCCGATCCGCACGCCCGCCGCGCCCGGCAGCCCGGCGGCACACCCCCGGAGACCGCGAGGACGACGAGGCCGCAGCCGTGAGCTCACCGTTTCGGGGCGGCAACGGGCCCGCGACGATAGACTCCCGGGTATGAGCGGAAGAACTGAGTTTGCGCCGGTCACGGTCGTGCTCGGGGAGGAGGAGCTGCTCGCGGAGCGGGCGGTGGCGGAGGCGGTCGGCGCCGCGCGGCAGGAGCTGGGCCCCGAGACCACGGTCGAGGAGGTGCAGGGCGGCTCCCTGCCCGACGGGTTCGCCATGAGCCTGGCCACCGCCTCGCTGTTCGGCGGCGGCAGGGTGGTGGTGGTGCAGGGCGCCGACGCGCTCGACGCGACCGGGCGCCAGGCGGTGCTCGCGGTCGCGCGCGACCCGGGGCCCGGCACCGTGGTGGTCGTGCGCGCCGAGGGCGTCGGCCGCCAGGGCAAGTTCTTCAAGGAGCTCCAGGAGCACGCCCAGGTCGTGACCGCGGCGCGGCTGAAGCCCTCGGAGCGGTCGAGCTGGCTGCGGGCCGAGGTGCGCCGGCTCGGCCGCAAGGCCGGCGACGGGCTCGTCGCCGCGCTGGTCGACACCGTCGGGCAGGACCTCCGGGAGCTCGCCGGCGCCGTGGCCAAGCTGCACGTGGCCGTGCCGCCCCCGGCGCCGCTCCAGGCCAGCCACGTGGCCGAGTTCCTGACCAAGACCGCTGACCGGCGCGGCTACGAGCTCACCGACGCGATGCTGGCGGGCGAGCCGGCGACCGCGCTCAACTACCTGGACGCGCTCTTCGCGCAGGGCGAGGAGCCGATCGGGCTGCTCGGCATGCTCGCCCGCCAGCTCCGCAACGTCCTGTACGTGAGCGAGTACCCCAACGCCCCGGAGAGCCAGGTCGCGCAGGCCATCGGGGTGCGCGGCGACTGGCAGGTGCGCAAGCTCCGCGGTCAGGCCCGCAGGTTCCACCCCGAGGTCCTGCGCCGGGCCCTGGACCTGGTCGCCGAGACCGACGCGCGGATCCGCAACGGCAGCCCGTCACCGCGTCTGGCGCTCGAGCTGATCGTCGCGCGCACCGCCATCGCGGCGGGCCGCTGACGCGGCGGCGGCGCGGACCACGCAACGGGCGCAACGGGCCACGCAGCAAAGAGGGCGGCTCCTCACCGCCCTCTGGCAGGCCCGCGGTGCCGGGTCAGGCGGCGCTGTCGCGGTTGAGCGACCGCGCCAGGCGCGACTTGTGCTTGGCGGCGTTGTTGGGGTGGATGACACCCTTGCTCGCCGCCTTGTCGTAGGCGCGCGCGGCCCGGTTGAGTGCTGCCTCCGCCGCCTCGGCATCGCCGCCGGCGAGCGCCTCGAGCACGCGGCGCCGGTGGGTCTTCAGCGCCGAGCGGACCGACTTGTTGCGCAGCCGCGCCTGCTCATTCTGCCGGTTCCGCTTGATCTGGGACTTGATGTTGGCCATATCCACGGAGGCTAGCACACGCGCTCGCGCGGGCTCAACGCGCGCCAAAGGCTGTCACCTGGGCTGATGGTATGCTCGCGTGGACTCCCCGGCGGAAGGGAAGATGACCTCGCCGGGCGCAAGCCTCCTCCCTGAGAGCCCGACGGGACCACATGCCGACCGACCTTGTGCGCCTGCGGAACTTCTGCATCATCGCCCACATCGACCACGGCAAGTCCACGCTTGCCGACCGGCTGCTCGACCTGACGCACGCCGTCAGCGAGCGGCACATGCGCGCCCAGTACCTGGACAAGATGGACCTTGAGCGCGAGCGGGGCATCACCATCAAGGCCCAGGCCGTGCGGCTCGCCTACACCGCCGCCGACGGGCTGGGCTACGTGCTCAACCTGATCGACACGCCCGGCCACGTCGACTTCACCTACGAGGTGTCGCGGGCGCTCGCCGCCTGCGAGGGCGCGGTGCTCCTGGTCGACGCCGCCCAGGGGATCGAGGCCCAGACGCTGGCCAATCTCTACCTGGCGCTCGAGGCCGGCCTCACGCTCATCCCGGTCATCAACAAGATCGACCTGCCCGCGGCCCAGCCGGAGCGCGTGGCCCGCGAGATCGAGCAGGTGGTCGGCACCCCGGCCGAGGAGACGCTCAGGGTGTCGGCCAAGACCGGCGAGGGCGTGCCCGCGCTGCTCGAGGCGGTCGTGCGGCGGGTGCCGCCGCCCAGCGGCGACCCGGACGCGCCCACGCGGGCGCTGATCTTCGACTCGCTGTACGACCCGTACCGGGGGGTGATCACCTACGTGCGCATGGTGGACGGGCGCGTGCGCAAGGGCGACCGGATCCGGATGATGGTGGCGGCCGGGGTGTCCGAGGCCGAGGAGGTCGGCGTGTTCGCCCCGGAGGCGGTGGCGACCCAGGAGCTGACCAGCGGCGAGGTCGGCTACCTGATCCCGGGGCTGAAGGACGTGGCCCAGGCGAAGGTCGGCGACACCGTCACCACCGCGGGCCGCCAGGCCGCCGAGCCGCTGCCCGGCTACCGCGAGCCACGGCCGATGGTGTACGCGGGCCTGTACCCGATCGAGGGGGACGACTTCCCCGACCTGCGCGACGCCCTGGACCGGCTGCGGCTGAACGACGCCGCGCTGGTCTTCGAGCCCGAGTCCTCGGCCGCGCTCGGCTTCGGCTTCCGCTGCGGCTTCCTCGGCCTGCTGCACATGGAGATCGTCCGGGAGCGGCTGGAGCGCGAGTTCGGTCTGGAGCTGATCACCACCGCGCCGAACGTGGCCTACCGGGTCACGGTGTCCGGCGGCGGGACCGTCACCGTCTCCAACCCGAGCGACCTGCCGGAGGCCGGCAGCACCGAGCGCATCGAGGAGCCGTTCGTCAACGCCATGGTCCTGTGCCCGTCGGAGTACATCGGCGCGGTGATGGAGCTGTGCCAGAGCCGCCGCGGCACGCTGCAGACCATGGAGTACCTGTCCGAGGAGCGGGTCGAGCTGCGCTACCAGCTCCCCCTGGCCGAGATCATCTTCGACTTCTTCGACCAGCTCAAGTCGCGGACCCGCGGCTACGCCTCGCTCGACTACGAGCCGAGCGGCTACCGCGCCGCCGACCTGGTCAAGGTGGACGTGCTCCTGCAGGGCGAGCCGATCGACGCGTTCTCCGCCATCGTCCACAAGGACAAGGCGTACGCCTACGGCCGCGCGACCGCGGCCAAGCTCAAGAAGCTGATCCCGCGGCAGCTCTTCGAGGTGCCGATCCAGGCGACGATCGGCTCACGGGTCATCGCAAGGGAGACGGTCACCGCGCGGCGCAAGGACGTGCTCGCCAAGTGCTACGGGGGCGACGTCACCCGCAAGCGCAAGCTGCTCGAGCGGCAGAAGGAGGGCAAGAAGCGCATGAAGCAGATCGGGCGTGTCGAGGTGCCGCAGGAGGCGTTCGTGGCCACGCTGCGCACCGACGAGGGGGACGCCGGCCGATGAGCCCGGTGAGCAGCCCCCTGGCGGCGCCCGCGACCGGCGACGGTCCGCTGGTGGACCGGTCCCTGTTCGGCGTGTACGTGCACGTGCCGTTCTGCCTGACGCGCTGCAACTACTGCGACTTCGTGACCTACACCGGCATGCAGGCGCTGCGCCGCCCGTACGCCGCCGCCCTGCTGGCCGAGGCGGAGCTCGCCGCGGCCGGCCTCGGCGTCGGCGCACCGGAGCGACCCACGGTCACCAGCGTGTTCGTCGGCGGCGGGACGCCGACGCTGCTGCCGCCGGCCGATCTGGGCGCCGTGCTCCTGCGGCTGCGCGAGCTGCTCGGGTTCGCGCCGGACGTCGAGGTCACCGTGGAGGCAAACCCCGAGACGGTCGACCGGGCCCTGGCCGACGGGCTGGTCGCCGCGGGCGCGACGCGCGTGTCGCTCGGCGCCCAGAGCTTCGACGACCGCGTGCTGGCCGCGCTCGGCCGGCCGCACGACGCCGGGCGGGTCGGCCTGGCGGTGGCCGCGCTGCGCGCCGCCGGCCAGTCGGCGCCGCGCGGCCTGGACCTGAACCTCGACCTGATCTTCGGCTGCCCGGAGGAGGACGGGGACTCCTGGGCCAGGTCGCTGGAGGAGGCCGTGGCGCTCGGCCCGGAGCACGTGTCCGCGTACGCGCTCACGATCGAGCCGGCCACCAAGTTCGGCCGCCTGGTCGCCGCCGGCCGCATGGCCGAGCCGGACGAGGACCTGCTCGCGGACCGCTACGAGCAGGCGTGCGCCGCGCTCGCCGCGGCCGGCTACTGCCACTACGAGGTGTCGAACTGGGCGCGTGGCCCCTGTGGCCCCGACCGCTTCCCGGCCCGGGCCAGCCGCCACAACCGCACCTACTGGCGGCGCGGCGCTTACCTCGGCCTCGGCGCCGGGGCGCACGAGTTCGCGCCGGGGCGCGCGGGCTCTGGGCTGCGGCGGTGGAACCTGCGCGGGGTCCCGGACTACCTGGCGGCCGTCCAGGAGGGGCGGCGCCCGACCGAGGGCCACGAGGCGCTGGACCGGCGCCAGGCCCGCTTCGAGGCGCTGGCGCTGCGGCTGCGGACGGTCGACGGGCTGGACGACGACGAAGCTCGCGCGCTCGGGGTCGACCCCGCCGGCGCCGCGGCCGCCGAGCTGCGCGACGCCGGCGTGCTGTTTCCCGGGCCAGGGGTCCGCCTCACCGAGCGCGGCATGTTCGTGCACGGCGAGGCCACGAGCCGGCTTGCTGCCTGACCGGTGGTGAGGAGGGGAAGCCAGGTGCGGCTGGAGACGGTACGGGAGGCGGTCGCCGAGGCCGGGCGGGAGCTGGAGCGCGCCGGGCTGGTCCAGGGGACCTCGGGGAACCTGAGCGTCCGCGACCCGGGCGGGACCGTCGCCATCACCCCGAGCGCGGTGCCCTACCGGCGCATCCACCCGGCTGACGTGCTGCTCGTCGACGGCGACGGCAACCTCGAGGAGGACGCGCGGCACCTGCCCTCCAGCGAGCTGGGCATGCACCTGGCCGTCTACCGGGCGCGGCCCGACGTCGGCGCGGTGGTCCACACCCACTCGCCCTGGGCGACCACCTGGGCGGTGCTCGGCAGGGAGATCCCCGCCGTCCACTACGTCATCGCCTCGGTCGGGGACTCGGTCCGGGTGGCTCCCTACGCCACCTACGGCACGCAGGAGCTGGCCCGCAAGGTGGTGCGGACGCTCGGCGCCGACAACGGCGTGCTGCTGGCCAGCCACGGCGTGCTCACGGTCGGCGCCGACCTCGACGCCGCCGTCGAGAACGCCGTGCGGGTCGAGTTCGTCGCGGAGGTGCACTGGAAGGCGAGCCAGGCGGGCACGCCGGTGATCCTGTCCTCGCGGGAGATCGATCGGGTCCGCGCGCAGGCCGTCGCCAAACGGTCCGGCGCGTCCGCCCCGGGCCCGCCGCCTGACTCGCTCGGCCGTCCTTGAAAGGCTTAGCACTCGCATGGTGGGACTGCTACGCTCAGCCAGGTAGGGGACGACGCCGGGGACGGCGGGAGGGAGCACTGTGAGCCTCGATGACCGCAGGGCGCGACTGCTCCGCGCGGTGGTGCGAGAGTTCATCCAGACGGGGAAGCCCGTCGGCTCCAAGGCGCTCGCCGAGCGGTACGCGCTCGGCATCTCTTCGGCCACGATCCGCAACGAGCTGGCCGCGCTCGAGGAGCAGGGCTACCTCTCGCACCCCCACACCAGCGCCGGCCGCGCCCCCACCGACCAGGGCTACCGCTACTACGTCGACTCGATCTCGGGCGTGGGCGAGCTCGCCCGGGGCCAGCAGGACGCGGTCGTGCGCTACCTCGAGGGCGCCGCCGGCCTGGAGGAGACGCTGCAGCGCACGTCGCTACTGCTCGCGAGCCTCACCCAGTACACGGCCATGGTGGCCTCGCCGGCCCTCGACCGCTCCCGCGTGCGTCACGTCGAGCTGGTCCGGCTCGGGTCCCACGTGGTCATGCTGGTGCTGATCGTGGACACCGGCCGGGTCGAGCAGCGCCTGCTCGAGACCGACAGCGCGGTCACAGCCGAGGACCTGGAGGACCTGCGCCGCCGGATCAACGAGAGCCTGGTCGGCGAACGGCTCAACCGCGCCGAGCTGGTGCTGTCCGGCATGAGCGAGTCCGTGCCGGCCGAGCAGCGCTGGCTGTTCACGGTCCTGGCCGACGCGATCGGGCAGATGGTGAGCGACCGCGCGTCAGAGCGGATCTGGCTCGGTGGTCAGGCCCACATCGCCGTGCCGGGCGCGTTCGAGGAGATCGAGACCATCCACCGGGTCTACCAGCTCCTCGAACAGCAGGTCCTGGTGCTGCGGCTGCTGCAGGCGGCGTTCAGCAAGGGTGGCTCGATCTCGGTGGTGATCGGCTCCGAGAACCAGATCGAGGGGATGCAGGCCTGCTCGCTGGTCACCTCCACCTACCCCGCAGGCGATACCATCGGCACTATCGGGGTGCTCGGCCCCACTCGGATGCATTACCTTCGCGCCATGGCCGCGGTCCAGGCTGTGGCCAGCTACCTCGGCGACGTGCTGGACGACGTCGAGCCCTGACCGGGTTGCGCGAGCCGCGCCCGGCTCTGCCGGTGAGAGCCGGTGAGAGCCGGAGGAAGAAGAGCAGGGGAGACGCTTGACCGACTATTACGAGTTGCTTGGGGTCAGCCGCGACGCGACCCAAGAGGAGATCAAGCGCGCCTACCGCCGGCAGGCTCGCAGATACCACCCGGACGCCAACCCGAGCGACCCCGGAGCGGAGGAGCGCTTCAAGGACCTCAACAAGGCGTACAGCGTGCTGTCCGACCCCGACAAGCGGCAGCGCTACGACGCCTTCGGCCCCGACGGCGTCGAAGGCCTTGCCGGCGCGGGCGCGGGCGACCCGTTCGGGTCCACCTTCGAGGACCTGATCGGCCAGTTCTTCGGCGCCGGCCCGTTCGGCAGCCGCCGGCCCCGCACGCGCTCCCGCCGCGGCGCCGACGCGGGCGTGCGCGTCGAGCTGTCCTTCGTCGAAGCGGTCTTCGGCGCGAAGAAGGACGTGTCCCTGCGCCTGGCGGCGGCCTGCGACCGCTGCCACGGGTCCGGCGCGGAGGCCGGCACCGAGCCGACCGTCTGCCAGCGCTGCGGCGGCACCGGCCAGCAGCGCACCGTGCGGCAGTCGCTGCTCGGCCAGATCGTCACCGCCTCCACCTGCCAGGTCTGCGACGGGACCGGGCAGGAGATCCCCTCGCCCTGTGGCAGGTGCCGTGGGCAGGGCGTGGTCGCCAAGGAGTCGTCCATCACCATCGACATCGCCCCCGGGGTCGAGGACGGCATGCGCGAGCGCCTGCCCGGCCGCGGGCACGCCGGCCAGTACGGCGGCCCGCCCGGGGACCTGTGGGTCGAGCTGGTCGTGGAGCCGCACCCGGTGTTCAGCCGTCGCGGCGACGACCTGCTCTGCGGGGTCGGGGTGCCGATGACGGCCGCCGCCCTGGGCGGCAGCGTCCAGCTCACCACGCTGGAGGGCGAGGACCTCGTCATCGAGATCGATCCCGGCACCCAGCCCGGCACGGTCAAGCGCTTCCGCAAGAAGGGCGTCCCCAGCGGCGACGGCTGGGGCCGGCGGGGCGACCTGCTGGTCGAGCTCAAGGTCGAGATCCCCGCCAACCTGTCCGAGGAGGAGCGGCGCCTGCTCCGCCAGCTCGCCGACCTGCGCGGCGAGACCAGCGAGTCCGTCCCCGGCCTCTTCGCCCGCCTCCGCGGCTCCCCCCGCTGACCGCCGGCCCAGCCGGAGCCGGCCGACCCCGTCCGTGGAACCGGGCGGGGGGGTTTCGCTGGGCGCTCGCGCGGTATCCGCTGAGGGTCGAGAGGTCGCTGCGTGGCAAGGGGGCGCGAGGTGGACGTCCGCCGGCTGCTCGGGTCGCTGCCGCTGTCGACGAGCGCTACGTGGACGCCGAGGACAACGGTGACGGTCTGTTCTCCGGCTGGGACGCGCACGCCGGCAGGTACGACCCGTCGAGCTGGCAGTACGAGGGGATGCGGGTGGCGGCCGCCTCCGGCGAGCGGGAGCAGCCGGCGCACGACCCCGACCACCACGGCGCCATGGGCGCGCCCCTCGAAGGGCAGCGGCATTCGCGCGTCGACCTGACCCTCACCGACCCGCGCTGTGTCTTCCAGATCCTCAAGCGCCACTTCGCCCGCTACACCCCGGAGACGGTGGAGGAGGTCTGCGGGGTGCCGCGGGCGCTGCTGGAACAGGTGGCGCGCACCTTGGCCGACAACTCCGGACGCGAGCGGACCGGCGCGTTCTGCTACGCGGTCGGCTGGACACAGCAGACTGTCGGGGTGCAGTACATCCGCACGGCCGCGATCCTCCAGCTCCTGCTCGGCAACATCGGCCGGCCGGGCGGCGGGATCCTGGCGCTGCGCGGCCACGCCTCGATCCAGGGCTCCACCGACATCCCGACGCTCTTCAATCTGCTCCCCGGCTACATCCCGATGCCCCACGCCGAGGCGTATGCCGGCCTGGCCGATTTCATCGACCGCAACGCCGCCAAGAGCGGCGCGTGGGGCTCCATGGACGCCTACACCATCAGCCTGCTCAAGGCGTGGTGGGGGGACGCGGCCACCGCCGGCGACGACTACCGCTTCGACTACCTGCCACACATCAGCGGGGACCACTCGGCGGTCGCCACGGCCATGGCCATGCTCGACGGAGTTTGCAAGGGCTACTTCCTGATCGGGGAGAACCCGGTGGTCGGGACCGGCAATGGTGGGCAGGGCGGGCTCCCGCTCCTACTACGGCCGCCCGGTCCTCAAGGAGCCGGTCTGGACCTGGGAGATCCCCTGGTACTTCTTCCTGGGCGGGATGGCGGGCGCGTCCGCGCCGCTGGCGTTCGCCGCCCGCCGGGCCGGCAACCACTGCTGCGGGTCTTCAAGCCGACCTCGCCGATGAACCTGGGGAGCTGGCTGCTGGCCGCCATCAGCCCGACGCTGCTGGGCGCGGCCGTCGCCGACCGGCTCGGCACCGCGCCCCGGCTGGCCCGTGCCGCCGAGGGCGTGGCCGCCGTCCTCGGCCCCGGTCTTGCCACGTACACGGCCGTGCTGCTCGCCGACACCGCCGTGCCGGTCTGGCACGAGGCGGGCCGCGAGCTGCCGTTCGTGTTCGCCGGCAGCGCCGCCGCGTCCGCGGGCGCAGCCGCGTGCCTGCTCACCCCACCCGAGCACGCCGCCCCCGCCCGCCGCCTGGCCGTCGGCGGCGCCGTCGCCGAGCTGGCCGCCACCGCCGTCATGGAGCGCCGCCTCGGCGAGCTGGCCGAGCCGTACCGGCGCGAGCCGGCCCGCCGCCTTGTCCGCCTCGCCAAGGGCCTCGGCCTGGCCGGCGCCCTGGTGCTGGGGCTCGCCGGCCGTCGCCGGCTGCCCGCCGCGGTCGGCGGCGCGCTCCTGCTCACCGCCTCCGCCTGCCAGCGCCAGGCGCTGGTGCACGCGGGCCGGCTGTCCGCGCGCGACCCCAAGTACGTGGTCAAGCCACAGCGGGAGCGGTTGCGGCGGTGACCTGAGAATCTGTGCGCGAACCGCCCAGTGCAGCCTCATAGTGTGTATTGCCCGCCTTCATACATTGAAGGGATTAGGGGCCAATGCTAGAGTCCGCCCACCATCGGCAAGAGCGCCGCGCTCTGGGGTCCGGGAGGTTGGGATGGCGACCTATGCGGAGCAGGTGGGTGAGCGGCTCCGCAATGTCCGGGTCCAGAAGGGACTGTCCCTGCACGACGTCGAGGCTCGGTCGGAGGGCGAGTTCAAGGCCAGCGTGCTCGGCGCCTACGAGCGCGGCGAGCGCGGCATCTCGGTGAACCGCCTGTGGCGGCTGGCCATGTTCTACGTGGTGCGGATCGACAGCCTGCTGCCCCGGACCGGCCCGGACCCGACCGGCGCCGCCGCCTGGGCACTGGCCCTGCCCGAGGAGGGCCTGTGCATCGACCTGGAGGCCCTGGCGCTCCGGAACGAGCCGGAGGCGCGTACCCTCGAGCAGTTCGTGTCGATCCTGCAGATGCAGCGTGGCGATTACGGCGGCAAGATGCTGACGATACGGCGCGACGACGTCCGGGTGCTGGCGGCGGTCCTCGACCGTTCGCCCGATGAGCTGGTCGAGCGGTTCTCCGAGCTCGGCCTGCGCCGCCGCGCCGGATAGGCTTGTGACCGACCTGCCCTGCGAGCCGGAGGTAGCTGTGACGCGTCCCCTGACCACGGCTGACCCTGTCAGCGCGCCCAAGGTCGCTCTCAAAACGCTCGGCTGCCGGCTCAACCAGGCCGAGTCCGAGAAGGCGCTGGAGGCGCTGGGCGCGCGGGGCTTCGACCTCGCCCACGCCGGCGAGGAGCCGGACGTGGTGGTGATCAACACCTGCACCGTGACCCGCGAGTCGACCGCCTCGTCGCGGCGGCTGATCCGCAGGACGGCCGCGGAGCACCCCGGCGCCACGGTGGTCGTGACCGGCTGCTACGCCGTCTCCGACCCCGAGGAGGTCAGGGCCGTCCCCGGGGTCGACCTGGTGGTGCCCAACGACGCCAAGGACCGCATCGCCGAGCTGATCGCCGAGGTGCCGAGCGTGCGGAGGCTCCCGCTGACGGTGCGGCCGGCGCCGCCGCAGCGGCTGCGGACCAGGGTGGCGGTCAAGGCGCAGACCGGCTGCGACGAGTGGTGCACGTTCTGCATCATCCCGCGCACCCGCGGCCCGCTGCGCTCCTACCCCTCCGACGAGATCGTCGCCGACGTGCGCCACCAGGTCGAGCGGGGCGTGCGCGAGGTCGTCCTGACCGGCGTGCACCTCGGCAAGTACGGCGACGACCGCGGCGAGCCCGACGGCCTGGCTCGGCTGGTGGGCCGCCTCACCGCCGTCGAGGGCCTGCTGCGCCTGCGCATCTCCAGCGTCCTGCCCGTGCAGGTGACGCCCGCCCTGGTGGAGCGGGTCCGCGACGACCCCAAGGTGTGCCGCCACCTGCACGTGCCGCTCCAGGCGGGCGACGACGAGGTGCTGGAGCGCATGCACCGCCCCTACCGGGTCGCCCAGTTCCTGGAGCGGGTGGAGCACGCCAAGGCCGAGATCCCGGGCCTGGGGCTGTCGACCGACGTCATCGTCGGCTTCCCGGCCGAGACCGCCGAGCAGTTCCGCGCCACGCTCCGCGTGACCGAGCGGGTCGGCTTCTCCAAGCTGCACGTGTTCCGCTACTCGCAGCGACCCGGCACCCCGGCCGCGGACATGGCCGGGCAGGTGCCCGAGCCCGAGAAGAAGGCGCGCGCCCGGGAGCTGATCGGGCTCGGCAACGAACTGCGCCGCCGCTTCCACGAGGCCCACGTGGGCAGCCGGCTCGAGGTGCTGGTGGAGGGCGCCGGCGAGGACCTCGCCGAGGGCACCAGCGACAACTACATCAAGGTCCGCTTCCCGGGCGGCCCCGGGCTGGCCGACCGCCTGGTGGCTGTGCGAGGCTTGCGCGCCGACAACGAAGGCATGGAAGGCCAGCTCGAGGAGGTGCCGGCCGCTTGACGTACGACCCCGCCTGCCTGTTCTGCCGGATCGCCAAGGGCGAGCTGCCGGCGGACGTGGTGCTGGAGACCGACGACGTGCTCGCGTTCCGGGACGTCAACCCGCAGGCGCCCACCCACGTCCTGGTGATCCCCCGCGACCACGTCCCGAGCCTGGAGGCGGTCTCCGAGCGCCACACCGGCCTGCTCGCGAGCCTGGTCGCCGCGGTCAACCAGGTCGCGCGGCAGGACGGCGTCGCCGGAGGCTTCCGGATGGTGACCAACGTCGGGGCGACCGCCGGGCAGTCGGTCGACCACCTGCACCTGCACGTCCTCGGCGGGCGCACGCTGCGCTGGCCGCCCGGGTAGCGTGACGGCCACCGCGGCGTACGGCTCCTGGAGGTCGCCCGTCAGCGGCGGCCTGGTGGCGACCGCCGGGGTCGCCCTGGACGAGCTGGTCGGCGACGGCGACGCCGTCCTGTGGCTGGAGGGCCGGCCGCTGGAGGGCGGCCGCCGGGTGGTGTGCCGCTGCGTGCCCGGCGCAGCGCCCGAGGACCTGACCCCGCCCGGCTTCAACGTGCGCTCGCGGGTGCACGAGTACGGCGGCGGCTCCTACCGGGCCCGCCGCGGCACCCTGTTCTTCTCGAACCTCGCCGACCAGCGCCTGTACCGGCAGGACCCGGGCGCCGCTCCGCGTCCGCTCACCCCGGAGCCGCCCGCGCCCGCGGCCCTGCGCTACGCCGACGCGAGCCTCACGCCGGACGGGGCGTGGCTGGTGTGCGTGCGCGAGTCCCACCGGGGCGGCGAGGTCGTCAACGAGCTGGTCGCCCTGCCCGCCGACGGCTCGGCCGCGCCGCACGTGCTGGCCGGCGGGCGCGACTTCTACGCCGCCCCCCGCCTGGACCCGTCCGGGCGGCGCCTGGCCTGGCTCGAGTGGGACCACCCGCGCATGCCCTGGGACGGCACCGAGCTGCAGCTCGTCGGCTTCGACCCGGCGGGCGGGCGCCTGCGGGGCGGGCCCAGCCCGGTCGCGGGCGGGCCCGAGGAGTCGGTCGCGCAGCCGGAGTGGAGCCCCGACGGCGTGCTGCACTTCATCAGCGACTCCAGCGGCTGGTGGAACCTCTACCGCGCCGGCGGGCGGGCCGAGCCGCTCGCGCCGATGGAGGCCGAGCTCAGCATGGCGCAGTGGACCTTTGACCAATCGACCTACGCCTTCCTGCCGGACGGCCGGATCGCCTGCCTGTACGGGCGGGGGCCGGTGTGGCGGCTGGGGCTGGTGGAGCCCGGCGCCGGGCGGGTGACCCCGCTGGACCTGCCCTTCACCTCCTACTACCCGCCGCGGCTGCGGACGCTGGCCAGCGGCCGCATCGCCAGCTTCGCCGGCAGCCCCACCGAGCCCGCCGCCCTGGTGCTCGTGGACCCGGCGACGGCAGCCGTCGAGGTCGTGCGGCGCAGCCAGAGCTTCGGCCTGGACCCGGCCTGCGTGTCGGTGCCGCGGCCGGTCGAGTTCCCCACCGAGGGCGGCCAGACCGCCCACGCCCTCTACTACCCGCCCGCCAACCCGGATTTCGAGGCCCCGGAGGGCGAGCTGCCGCCGCTGCTGGTGACCAGTCACGGCGGCCCGACCGCACAGGTGGTCGACGAGCTCAGCCTCGGGGTGCAGTACTTCACCAGCCGCGGGCTCGCGGTCGTGGACGTGGACTACGGCGGCTCCACCGGCTACGGCCGCGCCTACCGCCGGCGCCTGGACGGCCAGTGGGGCGTGGTCGACACCGAGGACTGCCTCAACGCGGCGCGGTACCTGGCCAGCGAGGGCCTTGCCGACCCCAAGCGGCTCGCCATCCGCGGCTTCAGCGCCGGCGGCTACACCACGCTGTGCGCGCTCACCTTCCACGACCTGTTCGCGGCCGGGGCGAGCTACTTCGGAGTGGCCGACGTCGAGTCCCTGGCCCGCGAGACCCACAAGTTCGAGTCGCGCTACCTCGTCCGCCTGATCGGCCCCTACCCGCAGGCCCGCGATCTGTACAGGCAGCGCTCGCCGATCCACCACACCGACCAGCTCTCCTGCCCGGTGATCCTGCTCCAGGGACTGGAGGACAAGGTGGTCCCGCCCGGCCAGGCCGAGCAGATGGCCGGCGCCCTGGACGCCAAGGGCATCCCCTATGCCTATCTCGCGTTCGACGGGGAGCAGCACGGCTTCCGCAAGGCCGAGAGCATCCGCCGCTCGCTCGAGGCCGAGCTGTACTTCTACAGTCGCATCTTCGGCTTCGACCTCGCCGACCCGGTCGACCCGGTCCCGATCCGCAATCTCTGAGCCTGACGGCGGCCGGGGCTGGCCCGGAGCGGGCGGAGCCCGAACGGGACCAGAGCCCGAACGGGACGACGGGTTTGGCTGGAGTTGTTTGTCGCGGAGGTACGCACTGCTGATAATCAGCGCGTGGCGTCGATCGACCAGATCCTCAAGAGTCCCGCCCTGCCGCCGCTGACCCGGGTCAGCAAGCGAGGCGGGGGCCGGGTGGTGCGCGAGGTGCGGGTGGCCGAGCGCCTGCAGGACCTCCATTCGGCACCGCGGGCGGCATTCGTGGTGCTGGCCCGGAGCGCCTCCCAGGAGGTGGTCGACTACCGCCTGGACGTGGCCCTGCGGCGGGCCGGCACCCGGGGCGTCGCGGCCGTGGCCGCGTTCGTCGAGGACGAAGCGCCCTGGTCCCCCTCGGTCACCGCCGTCGACATCGCCGACCGGGCCGACCTCGCGCTGGTGTCCATGCCGCCCGGCACCGACCTGGCCGGCCTGATCGAGGCACTGGCGCGCGAGATCGCCGGTGGGGCCGAGGCGGCCCTGCGCCGCGTCGAGCTCGGCGCCACCGCGGTCCGCCAGGCCGAGACCGAGGGCGGCGACGAGCACAGCGTGGTGGCCGCGTGCACGCGCGCGATCGGCACCCGGGTCGAGCTGCGCGACCCGGTGGAAGGGGAGCTGTGCCTGCGGGCGCCGGTCGTGGTGGGCGGCTCGGTCGAGGTGCATCTGTGCGCCCGGCCGGTCGCCGGCGAGCCCGGCATGGCCGTGCAGGTGGTCCTGGACCTGGCCGCCGGCGCGGTCGGGCGGCTGCGGGAGGCCGCGCGGCGCGCCCGCGACATCCCCATCCGCTCCCGCAGCGAGCTGCTCAGCGAGCTGCTGGTCTCCAGCTCGCCGTACACCGACGACCTGCTCAACCGGGCGCGCCTGCTCGGCCTGCCGATCGACGGCTGGCACGTGGTGCTGCGGGTCGAGCTCGAGAACCTGAACGAGGTCGAGCCCGACGAGCTGCGCCGCTTCGAGGTGTTCGAGGCCGCCTCCCAGCTCGCCCTGCAGTCGGTCCTTTCGAGCGCGGGGATCTGGTACCTGGCCCGCGTGGGGCCGGCGGTCCTGCTGGTCCACATGGGGCGGCGCGACCCGGGGCCGCAGATCGGCAAGTCCGTGGCGCAGACGGGGGAGCGGGTGCTGGAGCGGCTGCGCGAGCACTTCCCGACGCTGCGCCCGAGCTGCGGCGTGGGCGCCGCCCACGAAGGGCCGATGGGCCTGCGGGCCTCGGCAGCGGAGGCCCGCGACGCGCTGACCGCCGCCCGCGCCGCCGGGCGCCACAGCGTCGTGGCGACCTTCGACGCCGTCGGCCTGCAGCGCATGCTGATGGAGTGGTACGCCTTCGACACCGCCCGGCAGTCGGTCCGCGAGCAGCTCGCCCCGCTGGAGCGGCTCGGCCCCAAGCGCATGGACACGGCCGTGCGCACCCTCAAGACCTACCTTGACGAGCAGTGCTCGATCGTGCGCACCGCGCGGGCCCTGCACCTGCACCGCAACGCCGTCAGCTACCGGCTGCAGCGCATCTTCGAGCTGCTCGACGTCGACCCCACCGACCCCGACCAGCGGCTGGCCCTCCAGCTCGCCTGCCGCGCGCGCCTGCTGGGGTGAGCCACGCCCGCGGTCCCCTGTCCGGTCCGGGCGCCCAGTCCGAGCCGAAGGTTCGTGCGCCCAGCCTATTCCGGCTCGGTCGCCGCCCCGGTAACGTTCGCTCATGAAGACGCTGCTCGACGAGCGCAACCTGCCCGCGCTGGCCCGCGGCTGCGCGGTGCTGGGCGCGGGCGGCGGCGGGGACCTCCATCTCGGGACCCTCATGGCGCTCCAGGCGATCCACGACAACCAGGCGGTCCCGCTCGTTGACCTGGACGAGCTCCCGGGCGACGGGCTGGTGATGGTCTGCGGCGAGCTCGGCACCCCCATCGTGTCCAGCGAGAAGATCGAGAACGGCGCGGAGGGGCGGCGCCTGCGCGAGTACGTGGAGAGCCTCTGGGGCAAGCCGGTGGTCGCGCTCATGAGCGTCGAGATCGGTGGCTGGAACGGGCTGCTGCCGGTCGCCTGGGCCGCCCGCATGGGCCTGCCGGTGCTGGACGCCGACGGCACCGGGCGGGCGTTCCCCGAGGTCCAGATGGCCACCATGAGCCTGGCCGGGGTCCCCTCCAGCCCGACGGTCATGACCGACGAGCGCGGCAGCGTGATCGTGCTCCGCACCCCCACCGACAAGTGGACGGAGCGCCTGGCCCGGGCGACCGCGGTCGAGCTGGGCGGGGTCGCCGCGATCGCCGGCTACAACCTCACGGTGGCCCGTGCCAGGGAGGCGACCGTGCGCGGCTCGGTGTCGCTGGCCATCGAGATCGGCCAGGCGATCGAGGCCGCGCCCGGCGACCCGGTCGACGCCCTGGTCGACAAGCTCGGGGCCTTCCGCCTGGTCGCCGGCAAGGTGCTGGACGTGGAGCGGCGCACGACCAAGGGGTTCGTGCGGGGCTCGGTGGTGGTCGAGGGGCTCGGCGACGACGGCGGGCGGCTGGTCCGGCTGGAGCTCCAGAACGAGAACCTGGTGGCGCTGGAGCGCGGCGAGGTGCTGGCCTCGGTGCCGGACAACATCTCGGTGCTGGATTCGGCGACCGCCGACGCCATCTCCACCGAGATGGTCCGCTACGGGCAGCGCGTCACCGTGATCGCCTTCCCGAGCGCGCCGGTCTGGCGCACCCCCCGCGGCATCGAAATAGTCGGGCCGCGGGCGTTCGGCTACGATTTCGACTACGTCCCTGTCGAGGAGATCTTCAGGGGACGTTCGCGGGACCGGTAGCAAAACGCCTTGCGCCCGCGCTCGGACCGGATCAGCCCCGGTCACTCCGGAGGCAGCTCCCGGAACGCCAAGCTGAGGTCCACCCCGCGGCGGCGGTTGACGACGTAGCTGATCCCGTAGATCAGGAACGGCGCCAGCGCCAGCACCACCGTCGCCACGATCCCGGTTCGGGCGTTGGCGCCCAGCGCGTCGTTCAGCATCAGCGGGATCATGAACAGCAGGTAGACGCCGAACGCCAGCACGCCGATCACGGTGATCGCCGGGAGCCCGAACAGGCGGCGCGCGATCGGCGACTCCGCGTAGAGCCGGCGGCGCCGCCACGGGAAGATCGCGCCGGCCACGGCCACCACCAGGAACGTGAGCGTCTCGCCGATGCCGGCCGTGAACACCAGTTGGAGGAAGCGGCTCGGCCCGTACACGATCAGCCCGAGGTAGCCGACCGAGAGCACCAGCACGATGGTATTGGCGATCAGGGGCGAGTGCGTGCGCTCGTTCACCGACGACACCTTGTCGGGCAGGATGCGGTCGAACGACCAGGCGAAGAGGCTGCGGGTGGCGATGAGGAAGGTCGCCGGCTGCCCGACGAAGAACGCCAGCGCGAAGCTGATCGCCATCACGATGATCAGCAGGCTGCTCTTGGTCAGCATGGCCGCGAACAGGAAATAGAACGGCGGCGCCGCCAGCGGGTAGTGCGCGGGGTCGACGTTGGACAGGTAGGTGACCGAGCCGAGGAAGTCCTGGCCGAGCGTGCGGGCCGCCAGCACCATCATCACCAGCACGACCACGAAGGAGATGGCGAGCGCCAGCAGCAGCGCCCTGAGCAGCGTGCGGCGCGGCGAGCGGACCTCGCCGCCGGCGTAGGTGGTGACGATCGCGTAGCCGAACGAGGCGAAGGCGAGGTTGGCCGCGGCCACGGTCTGCTTCAAGCTGAAGGTGCCCCCGCCCGTGTAGCCGGCCTTCCTGGCCGCCTGGATGATCCCGCCGTAGCTGGTGCCGAAGCGGGTGAGGCTGGACTGGAAGTCGCCGCGGCCGTGAATGATCATCAGCAGCACCGCGATCGCCACGCCGACCATGGACAGCAGGAACAGCAGCATGAAGATCCGCGTCCACACGCGCAGGCTCACGCTCACGAGCACGGCGGTCAGCACCAGTGCGGCGGCGCCCAGGCCGAACTGCCAGCCTTTGCCGGCGACCGTGGCGGACCAGTCGACCAGGGTCTGGTTGCCGGTTCCCGCGCCGATGGTGGCCAGCGCCGCCGACAGCCCGAACGGTGCCAGCAGCGACGCGAACTGCGACGCCACCAGCACGTACCACATGGTGATGTTGAAATTCGCCGCAAAGCCGATCACCGGGTTCATGATCCGGCTGACGAACACGTAGTCCCCGCCCGACCGCGGCATGGTCGTCCCGAGCCACCCGTACAGCAGCGTGGGCACGATGGACAGCACGGCGGCCAGCACGACCACCAGGACGATGCTCGCGCCCGGGAAGGCGAAGGGCGCCTGCGTGGCGACCAGCGCCGCCAGCGGCAGCGAGATGAAGGAGATGTTCAGCGCGACGTTGCTCGAGATCCCGATCTCTCTGACCAGGCCGGTCGCCTGCCGCGCGTAGAAGCCTCCGGCGCCGACCGCCGCGGATGGGGCTTCCATAGTCCAGTACCTCCTGATCGGGCCGGTTCTTGCCAAAAGGCTTTGCAGCGCTCTTTGTCCTCGATACTGCACAGGTCGGCCAGGCGTGTCAAGCTAGTAAGAATTGCGACGTTCCGGTAGGGAGGGCCCATAGCCGCTCATGGCCGAACGTTGGCGCGCCGAGGCCGCCTCGGGAGGACGCAGGAGTGCGGGCCGATCGCGGATCTGCGGTACTTCTGGGCAGATGTGGGCTGTCCGCCCAACATCACGGTGAGCCTCGTGCACAACGCACATACCCATCGGCCGTGCCCGTCGCTACCGTGGCTGTCGTCATAGCCCGTAGCACAGCGCGAGGTGCCGGTGGAGGAGTTGCGACTGGGGATCGACGTCGGCGGGACGAACACCGACGCCGTCGTCCTCGACCAGGAGGACCGCCTGATCGCCAAGGTCAAGGTCCCCAGCACCGCCGACGTCACCGGCGGGGTCACCGCCGCCATCGACGCCATCCTCGCCGACCCGACCGTCGACAAGCGGCGGGTGGCCCACGTGATGCTCGGCACCACCCACGCCACCAACGCCGTGATCCAGCGGCGCGGCCTCCAGCGGGTGGCGGTGCTGCGCATCGGCGGCCCCGCGACCTACGCGGTCAGGCCCCTGTACTCCTGGCCCGAGGACCTGCGGAAGGCGGTGTCGGTCGGCGAGAGGATCGTCGAGGGCGGGATGGAGTTCGACGGCCAGGAGATCGCGCCCTTCGACCGGTCGAGCGTGGCCGAGTTCCTGGCGTCGGTGGCGGACGAGGCAGACGCCGTGGCCATCACCAGCGTGTTCGCGCCGATCTCCGCCTGCCACGAGCTGCTCGCCGAGGAGCTGGTGCGCCGCGAGATCGGCAACGTCCACGTCTCCCTGAGCCACGAGATCGGCTCGCTCGGGCTGCTCGAGCGCGAGAACGCCACCGTCCTGAACGCGGCCCTGGTGGGCGTGGCGCGGGACGTCGCCGCCGGCCTGCGGGCCGCGCTCGCCGCGCACAACCTGCGCCCGGTGACCTTCTTCGCGCAGAACGACGGCACCCTCATGGGGCTCGACTACGCGCTGCGCTACCCGGTCCTCACCATCGGCAGCGGCCCGGCGAACTCGATCCGCGGCGCCGCGTTCCTCACCGGCATCTCGGACGCGCTCGTGGCCGACGTCGGCGGCACCTCGACCGACGTGGGCGTGCTCGCCAACGGCTTCCCGCGCGAGTCGGCCGCCGGCGTCGAGATCGGGGGCATCCGCACCAACTTCCGCATGCCCGACCTGGTGACCATCGCGCTGGGCGGCGGGACGGTGATCTCCAGCGACCACAGCGGCGTGCAGGTCGGCCCGCGGAGCGTCGGCTACCGTCTGTGGGACGAGGCGCTGGTGTTCGGCGGGCGCACCCTGACGCTGACCGACAGCGCCGTCGCCGCCGGGCGCGCAAGCCTTGGCGACCCGGAGCGCCTGTCGCACCTCGACTGGCACCGGCTCGTGCTCGACCAGGCCATGGAGCGCGCGGACTCGCTGCTCGCCGACGCGATCGACCGCGTGAAGACCACCAGGGGCGACCAGCCGCTGATCGTCGTCGGCGGCGGCAGCATCCTGGTCCCCGACAGCCTTCCCGGGGTCGACAAGGTGATCCGCCCCGACCACTTCGACGTGGCCAACGCTATCGGGGCGGCCATCGCGTCGGTGAGCGGGCAGGTGGACCGGGTCTTCCACCTCGGCGCCGGAGGCCGCCAGCGCGCCCTGCGCGAGGCGGAGGAGGAGGCGCGCGTGCACGCGATCCGCGCCGGGGCCGACCCGGACCAGATCGGCGTGGTGGAGGTCGAGGAGATCCCGCTCGCCTACCTCACGACCCCGGCGGTCCGCATCCGCCTGAAGGTCTCGGGCTCCCTGGCTCTGCTCTGACGGCTCTGAGCCGCCGCGCCGCGGCATTTGTCCGCTCAGTGACACGGGGCCGGTGCTGCGCGATCATGTCGAAGCGAGGGCCGCGATAGGCCCCATTTCAGCATCGGTGGGATGAAACGGGCTGGCAGCGGCCCGTGCTCGTGGGACGCCCCAATGCGTCAGGAGGTGGATCCCCCGTGAAGCAGACCGCGCCGTCGGCCGGGTTGGCCCCGGAGGCGATCGGACTCAGGGAAGTGCTCTTCCAGTCGATCACGCACATGGCGCCCGCCGCGGCCGTGGCCTTCTCCATCATCGTCGGGGCGCCCTTCGGCGCCGGTGCGCTGCCGCTCGCCGTGGTGCTGGCGCTCGTCGCCTGCCTGCTGGTGGCGGTCTCGATCGGTCAGCTCGCCAAGCACCTGCCGTCCGCCGGCGGCTTCTACACGTACGTCTCGCGTGGCCTGCACCCGTCGCTGGGCTTCCTGGTCGCGTTCGGCTACGCGCTCGCCGAGGCGCTCGTGGCGCCGCTGCTGTACCTGATCTTCGGCAATGTCGTCGCCACCACGCTCAACACCGAGTTCGGCTGGTCGTACGACGTCTGGTGGATGATCGCCGCGGTCGCGGCCGCGCTGTTCGTGTTCGCGCTTGGCTACCTGGGCATCCGGATCAGCGCCGAGACCGGCACCGTGCTCGGGGTGTTCGAGATCGCCGTGTTCGCCGTGCTGGCGGTGTGGCTGATCGCCAAGGCCGGCGGCGGCAACACCCTGTCGGTGTTCGGCACGAGCCACGCGAACGTCGCGGAGTTCAAGGGCTTCTCCGGGGTGGCCGCCGCCTCGATCTTCACCATCCTGGCCTTTATCGGCTTCGAAGCCGCCGCGCCCCTGGCGGAGGAGGCCAAGGACCCACGGCGCACGATCAAGCGGGCGGTGGTCTGGTCGGCCCTGTCGATCGGGCTGTTCTACGTGCTCACCACCTACGCGGCCACGGTCTACTTCGGCCCCGACAAGATGGCCGGCTTCGTCCAGTTCGGCGGTGGCAACCCGTGGGACGGCCTCGCCCGGGCCGTCTGGGGTGCCGGCTGGGTCGCCGTGTTCCTGGCGATCGCGAACTCGGCGATCGCCAACTCCAACGCGGGCGCCAACGCGACCACCCGCACCTGGTACGCGCTGGCCCGCATCCGGCTGCTGCCGGCCGCGTTCGCCCGTACGCACCCGACGAGGCGCTCGCCCTACGTGGCGGTTACGGCGCAGCTCGTCGTCGCCCTGGTCGCGGCGCTCTGGCTCGGCAACCAGTTCACGCCGCTCGAAGCCTTCGCGCTTGTGGCCACGATCGCGACGGCAGTCGTCGTCCTGATCTATATCCTTGTGAACCTCGCCTGCGTCGTCTTCTACCTGCGGGAGCGCCGCAGCGAGTTCAACCCGTTCCTGCACGGCGTCGTCCCGGTGCTCGGCATCCTCGCCTTCGTCCCCGCATGGTTCACCGCGCTCGGGATCGGCAAGGGCGTCCTCGACTGGGTGAGCCCGCTGCCCTACCCGCTGAGCCGGGCGGGGCTGGTGGTGGCCATCTGGTTCGCGCTCGGCGTCGTGTACCTCGCCTACCTCTACTCGCGGCATCCCGAGCGGGTGCGCGAGACCGGCAGGATCTTCCTCGAGGAGCCCCGGGCCGCCGCCCCCACGCCGCCGGTGCCGCCGCCGACCGCTCAGGAGGAGCCCGCGTGACCGAACTGGAGGTCGTCGGCTTCCGGCCCGACCCGGCGCAGTACGCCTGGACGTTCGGCGGCGTGAAGCCGGTCATGGGCGTGAAGCCCGGGACGGTCCTCGAGGTGTGGACCGAGGACGCCTTCGGCGGCCGGGTGCGCGGGCCGGACGATCTGGTCTCCCGGGTGATCGAGTTCCCCTTCGTCAACCCGCAGACCGGGCCGTTCTACGTGGAGGGGGCCGAGCCGGGCGACACCCTGGCGGTGCATTTCGTATCGGTCGAGCCGTCCCGCGACTGGGCGGCGTCCACGACGGTGCCGCTGTTCGGCGCGCTCAGCGCCACCCACGCCACGGCCATGCTGCACGAGCCGCTGCCGGAGGTGGTCTGGATCTACGAGGTCGACCGGCGGCGGCGCACGGTCACCTACCGGGCGGCCCGCGGCGACCACGTCGTGGACCTGCCGCTGGACCCCATGCACGGCACTGTCGGGGTGGCGCCGGCGGGCTTCGAGGCCCGCTCCTCGCTGGTGCCGGACGCGCACGGCGGCAACATGGACACACCTGAGATGCGCGCCGGCACCACCTGCTACCTCGGCGTCAACGTCGAGGGTGCGCTGCTGTCGCTGGGCGACGGCCACTGCCGGCAGGGCGAGGGCGAGACCTGCGGGGTGGCCGTGGAAGCGGCCATGGACACGGTGCTGGTGGTCGACCTGGTCAAGGGCGCCGCCACGCCGTGGCCGCGGCTCGAGACCGACAGCCACATCATGACCGCCGGCTCGGCCCGCCCGCTGGAGGACGCCTTCCGGATCGCCCACGCGGACCTGGTGCAGTGGCTGGCCAGCGACTTCGGCCTCGACCCGCTGGACGGCTACCAGCTCGTGACGCAGGTCAGCGAGTCGCCGGTCGCCAACGTCTGCGATCCGAACTACACCTTCGTCGCCAAGCTGCGGAAGCGGTACCTGCCCGAGCGCACGCTCTACGGCGGCGTGCACGCGCGCCTGCGCGACATGGGCCGCGCCTACCTCGCCGAGCGGAGGTAGCCCGAGGCCGGTGCTGAGCAGGCGGGAAAGGGGGAAGCGGTCCGTCGCGGGAGCCGGTTATACTCGGCTGGTGCCGGCCGCTGCGGGCCGGCCAGTCTGTCGTCCCCTTGAGGGGGGGCATCCAGCCAGCGTGCAACAACCAACACGGGTCAGGGACGCGACAACACTGGTCAAGGTCAACGTTCAGGTTCCGGGCAACCATTCGATGGTGAGCCTGCTGGGTACCCGGGACGAGCTCCTGAAGCTGATCGAGGCGGCTTTCGAGAGCACGGTGTTCGTGCGGGGCAACGAGATCACGATCACCGGCGAGCGCCAGGACGCCGAGCGGGTCGCCCGCCTGTTCCACGAGCTGATCAGCCTGCTCGAGCAGGGCAGCCCCCTGACCGCGGAGACGGTCGGCCGCTCGATCGACATGCTGCGGGAGGGGAACGGCGAGCGTCCCTCGACAGTGTTCGGGGACGCCATCATCACCGTGCGCGGCGGGCGCTCCATCACTCCCAAGACCGCCGGCCAGAAGCTCTACGTCGACGCGATCCGCAAGAACACCATCGTGTTCGGCATCGGCCCGGCCGGGACCGGCAAGACCTACCTGGCCATGGCCGTGGCGGTGCATGCGTTGCTCTCTAAGCGGACGAACCGTCTGATCCTGACGCGCCCGGCCGTGGAGGCCGGGGAGAAGCTGGGCTTCCTGCCCGGGACGCTCTCCGAGAAGATCGACCCGTACCTGCGACCGCTGTACGACGCCCTCTACGAGATGATGGACGCCGAGCAGATCGCACGGTTCATGGAGCGCGGCACCATCGAGGTCGCGCCGCTCGGCTATATGCGCGGCCGGGCGCAGCCCTACGACAGCCAGGTCCTGACACCGTGGGGATTCCGTCCCGTCGGAAGCCTCGAGGTCGGTGACCTCGTGATCGGATCGAACGGCCTCCCCACGCCGGTGCTCGGCGTGTACCCGCAGGGCCGCAAGGAGATCTTCCGCGTCCGGACGCAGGACGGTGCGTCGACGCTGTGCTGCGGCGAGCACCTCTGGGCGGTGACGACGCGGGAAGATCGGCGAAGCGGGCGGCCCCATTCGGTCGTCGAGACGCGGGAGATGATCGGCCGCCTCAGGAGGGCGCACGCTCACCGGTTCGAGCTGCCGCGAGTCTCGCAGCCAGTCGAGTTCGAGCCTCGGAACGTCCCGATGGACCCCTACGCGCTCGGACTCCTCCTGGGCGACGGATGCCTCACGACCGCCGATTCGGAGCTGGCCCTCGACGGCATCGAGCTGGTCCGGAAGGGGGAGGCCGACGACGTGCTCCGCCACACGGCGGGGCACCGCGGGGGAGCGATCGTCTCGAACCCTGTGACGGTCGCGCTTCGGCATCTCGGCCTGGCTGGGACACGCTCGACCACGAAGTTCGTCCCGGAGCTCTACTTGCACAACTCCTCCGACGTTCGCCTGGCCGTGCTCCAGGGCCTGCTGGATGCCGGCGGAGGACCGGTGGTCCAGCGCGGCCGAACCTGTCGCGTCCAGTACGGGACCTGCTCGGGGCGCCTGCGGGACGACGTCGTGTTCCTCGTACGGTCCCTGGGAGGCGTCGCGTACAGGAGGACCCGCAGCGCCGCTTTCGTCCTCGACATCCGCCTGCCCGAGGGCATCGAGCCCTTCCGGCTGACTCGCAAGCGGGAGGTCTACCGGCTGTCCGGAGGCGGCCGTCCGGTGCGCTTCATCGACAGCATCGAGCCCGCGGGTGAGCAGGAGACGCTCTGCATTCAGGTCGCGGCGGCCGATTCGCTGTACGTGACGGACGACTTCCTGGTCACCCACAACACCCTGAACGATTCGTTCATCGTGCTCGACGAGGCGCAGAACACCACACCGGAGCAGATGAAGATGTTCCTGACAAGGCTCGGGTTCAACTCCAAGGCCGTTGTCACCGGGGACGTGACCCAGATCGACCTGCCCACCGGGCAGCACTCCGGCATGAACGTGGTGCGCGAGATCCTCACCGGCATCGAGGGCCTGGCCTTCATGTACCTGTCGTCCAGGGACGTGGTGCGCCACCGGATCGTGCAGGACATCGTGGAAGCGTACCGCCGCTACGACGAGGCCAGGTCGCACGAGGTCAAGTCGTAGTGGACGGCTCGGAACAACCCAGAGCGCCGGTCCGGCGCCGGCGTCCCGGAGCCCGCGCGGGGAGCGAGCCGCGGTGAGCGTCTTCGTCGCCAACGAGCAGGCCGGCCAGCCCGTCGACGAGGAGGCCCTGGCCAAGCTGGCGCGCGTCGCCATGGAGGCGGAGGGGGTCGACGAGTCGGAGATCTCCATCCTGCTGGTGGACGAGCTCGTCATGACCCAGCTCAACAGCCGCTACATGGGCGAGGACCGGCCCACCGACGTCCTCGCCTTCCCGATCGACGGCCCCTCCCCCGCCTCGGGGCCACCGGCCGGCCCGGCCGGCCCGCGGGGGTTCGCCGGCGACCGCTACGACGACAGCGCCGCCGACGACCTGGACGACTTCGAGGACGAGGACGACGATGACGACGCCCCCTGGCTGCTCGGCGACGTCGTCCTGTGCCCGTCGTACGCGGCCGAGCAGGCCAGGCGGGCGGGCCAGAGCCTGGCGGCCGAGCTGGAGCTGCTGACAGTGCACGGCATCCTGCACTTGTGCGGCTTCGACCACGCCGACCCCCAGGAGGAGCGGGAGATGCGCGCGCACACCGAGGAGCTGCTGTCGCGGTGGCGGGCGGGGGGGCGGCGATGATCCCTCTGGCGGCGGTGATCCCCCTCTCCAGCGGCGACGTCTGGACCCTGGTGGCGGTCGTCCTGCTCACGGCGGTGGCCGCATTCCTCGCCATGTCGGAGACGGCCATCACCCGTACCAACCGCATTCGCGCCATCCACCTCGAGGAGGAGGGGCGCCGCGGGGCACGCCAGCTCCGCGCACTGGTCGAGCAGGTCGCCAGCTCGCTCAACGCGGTCCTGCTGCTGGTGCTGGTGGTGCAATTCGCGGCCACCTCGCTGTTCACCTCGGTGATGGAGCGGCTGGTCGGCGGTGGGCTCGGCGTGGCGTTGTCCGCGGCCATCATGACCGTGGTCACGTTCATCTTCGCCGAGGTCGCGCCCAAGACCTACGCGGTGCAGCAGACCGACCGGGCGGCGCTGGCGATCGCCCCCGTGGTCTGGTGGCTCACGCGGCTGCCCGTGCTCGGCCCGCTCACGCGCCTGCTCATCGGCGTCGGCAACGTCATCACGCCGGGCAAGGGGCTCAAGACCGGGCCGTTCGTGTCCGAGGAGGAGCTGCGCGCGCTCGTTGACGAGGCCAAACGCGACGAGATCATCGAGGAAGAAGAGCGCGACATGATCCACTCCATCTTCGAGTTCGGCGACACCGTCCTGCGCGAGGTGATGGTGCCCCGGCCCGACATGGTGGTGGTGCCGGTCTCGTACTCGCTCGAGCAGGTGCTCGAGGTCATCCTGCGCACCGGCTACTCGCGCATCCCGGTGCGCGGGCGCGACATCGACGACGTCGCGGGCCTCGCCTACGCCAAGGACGTCCTGCGCAGCCTGCACGACGGACAGGCGGACAAGCCCCTGTCGGAGATCCTGCGGCCAGCCCCGGTGATGCCGGAGTCGATGCGGGCCGCCGACTGCCTGCGCGAGATGCGCCGGCGCAAAAGTCACATGGTCATCGTCATCGACGAGTACGGCGACACCTCCGGGCTGGTCACCATCGAGGACCTGCTCGAGGAGATCGTCGGCGAGATCACCGACGAGTACGACCGCGAGGAGCCCAACGTCGAGCCCCTGCCGGACGGCGGCTACCGCGTCAACGCCCGCCTGTCGATCGACGAGGTCAACGAGCTCCTCGACGTGGAGCTGCCGGCGACAGAGTGGGACTCGATCGGCGGCCTGCTGCTGAACCTCGTCGGCGACGTGCCGAGAGAGGGTCAGGAGGTGGAGTTCCAGGGCCTGTCGCTCAGGGCGGAGCGGGTGCAGGGCCGCCGTGTCGGCCGGGTGCGGATCCACCGCGCCGCCCGGCCCCCCTCCCGCGACGAGGAGTCCACGGCCGAGGCGCGCAACCAGTGAGCCCCCCCGCCGACCGCGAGCTGGTCGCGGCAGCCCGTGCCGCCAGGGCGCTGGCGTACGCGCCCTACTCCGGCTACCGGGTGGGAGCCGCCCTGCTCACCGCGGGTGGCGAGGTGGTGCGCGCCGCCAACGTGGAGAACGCCTCCTACGGCCTGACCCTGTGCGCCGAGCGCGCCGCGGTGGTCGCGGCCGTCGCCGCCGGGCACCGGCGCTTCGAGACCGTCGCCGTGGCGGCCAGGGGCCCCGGCCCGGCCGCGATCTGCGGCGCCTGCCGCCAGGTGCTGCGCGAGTTCCCCGCCGGGCTCGGGCTGCGCGTCCTGCTGGCCGGGGAGTCGGGCGACGAGATCGTCGCCACGACCCTCGCCGACCTGCTGCCGGCGAGCTTCGGGCCGGAGCGGCTCGGAAGGGACCCCGAAGGAGACTTCCGGAGCGGCCCGGGGCCCGGGAGCGGCCCCGGCCTCGGGAGCGGCGAGGGGCGGGACGGGTGAGGTCGGGTCTCGTGGCGCTGGTCGGCCGGCCCAATGTCGGCAAGTCGACCCTGCTCAACGCGCTGCTCGGCCAGAAGGTCGCGATCATGTCCTCGAAGCCCCAGACCACCCGCTCGGTGGTCCGCGGCGTGCTCCGCCGGCCGGAGGGCGAGGCGGTCCTGGTCGACACCCCCGGCCTGCACAAGCCCCGCACCCTGCTGGGCCAGCGGCTCAACGACCTCGTCCGCGGCACCCTGACCGAGGTCGACCTGGTCTGCTTCATGGTCGACGCGGCCGCCGGCGTGGGCCGCGGCGACCAGTTCCTGGCCGCCGAGCTCGCCAGGATCGAAACGCCCACGCTCGCGCTGGTCAACAAGATGGACATCGCCTCCCGCCAGCGCATGGTCTCCTCGCTCCAGGCCGTGACCGGGCTGGGCGACTGGGCGGAGGTCGTGCCGGTCTCGGCGCTCACCGGCGAGCAGCTCGACGTCCTCAGCGGGCTGCTGTTCCACTACCTGCCCGAGGGTCCGCCGCTGTTCCCCGCCGACCAGGTCACCGACGAGCCCGAGCGCCACTTCGTGGCCGAGGTGATCCGCGAGAAGGCCATCGCCCTGGTCCGCGAGGAGCTGCCCCACTCGATCGCCGTGGTCGTCGAGGAGATGGGCCCGCCCGAGCAGGTCCCCACCGGGCGGGAGCCCCCCGGCCGGCGGGAGCCCCCCGGCGGCCGCGGTCGCCGGGCCGGCGGCGCGGAGCCCCGGCCGGAGCGCCCGGGCCTCCTGGTCATCCGCGCCACCCTGTTCGTGGAGCGGGCCAGCCAGAAGCCGATCGTGCTCGGCCGCGGGGGCTCCCTGCTGCGCGACGTCGGCACCCGTGCCCGCACCGAGCTGGAGCTGGTGCTCGGCACGCGGATCTTCCTCGACCTGCACGTCAAGGTCGCCAAGGAATGGCAGCGGGACCCCAGGCAGCTCGCCCGCCTCGGCTACTAGAAGAAGCTGAAGAAGCCTCTGGCCTGGCTGGCCAGAGGCTTCTTTCTCCCCCCCGCAGCGGGTACGCCCTGTCCCGCACCGGGTGCCCCCCGGCCTGCTTCCCCATGCAGAGCAGGCTCTGAGGCTAGCGCCGTCGCGTGCGTGCAACGAGAGTTTCATTAACCTAGGAGAGGAAGTGATAGGCTCTGCCCGTCGTCGCCTCTGGGGGAGCAGCGGAGCAGTCGTGCCGAGCAACGAGCAGCGCCGTGAGCTGGGCGCTTTCCTCCGCGCCCGGCGCGAGGAGCTCCGGCCCACCGACGCCGGGCTGCCCGCCGGGGTCAACCGGCGGCGCACCCCCGGGCTGCGGCGTGAGGAGGTCGCCGAGCTCGCTGGCATCGGGGCGAGCTGGTACACGCGGCTGGAGCAGGGCAAGGACGTCCAGCTCTCGCCAAGGGCGCTCCGCGGCGTCGCCGACGCGCTCCGCCTCACGCCGGTGCAGCGCGAGTACGTCTTCGCACTGGCACGCGGGGAGGCGCTCGGCCTCGGGCCCGCACCCACCAAGACCGTGAGCGCCACCCTCCAGGATGTCCTGGACGCGCAGGGAGCCAACCCCGCCTACATCACCGACAGCCGCCTCAACCTCCTGGCCTGGAACCAGGCGGCGCTCGGCGTCTTCGGCGTCTTCGGCCGCAGCTTCGACGAGATGCCGGCCGACGAGCGCAACATCGTCTGGCTGATCTTCACCGACCGCTCGCGCCAGCTCCTCGTCGACTGGGAGACGCACGCACAGCGGCTGCTGGCGCAGTTCCGCGACGCGTCGCGCCACTTCGTCGACGACCCCTGGTTCCCCGCGTTCGTCGAGAAGCTCAAGCGGCGCAGCCCCCAGTTCGATGCCTGGTGGTCGCGCCGCGACGTCGTGCGCGCCCAGGCCACGGAAAAGGTCGTCGACCACCCCGTGGTCGGCCACATCGAGCTGAAGCAGACCGTGCTCCAGGTCGTGGACGACAGCGCCGCCCTGTACATGATCGTCTACACTCCCGCTCCCGGCACCGATGCCGCGGACCGGCTGCAGAAGCTGGCCGCGGAGTCCGGCTGACACGGCACAGGTGGCGCGGTGCGGGTGGCGGTGCTCGGCGGGACCCGACGAGACCGCGCCAGTGCGCGAGCGGCGCTACCCGTACCGGGGCCACCCGCTCTGGCGCTCTGGCGCTCGGTGGCGTGGCACCTGGAGCACCCGCCCGAGGACCCGAGCGCCGACTTCGGTGACGACGACCGGGCGCTGGAAGCGGCGGTCTGAGCTGTGGGCTCGAGGAGGCGACGACGCTCCGCCCTGTCACCCACCCGGAGAGGACCAGTGATGCTGCCAGGCCACGCCAGCCCTCCGCTCACCCTGCCGCCGGACGAGATGCGCCGGCTCGGGTACCAGGTCATCGACCTTATCGTCGATGCGCTCAGCGGCCTGCGGGAGCGCCCGCCGTCGCACCGGGCCACGCCGGCGGAGCTTGCCGGCGTGCTGCACGAGCCGGTCCCGGCCGCCGGGGCCGACCCGGAGGAGGTTCTGCGGCAGGCCGTCCACGACGTCCTCGCGCCGGCGATGCGGGTCGACCATCCGCGCTTCTTCGCCTACGTGCCGATTCCGAGCAACTACGTCGGCGTGCTGGCCGACCTCCTGTCGTCGGGCTTCGGGATCTTCGCGGGGACCTGGCAGGCGGCCTCGGGCGCGGCAGCGGCGGAGCTGGCCGTCCTTGGCTGGCTGCGCCACCTGTTCGGCCTTCCCGGGACGGCGGGTGGGCTGTTCGTCGACGGCGGCTCCTCGGCTAACCTGTACGGCCTGACGGCGGCGCGCCGCGCGCAGCTCGACGACGAGCTGGCCGGCGCTGTCGCCTACACCTCCGACCAGGCGCACTCCGCGGTCGCCCGGGCCATGTGCCTGCTCGGCTTCCAGCCGTCCCAACTGCGGGCCCTGCCGGCTGACGGGGCGTACCGGCTGCGGCCGGCCGACGTGGAGGCGGCGGTCGCGGCCGACCGGGCCGCCGGCCGGCGGCCGTTCTGCGTGATCGCCACCGCCGGCACGACCAGCACCGGCAGCGTGGACCCCCTGCACGACCTGGCCGCCGTCTGCCGCGCCGAGGGGCTGTGGCTGCACGTCGACGGGGCGTTCGGGGCACCGGCCATCCTCACCCGCGCAGCACCGAGGCCGACGTCGAGGCGGTCCTGGCCCACCTCCACGACCTCGCCACGACCGCGTGAGGCGGGCAAGGGGTCGAGCAAGGCCGGGCAGGTCGCGGAATTTCGGTGTTCGAGGGGACGCTGACGTGGCAGGCTCGAAGCGTCCCGCCCGATGGACGAAGGAGTGTCCGCCCCAGTGCTCGCGGCTCGCAAGGTCACGGTCGTCCGTGGCGCCCAGATGGTGCTCGACCAGGTCGACCTGGTCGTGGACGAGGGCGGGCGCCTCGGGGTCCTGGGGCGCAACGGCGCGGGCAAGTCGACGCTGCTCCGTGTCCTGGCCGGGCTCGAGGACCCCACCGACGGCGCGGTGGAGGTCTCCCCGCCCGAGCTGACCGTCGGCTACCTGCCGCAGGAGCCCGACGACCTGCCGGGCGAGACGGCCGCCGCGTTCCTGCGCCGCCGCACCGGCCTGGCCGCGGCCGAGGCGGCGATGGAGGCGGCCCTCGCCGCCGCCCGGCAGCGCCCCCGGCCGGCGGAGCTGGCCGCCTACGACGACGCGCTGGCCCGTTTCCTCGCGCTCGGCGGCGACGACCACGACGCCCGCGCGCCGCGGGTGCTCGCCGGCGTGGGGCTGGCGGACCGCGTCCTCGGCCTGCCCGCGGCCAGCCTGTCCGGCGGCGAGCGGGTCGAGCTCGGCCTTGCCGCGATCCTGCTGGCCAGGTTCGACGTGCTCCTGCTCGACGAGCCGACCAACAACCTCGACTTCGCCGGGCTCGACCGGCTGGAGCGCTTCCTGGTGGGTGAGCGGGGCCGCCCCGGCGGCGGCTTGGCCGGCGGCGTCGTGCTGGTGAGCCACGACCGCGCGTTCCTGTCGGCCACCACCACCCGGGTGGCCGAGCTGGACCTGGTCAGCCACCGGCTCAGCGAGTACGGCGGCGGCTACGACGCCTACCTCGAGGAGCGCCGCCGTCGCCGCGACCAGGCCTACGCGCGCTTCGAGGCGGCCGACCGCGAGCGCTCCCGCCTCGAGACGGCGATCCGCCGCCGCAAGGAATGGAGCCTGGGCCGTCGCGGCACCAGGTCGACCGACAACGACCGGGCGCTCGCCGCCCGGCGCAAGGAGCGGATGACCTCGGCGGCGGCCGGCTCCAAGGCGCTGGAGCGGCGCATCGAGCGGCTCGGCGCCCCGGAGAAGCCATGGGAAGGGTGGGAGCTGCGCATGGCGCTCAAGGCGGCGCGCCGCAGCGGCGACGTGGTGGCCACCATGGCCGGCGTGCGCGTGCGCCTGGGGGATTTCCGGTTCGGCCCGGTCGACCTGGAGGTCGCCTGGCAGGACCGGCTGGCGGTCACCGGCCCGAACGGCTCGGGCAAGACCACCCTGCTGCGCCTGCTCATGGGCGAGCTCACGCCCGACGGCGGACGGGCGCGGCTCGGCGCCGGCGTGGTGGTCGGCTACCTCGGTCAGGACCGCGACCCGGACCGCGACGCGCCGGAGGCCGGCGGTGCCGAGGCGGCCCCGGTCACGCTGCTCGAGCGGGTACGCCGGGAGGCAGGGCTCCAGCCGCAGCAGGCGCGGTCGCTGCTGGCCAAGTTCGACCTCGCCGCCGGGCACGCTGAGCGCCCGGAGGCGGAGCTGTCACCCGGGAGCGCTCCCGGGCGTGGCTCGCCGTGCTGACGGCGAGAGGAACGAACCTGCTGATCCTCGACGAGCCCACCAACCATCTCGACCTCGACGCGGTCGAGGAGCTCGAGCAGGCCCTGGCCGGCTTCGACGGCACGCTGGTCGTGGTGACGCACGACCGCCGGATGCTCTCGGGCCTGCGGGTGACACGCCGGCT
>Ga0137373_10000292_pt1 | contig 47020 bp, 40 predicted proteins | sample SagtaG_5_FD_104912 | JGI IMG/M metagenome (GOLD analysis project Ga0137373, IMG submission 104912) | Vadose zone soil microbial communities from Sagehorn Ranch, Mendocino, California, USA - Sage1_R_80_16 metaG | ecosystem: Environmental > Terrestrial > Soil > Vadose zone | place: USA... | reverse complement strand
GTAGGCATGGTAGCGGCGCGGCATCCCGAGGTAACCCGCAATGAACTGCGGGAAAAACGTCAGGTTGAACCCTGTGAACACAAGCAGCGCGGAGAACTTGGCCCACGGCTCGGAATAGCGCCTCCCGCTGATTTTCGGCCACCAGTAGTGCAGCCCGCCGAGGTACCCCATGATTGCGCCGCCGACCATGATGTAGTGGAAGTGCGCGACGACGAAGTACGTGTCGTGGACGTGGATGTCGAGCCCCATCGCCGCCAGGAACAATCCGGTCAGGCCGCCGATCGTGAACAGTCCGATGAACCCGATCGCATACAGCATCGGCGAGTCCCAGCTCACCGAGCCCTTGTAGATCGTCGCCGTCCAGTTGAACACCTTGATGGCCGACGGAATCGCGACGACGAAGCTCAGGAACGAGAAGATCATCCCCGAGTAGACCGACTGGCCCGCGACGAAGAGGTGGTGGCCCCACACGAGGAAGCCGATGATCGCGATCGCGAGCGAGGAAAACGCGACGAACGAGTAGCCGAAGATGTTCTTGCGCGTGAACGCCTGGACGATCTCGCTCACGACACCCATCGCCGGCAGGATCATGATGTAGACCGCCGGGTGCGAGTAGAACCAGAACAGGTGCTGGAAGAGCACCGGATCGCCGCCGAGCGCCGGGTCGAAGATCCCGAGGTGCAGGCCGCGCTCCGCCGCGACGAGCAGCACCGTGATCGCGATCACCGGCGTGCCCAGAATCATGATCAGGCTCGTCGCGTAGTGCGACCACACGAAGAGCGGCAGGCGGAACCACGTGAGCCCCGGCGCGCGCATGCGGTGCACCGTGACGATGAAGTTGAGGCCCGTCAGAATCGAGGAGAAGCCGGCGATGAACACGCCGAGCGCCGCGGTGATGACGTGGCCGTTGGCGGCCGCGGTGCTGTAGGGCGTGTAGAACGTCCAGCCCGTATCGACGCCGCCGCTCAACGCCGCGACGAGCGTGAAGATGCCGCCGAGCACGTAGATGTACCAGGACAGCAGGTTGATGCGCGGGAATGCGAGGTCCTTCGCCCCGACCATGATCGGGATCAGGAAGTTGCCGAGCACCGCGGGGATCGACGGAATGAGGAAGAAGAAAACCATCACCACGCCGTGCATGGTGAACATCTTGTTGTAGGTCTCCGACGTGAGCAGGTCGCCGGCCGGCGTCAGCAGCTCGAGCCGGATGAGCATGGCGAAGAAGCCGCCGATGACGAAAAACGCCGTGATCGACACCAGGTAGAGCACCGCGATGCGCTTGTGGTCTTTCGTCAACAGCCACGACTTGAGCCCGTGGCCGTTGTTCAGATAGTTCAAGGTTTCCATGATCAGTCCTTGCCCGGGCCCTGCGGCGCCGCCGCTCCGGCCGGCGCCGGTGGCGTCGCCTCACCAAGCGAGCGCACGTAGGCGATGAGCTGCAGCAGCTGTTCCTCCGTCACGAGTCCCTGGAAGGTCGGCATGATCGGCAGGAAGCCGTCGACGATCTTCGCCTGCGGATTCACGATCGACTCGCGGATGTAGGCTTCGTCCGCCACGACGGTCGCGCCACCCTGCAGCCGCACGGTGTGCCCGAACAATCCCTTCAGCTGCGGCGCTCGCGCCTGCGCGTCGTCTCTGTGGCAGCTGATGCAGACGAGATCCTGGAACAGCTTCTCGCCCGCGGCGGCCGGCGACTCGGAGGCGCGTCCGCCCCCCAGCCACGCCTGGAAGTCGTTCGGCTCCATCACCTCGATCCAGCCGATCATTCCAGAGTGTCTCGTGCCGCAGTACTCCGCGCAGAACAGGTGATAGCGTCCCGGCTTCGTCGGTGTGAACCAGAGCACATTGTACCGGCCGGGAATGACGTCCGCTTTCACACGAAACGCCGGGATGAAGAAGCTGTGGAGGACGTCCTCCGATCCCATCGTCAACTTGACGGCGCGCCCGACGGGTACGTGAAGCTCGTTGATCTCCTTCTGCCCGCCCATATGTTGCGCCTTCCACATCCACTGCTTGCCGACGATGTAGATCTCCATCGCGCCCTTGGGCGGACGGTACGCGTCGAAGAAGACCATCGCGCCCCATCCGAACATCACCATCGTGATCGAAAACGGGATGATCGTCCACAGCAGCTCGAGCGCGAGCGATCCGTGGATCGGGACGCCGACTTCGTCGTCGTTCTGCCGGTGATACCTGATGGCGAAGATGACCACCAGCGTCGCGATGAGCAGCGAGAAGAACGCGGTGACCGACATCATGAAGAAATAGATGCCGTCGACCTGCGCGGCGTGCGCGGATGCCTCCTGCGGGAACAGCGGAAAATTCGTGAACATCGCTTGATTCGGTTAAGTCGCCGTTTCGTTCCGGTGTTCCGCCCGCTCCTTCCGCAGGCTGACGAACAGGAACGTCCCGAGACCGAGCATCGTTGCGACCGCGCCGATGCGAATGGCACCAATCGCGGTCGCGCCGTACTTCCCGGTCGAGGGATCGTAGTGGTAGCAGAGCAGCAGCACGTCGTCGATGGGCGTCCCGATGTGCTCGTCCGACGCTTCGATCACGCCGAACCGGATGTCGCGCGCCGAGAATTCGATCCCGTAGAAGTACTTCGAGATGGTCCCCTTCGGCGTGAGGATCTCCACGCCCGCTCCGTGCGCGTACTGCTGGATCGCGGGATCGAACGCGTACCGGAACCCGACCGCGGCGGCGAGCTGCCGGATGTTCTCTTCCTTCCCCGTGAGGAAGTGCCATCCGGCGGCGCTCTGCGGGCGCTTGTAGCGATCGAGGTAGACCTGCTTCTTCTGCACGGCGAGCGCCGGGGTCTCTTTCGGATTGATGCTGACGGCGACGACGTCGAATTCGCGGCCGACGTCGAAGTTGAGGACCCCGAGCGCGCTGACGAGCCCGTTGAGGACCTGCGTGCACAGCATCGGGCACTCGTAATAGACCATCGCGAGGATGACCGGCCGCTTCCCGAAGAACTCGCCGAGCCGCACCTCGCGCCCCGCTTCGTCGGCGAACACGAGGTTCATCGGCACCTGATGATTGAGCCGCTGATCGATTCCCACCTGCTGCAGAAGCCCTGGCTTTGCATTGGCGGGATCGCCGGCGTCGTCGGGCGCGAGCCCCTGCGCCCGCAGCGGCGATGCACACGCGAGCAGCGCGAGCGAGAGGAAAAGACGCTTCATTTCTTGATCTCCTGGCCCGCAGGCGCGGCTGGCCGCTGCGCGGGGGCAGGCGGCTGTCCGGATCCCGGGGGCGCAGCAGCGCCGGGAGGCGCGGCATGCTTCACGGGAATCATCCGGCCGCCAGAGGACTCGCCAGACGCCGGCGCGTAGGTTCCGAGCGTCTCGTCGGCCGCAGCTCCGGCACGCGAGGGAAGCCCGTGCTGAACGACGAGCTTCTTCGCGAGATCGATCGGGACGCGGGCCAGGCCTTCGCTCTGGTTCATCCAGCCGTAGCCCTCGAGCTTTCCGGTTTCCTCCTCACGAAACCGGCGGAGATTCTGCGGTTCGTTCGTGAGGAGCCGCGGGCCTTGCGGCGGCTGGCCCGCCGGCGCGGCGACCGGCGAGATCTGCGGGTCGCGCTTCTCAGCCTGCTTTTCGAGCGCGACGAACAGACCGTACATCAGCGCCGCCGAGAACGCGACGACAAGGACCAACGCGCCTGCAAACGCCAGGAGAGTCCGGATGTTGACGTCCGATTGCTCGTGCGCGACGTCCTCGTTGTGCATCTCCTCATCGGTGTAGTGGTGGCCGGCCTCGAGCGGCTGATCAGGGGAGGTCATGCGCGAACGCCTCCTTGAAGAACGGATCGTTGAGAGGCAGCAGCGGACGGCTGCGCAGGTTTCGTGCGAACAGGAACAGCCAGATGCCCGCGAGGCCGACCGGGAGCGCGATGTCCATCCAGTGGATCGGGAATCGCCGGTGCGGGAACATCGGCTCGACAGTCCAGATCAGATCGATGACGCGCATGACCAGTATTCCGATGGCGACCTGCGCGAGCAGGTGCGGCCGCCGCTTCAGATCGCGCGACAGCAGCAGCGCGAACGGCAGCGCGAAATGCCCGAACAGGATCGCCAGCGACATGTACTGCCAGCCACCGCGGAAGCGGTTGGCGAAGAACGGGATTTCTTCCGGGAGGTTGCCCGCCCAGACGATCAGAAGCTGGGAGAACGAGAAGTACGCCCAGAGCATCACGAACGCGAGGAGCAGCTTCCCGAGATCGAGGAAGTGGAGCCGGGGAATCAGATAGGTCGCATACGGCTCCACGTTCGAGAGCAGCGCGAGCACGCTGATGACGAGCGCGAACGCCGTGAGCCCCTGCGCCGCGACGAAGATCAATCCGAAGATCGTCGAGTACCAGTGCGGATCGAGGGACATGATCCAGTCGACCGACGCGAAGGTCATCGTGAACACGTAGACCAGCAGGCCGGGCGCGCTCACGGTTCGGAAACGGCGCGTGTCGGATGGATGCACCGCGAGCTCGCCGCGGTCCTGCGCGGCGGACCACGAGTTCAGCAGCCACGAGCACAGCGTCCAGATCGCGAAGTAGAGGACGGCGCGTCCAAGAAAAAACGGAACGTTGAGATACAGCGCCTTGCGCTGCAGGATCTCGTCGGTGCGCACGGCCTCGGGCTGCGCCCACGTGTAGAGCCTCGGCAGACCAAAGACAAGCGGAATGAACATGAGCGCGACGAACGGAATGTTGCGGCTCGCCGCTTCGAACACGCGCCGGCCCACCAGTCCCCATTGCCCGCCTGACAGGTGCTGGAGCATCAGCAGCGCCAGCGGTCCGACGCTCAGACCCAGGCAGAACAGGAACCCGATCAGCCACGAGCGGAAGAACTGATCCAGGTCGAGGAACGCGCCCACCGCGCCCGCAAGAAGTCCCCAGAACGCGGCGATCCCCCCAATCTTCTGGAGGCGCTTCAGCGCGGGAACGTCTGCGATCAGTGCGTGTGTATCCATGCAATCAATGCTTCCCGGGCTCGTGTTCGCCGCCGCCCGACTGCTGCGGGACCTTCGTCGGATCGCCGCCCGGCACGTCGGAGGCCGGCGCGTGCTGACTGTACTGGAGCGCGCGGATGTAGGCGACGATCGCCCACCGATCGCGCGGCGCAACCTGCGCGCGGTAGTCCGGCATCGCGCCGAAGCCGTTCGTGATCACGTCGAAGAAGTAGCCGACGTCCGCCTGACGCAGGCGATCGATGTGATAGGAGGGGGGCTGCCTGTAGCCGCGCTGCACGACCATGCCGTTGCCGCCGCCGGTGCGATCGTGGCAGGGGCTGCAGTAGATGTTGTAACGCTCCTGGCCGCGGTTGATGACCTTCTCATCGATCGCAAACGGGAACTCCTTCACCGTCACCTTGTCGATCTTGCCGGTGAAGAACGCCTCGTCCTCTTGCAGCGTGCCGCGCGCGACGGTGCCTTCGACGAGTGGCCGCGCGCTGGAGCCGTCGGAGAAGAACGCGCTCGACCGCAAGCCGCGGTACTTCGGCTGGTTGTGCATGTCCTGGCGGCAGCCGGTGATCACGACAAGGGAGAAGGCAGAAGGAAGAAGGCAAAGAGCCTTCACCCAGCGCGCGGGGCGCAGGCGCTCCGCGTCCCGGATCCCGGATCCCGCGTCGCGGCTACTCGGCGACATCGTTCACCTCCGTGGCGCCGAGATCCTTGAGGAACGCGCGCGTCCGGGCGTGATCGAACTTCGGATCGATCGCCTCGATCGCGAGGAAGAAGCGGTCCTGGCTCGCGTGCGCGGCGAACCGTTCGACGTTGAACACGGGGTGATACGGCATCGGAAAGCCGTTCAGCCCGAACATCCCCAGGACCGCGGCGAACGCGGCGAAGAGAATCGTCAACTCGAACGTCACCGGGATGAACATCGGCCAGCTCAGATACGGGCGGCCGGCGATGTTCAGCGGATACGCCACCGCCGAGACCCACGCCTGCAGTCCGAGCCCCGTCAGCATCCCCGCGATCCCGCCGCCCAGCACGAGCAGCGGCACCCGCCTGTCCTCCAGGTGCATCGCGTCGAACGTCTCGTGGATTGGGAAGGGCGAGTACGCGTCGAACTGGCGGTAGCCCTCGTCGTACGTCCGCCGCGCCGCGTTGACGAGCGACGTCGGATCCTCGAACTCGGCCATCACGCCGTAGAGCGCCGGAACGGGTGGTCTGTGATCCATGGCGTCGGCGCGCTCAGTGCGCTTTCGCTCCCTTCACCCGCGCACCGGGGACGACGGTCCGCATCTCGAAGATGGAGATCATCGGCAGCACCCGGATGAACAGGAAGAAGAGCGTGATGAAAAGGCCGATCGTGCCGAAGAACGTCATCATGTCCCACTTCGTCGGCCAGTACATGCCCCACGACGACGGGAGGAAGTCGCGATGCAGGCTCGTGACAACGATCTCGAAGCGCTCCAGCCACATGCCCACGTTCACGAACTGCGCGATCACGAACAGCCAGATCGGCGTCGTCCGGATGCTCTTAATCCAGAGGAGCTGCGGCGCCATGATGTTGCACACCATCAGCATCCAGTAGAACGGCCAGTACGGGCCGAACATCCGGTTGAGAGTCATGTACTTCTCGTACTGGTTGGCGCTGTAGAAGCCGAAGAACGCCTCGATCACGTAGCCGTAGCCGACGATCAGCCCGGTCACGAGCATGACCTTGCCCATGTTCTCGAGGTGCCGCATTGTCAGGAAGTCCTCGAGGCCGTAGAGCACGCGCAGCGGAATGGCGAGCGTCAGCACCATCGCGAAGCCGGCGTAGATCGCGCCCGCGACGAAGTAGGGCGGGAAGATCGTCGAATGCCATCCGGGGATGATGCCGATGGCGAAGTCGAAGCTCACGACCGTGTGGACGGAGAGCACGAGCGGCGTCGACAGCCCCGCGAGCAGCAGGTAGGCCGCCTCGTATCGCTCCCAGTGCCGCGCCGAGCCGCGCCAGCCGAGCGCGAACATCCCGAAGAGGCGCTTGATGTGGATCGTCTTCGCGCGATCCCGAAGAGTCGCGAGGTCAGGCACGAGTCCGACATACCAGAACAGCAGCGAGACGGTAAGGTAAGTGGAGACCGCGAAGATGTCCCAGATGAGCGGGCTTCGGAACTGCGGCCAGATGCCCATCGTGTTCGGATACGGCAGCAGCCAGTACGCCGCGAGCCACGGCCGCCCGGTGTGGATCAGCGGGAAGATGCCCGCGCACGCGACCGCAAAGAGCGTCATCGCTTCCGCGAAGCGGTTGATCGAAGTGCGCCAGTCCTGCTTCAGCAGGAGGAGGATCGCCGAGATCAGCGTTCCCGCATGGCCGATCCCGATCCACCAGACGAAGTTGATGATCGCGAAGCCCCAGCCGACCGGGATGTTGACGCCCCAGATCCCCGTGCCCTTGATGAGCAGCCACGTGATCGACATGAGCAGCACCATCGTCAGCATGAAGCCGACGAACAGCCCGAAGAACCAGCTGTAGGGATGCCGCCGCGTCAGGACGATCGCGGCAATCTTCTCCGTGACGGATCCGAACGAGTGGCCCGGCTCGATGACCGGCGGCGGCGCGTAGACGGGATGTGCGTCCATCAGTGTTCAGTCGCGTGCGAAGCCGGCGGCGCCAGCTCCGGGTTCGGGTTTCGCAGCACCGCAAGGTACGTCGTCCGCGGCCGCGTGTTCAGATCCTCGAGCACGCCGTAATTGCGCTCCTGCGCCTTCAGCTTCGCGACCTGACTGTTCGTATCGTTCAGGTTGCCGAAGACGATCGCGTCCGACGGACACACGGCGGCGCACGCGGGCACCACCTCGCCATCGCGGATCGCGCGGTCGTCGCGCTTCGCGTCGATGCGCGCCTGGTTGATGCGCTGCACGCAGTAGGTGCACTTCTCCATGACGCCGCGGCTTCGAACCGTGACGTCGGGATTGCGCATCGGATACAGGCTCTGCGTATCCCAGTCCTGATACAGGAGGAAGTTGAACCGGCGGACCTTGTACGGGCAGTTGTTGGAGCAGTAGCGCGTGCCGACGCAGCGGTTGTAGACCATGTCGTTCAGGCCCTCAGAGCTGTGCGTCGTCGCCGCGACCGGGCACACCAGCTCGCACGGCGCGTTCTCGCACTGCATGCACGGCACCGGCTGGTGGTACGCCTCGACGGCGGTGTCGTACTGGTCCCCCGCGAAGTAGTGGTCGACGCGGATCCAGTGCATCTCGCGCCCGCGCGCGACCTGGTCCTTGCCGACGACCGGGATGTTGTTCTCCGCGACGCACGCGATCGTGCACGCGCTGCAGCCGGTGCATGCGCTCAGGTCGATCGCCATGCCCCACTTGTTCCCGTCGTACACGTGCTCGGGATACATCGTGAGGGTCTTGGGCGGCTTCTCTCCCTGCTCCTCGATGACGCGCGGCTCTTTCGTGTACTCCTCGATCGTGGCCACGCGCACCGGGTTGCGCCCTTCCATCAGGTGATGTTCCTGCGTGGTCGCGAGCGGATAGTTGTCGCCCGTCTTCGAGATTTCGAGGCCGTTGCCGAACCACGGCGCGTCGGATGTGCGCAGCAGATACGCGTTGAAGGCTTCGGATTCCTTCGTGGCGTTTCCCACATTGCCGGCCATCTTCCGGCCGTAGCCGAAGAACACGGTGACTGACTGCTGGGGGTGCCCCGGGACGCGGAACACGGGCATTTGCGTGGTGTTGCCGCGATACTTCAATTCGATGACGTCGCCGTCGCTGAGACGACGTTCGCTCGCGAGCTGCGGGCTGACCCACGCGGTCGTGTCCCAGGTCACCTTCGTGAGCGGCTTCGGAAGCTCCTGGAGCCAGCCGTTGTTCGAGAATCGACCGTCCCAGACCGTCGGATCGGGACGGAAGATCAGCTCGAGGCCGCCTTCCACCTTCGGTACGGCAGGAGCAGCCGGCGCGGGCTGTGGTGGTGCGGCCGCCGGGGCCGCCGGCGTTTGTGCGGGTGCTGCTGCCGCACCGGCCGCAGGCTGTGTCGCAGCCGCGGCAGGCGCAGTCGTCGATGCAGCCGCTGCGTTCATCGGCGTGAACGGCGTCGCCGGTCCGCCGTCCGCAAACGCGGTGCCCTGGATGAAGCCGTCGTGCAGCGCGCGCCGCCAGAAGGCGTCAACGTTCTTGAATGGCTGCCCGTCGCTGCTCGTGATCGTCCAGCCGCCGCCTCCGCCGAACGCGCGCGTCCAGTAGTCCTTCACGATCGCGTAGCTGCGGGTATCGGGCTTCGCGGTAAACGCCGTCATGATTTCCGCCGCCGTGCGCCCTTCGTACAACGGCGCAATGAGCGGCTGCATCAACGTGACGGTGCCGTCGTGAGAGCGCGCATCGCCCCAGCTCTCGAGCGGATGCGCTTCGGGAATGTGCCAGTGGCAGAGGAACGCGGTCTCGTCAGCGTACAGGCCGTGGTAAATCGACAGCCCGGCCTTGTTCACTTTGTCGAGCTTCTCCGAAAATTTCAGATCGGCCGGCGCGGTGTAGACCGGGTTCACGCCGCCGAGGATGACGAGCATCTCCACCTGGCCGGCGTCCATCGCCTGCGCGAGCTCGCCCAGCGTGCCCCCCTGCGGGGTCGATCTCGCCGCGACCTGGTGATCGTACGTGACGGTCGTGCCGACGTTCCCGAGCGCCTGGTTCATCGCGCGCGCGATCGCATGCACCGAGGCCGGCTGATATTCGCCGGCGACAATCACCGACGTGCCCTTGTGGCCCTGTAGATCTTTGGCGATCGCGGTGATCCACTTCGCGGCGTCGCCGCTGGCGCTCGCACCGGTGCCGCCCGAACCGCCCGCGCCAACGCTCGCGCCGAGTTGCTGCGCAAACCCTTCGATCTCTCCCGCCTTGAGCGCAAGACGATGATCCGCCTTGACGCCCGTCAACGACGGCGTGCTCTCGATCGCATAGAGACGATTCATCTCCTTGCGCTCGTCGGTCACGCGGCGCCGCGTCGCAAAATCCTTCTGGTAGCGAACGCTTCCGGGACCGCAGGTCAGGAAGTCGGAGTCGAGCGAGACGACGACGTCAGCCTTGTCGAAGTGATAGATGGCGTCGCTCACCTCGGCGCGCGAGACCGGGTCGTACTGATGCCACCGCGCCTGGGGAAAATCGGCGAGCACCGTTGCCATCAGTTCCGCGAGCGACGGCGAGGTGATCGGGGCGCTCAGGAAACGCAGTCCCGCACCCTGCCTGGATTTCTGCCGCCGCGCGGCTGATGACACGGCCGCGAGGAACGTTCCGTACGCCTGAACCTCGCCGCGCCCCGTGATGATCCGCGCGCGATCGGGATCGTAGAGCCCGAGGATCGCCGCCTGGGTGAGCGCATCGGTGGCGCCGAGGCTCGCCGGATGTTCCGGATTGCCTTCGATCTTGGTCGGACGCCCCATGTGGCTCTCAACCAGCACGGGCTGCGCGACGCCGGAGAACGGGATCGCGCTCGCGAAAAACAGCGGACGTCCCGGCACGATGTCTTCCGGCTGCTTCACGTAAGGGACGATCTGCTCCGGCGGCTGCTTCGTGCAGGCGCCGACGCCCGCGAGCGCGAGCGACGCGCTCATCAGCTTCAGGAACTGCCGGCGGCCCTTCGGGTCGTTCCACTCGGACGCCTGTTCCGGAAACTCGCGATGCAGGTATTCGCGGAACTGCAGCGTGTCGGCCACCTCGCCGAGGCTCCGCCAGTACAGGCGTCCGTGCGACCCCGCAAGACGCGATTTGATTGGAGAAGATTCCATGCGGTTAACTAGTTGGAAACGCGCAACTTACCGGTGGCATGTCGAGCAGCTTGTGAGCTGTTCGACGCTGGCGATCTTGTATTCCTGCACAAGGCGCTTCCCGAAATCGGGATCGTTCGCCGGGCGTTCCCACGCCATGCTGTAGACCTCTTCGCGCGGCCGGACGTACTGCGCCGGATTCCGATGGCAGTTCACGCACCAGTTCATCTGCAGCGACGCTTCCTGATACATCAGCGGCATCTTGTCGACGCGTCCGTGGCAGGTCGCGCATCCCACGCCCTTCCTGACGTGGATGCTGTGATTGAAGTACACGAAATCCGGCAGATCATGAACGCGGGTCCAGTGCAGCGGCTTGTTGTCGCGGAAGCTCGCCCGCACCGGCTCGAGGATCGGGGCGTCGGTCCAGATCTGCGAGTGGCAGTTCATGCACGTCTTGGTCGGCGGAATGTTCGCGAACGCCGATTCTTCCACCGACGTGTGACAGTACCGGCAATCGATCCCTTCGCCCCCTACGTGATGCGCATGGCTGAACTGGATCGGCTGCTCGACGAACATGCCCTGGTTCGTGTTGTATCCGGACAGGTGCAGCATCGCGACGACGCCGCCGAGGAGGGCGACGACGACGAGAAGCGCGACGATGCTCAGCCGAGAATAGATGTTGCTGTGGCGATGGAAGATCTGACTCATCGTGTCGAAGTCCGGGCCCGCGTACTCCCAAGAGCCTACTTCAACCCGCCTCTCAAACAGAAGGGGGCTGCGCGAGCGAAACGCGCCGGTGACGCCGCCGTCGCGTGGCCGGCGCCGTCCTCATAATGTGAAAGTTTTCACAATGTTGTCAATGCTATGCTCCCAGCCTCCCTTATGCCCGATGCGATCGCGCTGCGCGGTGTGACGAAGCGCTTCAACGGCACCGTTGCCGTCGATAACCTGTCGCTCGCGGTTCCCGCGGGCTCGATTTACGGCTTCATCGGCCCGAACGGCTCCGGAAAAACGACCACGCTCAGGATGATCATGCACATCCTGCTGCCCGATTGCGGCGAGATCGAGGTGCTCGGGTCGAGCGATACGCGCGCCGCGCGGGATCGCGTGAGCTACCTGCCGGAAGAGCGCGGTCTCTATAAAAAGATGACGATCCGCCGCCTGCTGCGCTATTACGCGCGCCTCAAGGGGGGCACCCGCGCGCAGATCGACGTCGCGATCGAGGAGTGGATGCAGCGGATGGAGCTGCCCGGGCTGCTCGATCGGCACGTCGAGACTCTCTCGAAGGGAATGTCGCAGAAGGTCCAGTTCGTCGCCGCCGTTGTGTCGAACCCCAGGCTGCTGATCCTCGACGAGCCGTTCTCGGGGCTCGACCCGGTCAACGCGCAGGTCCTGAAGGACGCGGTGCTCGAGATCCGGCGCCGCGGCGCCACCGTCGTCTTCAGCACGCACGACATGTCGACGGCGGAGAAGATGTGCGACCGCATCTTCATGATCTTCCGCGGGCGCAAGGTTCTCGACGGCTCGCTCGAGAGCATCCAGGACCAGTACGGCGCCGACACGGTGCGGGTGCGGACATCACAGGGCGTGGCGGCGCTTTCGGGGATGCCTGACGTCGAGAGCGTCAACGATTTCGGGCAGATGCAGGAGGTGCGGCTGAAAGGGGATCCCCAGGGGTTCCTCGCACGGCTCACCGAGCGTGGGGCGGTCTATCACTTCGAGGTGACGCGGCCGTCGCTGCAGGACATCTTCGTGCGGATCGCCAGGCCCGATACCCATGCGTAAAACGCTCATCGTCGCGCAGTCGGAGTTCGCCACGCTCGTCCGCAGCGAGGCGTTCATCGTGAGCGTCATCCTGATGCCGGTCGTCATGGCGTCGTCATTTCTGCTCGTCCGCGCGACGAAGGACACGACCGACTACAAGGACCGGACCTTCGCGTTCGTCGACTACAGCGGCGTCATTGCGGAGCCGCTGAAGGCGGTCTCGGACATGTACAACTCGTCCACGGGCCAGGGTGCCGGACCGCTCGTGCGAAAGGGGGCGCGCTTCATTCCCACTGAAGTGAAGCCGGATGGCCGCAGTCCCGATCAACTGCGGCTCGAGCTGTCGGAACGGATCCGGCGGCAGGAGCTCTTCGCGTTCGTCGAGTTCCCGAAGGAGGTCGTCGATCCCGCGTCCGGCGCGGCCATCAAGTACTACTCGGACCATCCTTCGTACAGCGCGCTCCCGCAATGGCTGCGCGCGACGGTCAACGCGATCGTGCTGAACGAGCGGTTCCGCCAGGCCTCCGTCGATCGCGCGCTGGTCGTCAAGCTGACGAAGCCGGCGCCCATCGAGGAGCTCGGCCTCGTCGAGCGGGCGCGCACCGGCGAGTTGAAGGAGGCGCAGCAGGTCGACGCCGCGCGGGCCTACGGCATCCCGGTCGCGGTGCTGATGCTGATGTACATCACCGTCATGTCGAGCGCGCCGCAGCTGCTCAACAGCGTCATCGAGGAGAAGATGAGCCGCATCAGCGAGGTGCTCATCGCGTCGATCACGCCGTTCCAGTTGATGATGGGGAAGCTGATGGGAGGGGTCGGCGTGTCCACGCTGCTTGCCGCGATCTATATCAGCGGCGCGCTCGCCGTCGCCCAGTACTGGGGGGGCTACGCGAGCGCAGTCACGCCCGCGATTCTTCTCTGGTTTTTCCTGTTCCTCGTGATGTCGATCTTCATGTTCGGGTCGTTGTTCGTCGCCATCGGCGCTGCGTGCAACGACCTCAAGGACTCACAGAGCATGATGACTCCCGTGATGGTGATCGTCATGCTCCCGATGTTCACGTGGGCGTCGGTGCTGCGCGCCCCCGACGGCACGATGGCGACCGTCCTGTCGCTCATCCCGACGGCCGCACCGTTCCTGATGATGCTGCGCATCTCGCTGCAGCCCGGGCCGCCGCCGTGGCAGATCGCGGCGTCCGTGCTCGTGATGGCGACCACGGTCGTCGTGATCGTCTGGGCCGCCGGCAAGATCTTCCGCACCGGGCTGCTCATGCAGGGCAAATCGGCGACGGTCGGGGAAATGCTCCGCTGGGTGCGGGAGAAATGAATCCCTCATCCCTCATCGCGAATCCCTAATCCGGTAATCCCTGAATCGGCGAATCCCTGAATCGGCGAATCCCTGAATCGCGTCAATCGCTGAATCCCTGAATCGGATCCCGCATCACGGATCCCCCGCCTTCGCCGCGAAGCGGCTTCGGCGAGGCCTCGCCGTAGCCGGCCCGACTCCGCGTGCCGGCGGAGGCGGGCGCATCCCGGCATTCGAACTTCCTCCGGTAATACGCAATCCAGATCTGAGTCGCAGGAATTCCGACCATCGATGGCAGGACCCACGGGATCACCGCGGTGACGCCGGTAAGATGTGCGGCGAGGACGCGACCCGCGCCGATGACCAGGAACGCCGTGTGGAACGCGATTCCGCCGGCAAGCATCGATCCCATGTGCTCGTACCACCAGGACATGCGCGAGGCATACGGCATCCGAGCAAACCGAAGATTGCCGCGGCCGACGAGGACGCCGATCGGGCTCAGCGCTGCGAACACGGGCTGATGTGCGAGGAACGCCAGCGCGATCATGCCGGCGGCCGCGACGATGGCGGCCGTGTTGAGCGCGGTGTGGAACGGCGAGCGAAGCCTGGCAGGTTCAGCGCGCGTCTCGAGCACGCGCACGCCGTGATACACGGGCGCAAAGGTGATGATCACGAGATACACGAGAAAGAACGCGAGTATGCGCGGCCGCCCCGGCGTCGGCGCGACAGTGATCATCGCGGCCATGGCGAGTCCCGTCAAGGCAATCACGCACGTGGCGTTGTAGAAGATGCGTCCGATCTGGACGTGCGTCTGCCCGCCTTTGCGTGCGATTGCCGGCGTCCAGAACGCCGCGAGCCCGGTGATGCCCGCGAGCACATGAATCGACAGCGCGAGCCTGTACAGTTGCAGCACTTCAACCCCCAAGTTTTTCAGTCAGTTCCTTGAAGCGGCGGCGGCTCACCTCGTGCTTCGATCCATCCTTCAAGGTCACTTCGCCATGCCCGCCGGCCGTCGGAGCGACTTCGCGCACCGAATCCAGGTTGACGATCGCGGCGCGCGAGATGCGGAAGAACTGCCGCGGATCGAGCCGCGCTTCGAGATCGTTCAGGGTGGGCGACATCCAGTAATGCTGATCCGTTGCGTACAGCTTCGTCACGCCGTCCTCCGACACGAAGCACAGGACCTCGCGCGCAGGAACGACCCGGTATGCCGAACCGCGGCGCGCGAGGAACCGCGCCGGCGGAGCGGCGGCGAGCGTCGCCTTCTCGATTGCCTCGTCCGACTTCAGTCCTCCGCGAACGCGCTCGAGCGCCTGCCCCAGGCGCGCGCGGTTGACGGGCTTCAGCAGGTAATCGACCGCGCTCAGTTCGAAGGCGTCCACCGCGTATTGATCGAAGGCCGTACAGAAAATGATGTGCGGCCGCGGCGAGGGGAGCGACGCCGCGACTTCCATCCCCGTGCAACCGGGCATCTGGATGTCGAGGAACACGAGATCGGGCGCGAGGCGCGCGATTTCCTCCATGGCGCGCTCGCCGTCCTCGGCCTCGCCGGCGATCTCCACGTCGGCGACCTCATCCAGCAACCGCCGCAGCCGGTCGCGCGCCGGCTGCTCGTCGTCCACCAGCAGTGCCCGGATCACCGCGGCCCCTCCAGGTTTGCGACGACGAGCGTGCGATCGTCGGACGCGGGCGCATCGCCGGTAAAAGCGCGGACGTGGGCGAGCACGGCGTCGACAATCGGGCGCGGTGCCAAGGTCGCGTGTTTGCGGAGAATGCGGATCACACCCTCGGCGTCAAGCGACTCACCGTCCTGCGATTCAGCTTCCGTGAGGCCATCGGAAAACGTCGCGAACAGATCTCCGGGTCGCAAGGAAACGACCGCCTCCGGGAAATCTGCGTCCCGGAGAAGGCCGACGGCTGGCGCTGTCGCTTCGAGCAGCCGCGTCTCGCCCCGCGCTGAGAGCACGACGCCCGGCGGGTGGCCGGCGTTCACGTACGTGAGCGTGGCCGCGGCGGGATCCAACACGCCGAAAAAGAGGGTTGCGAACCTGTTGCCTTCGATCGTTCCGACCGTCAGGCGATCGAGCTCGCGGACGATTTCGGCGGGCGATTCCGGCCCGTGCGCAGCAGTAATCGCCTGGAGCCGCGCCTGCAGCGCCGCGGCGAGAAGGCCCGCATACATCCCCTTACCGGACACGTCGCCGAGCGCAATCCCGAGACGGTTGCCTGGGAGCGGCAGGAAGTCGTAGTAATCGCCGCCGACACCGTCCGCCGGCTCGCAGGCGCCCGCGCACGCGAACCCCTCGCCGCCGAGATCGCCAGGCATCAACCGCCGCTGCGTGCGCACCGCTTCTGCGCGTTCGCGGGTGACGCGGCGCTGCTCATCGATCTCGGTCCGGATCCGATCGACCGTCCGTGCGAGACGATCGCGGTTGACGGGCTTGAGCAGGTAGTCGACCGCGTGCAGCTCGAATGCTTCGATCGCGAAATGATCGTACGCAGTGCAGAACACGATGCGCGGACGCGGCGCATGGAGGCGCGAAACAACCTCGAGGCCGGTGAGCGCCGGCATCTGGATATCGAGGAACACGAGATCGGGCTTCAGCTCGTCGATCCGCGAGACCGCTTCTTCGCCGTCCCCCGCCTCACCGATGACCTTGATGACGTCGGGCGCGAGCATCTGCCGCAGCCGATCGCGGGCCGGCGCTTCGTCGTCGACGATCACCGCGCGGATCATTGCGCCACCTCGTGCACGGGATGCCGCTTCGGCTCCTGCCGCATCAGCGGCAGTGAAATCGAGACGATCGTCAGGTCCCCTGTGCGCGCAACGGCCAACGCGGCGCCCGCACCGAAGTAGCCGTCGAGACGCTGCCGGACGTTCACCAGGCCATAGCCGCCGCGGGCTCGAGGCGCCGCGGGAAGATCGGCGTCCCTGAACCCAGGCCCATTGTCCGCGACCGACACCACGAGCCGTTCCCCTTCGGCGTGCGCATTCACCGTCACCGACGCGGGGCCGCGGACGCTCGACGCTCCGTGCTTCACCGCGTTCTCGACGAGCGTCTGTACGATCATGGTCGGAATCCGTGCCCCGCGGACCGCGGCGTCCATGCGCACGTCCGTGCGCAAACGATCGCCGAACCGCGCGCGCTCGACTTCCAGGTACGCGCGTACGAAATCCAGTTCATCGTCCAGGACCGCCCACTCGCTTTCCGCGCCGCGAAGCGCATACCTGAAGACGTCGGCGAGCTGCTCAATCGTGCGATCCGCGACCGCCGGGTCTCGATGGATCAACCCCGCGATCGAGTTCAGCGCGTTGAACAGGAAGTGCGGGTTGATCTGCGCGCGCAGCGCCTTGAGCTCCGACTTGCTTGCGTGCAGTGACAGCTCGCGTGCGCGCTGCTCCTGCTCCAGCTTCCGTTCCTGCAGGTGCAGGTTCTCGAGCACGTGCGCGAAGACGCCCGACAGCGATCCGAGCAGCTGCACGTCCTGGCTGAAATACGGGGTGTCGCTGACGCGCGTGCCCATCAGGAAATGGCCGACGACCCGGTCGCCCGAGCGGACGGGCATCGTCTGCACGGCGGCCGGCATGTCGGTGGTGCCGGCCTTCAGGCCAGCCTGGACAGGTTCGAATCCCAGGGTGACCGTGGCATCCGCGCCGAAAATGTCTTTCAATCCATCCTGCGCGCGCGCGATCAGCTGCGCGCTCGTCGTCGCGGATCGCAGCGCGCCCATGAAGTGCGAGAGCGCCTCGGGCGGGCTGAAGCGCCGCCCGAGCCAGCGGCGGTCAAGAGCGTCGCTCAGTATCACGTAGAGCCACGGAATCACGACGACGACAGGGATGAGCGCGATGGCAAAGATCCACGGAGCGGCCCACGTGGAGACGAGCGGCCGCAGGACGGGAAGGATGACGGCGAGCCAGATCGTGAGTACGGCAATCGACATGACGAATCCAACGCCCCGTTTCACAAAGAGATCGAAGAACGCGAACCTGTTCTCGTAATACGTGCTGACGAACACGAACACGAGCGGTAATGATTTGGCGATGACTTCGATGAGATCCCCGATGACGGCCGTCGCCGGCCGGGTGTCGCCGCTGAAGGTGGTGACGACGAACAGCAGGATGAAGACGGCAATCATGTAGCCGAAGAGGGCGAGGATCGAACGGCGCGACTGCCGATCGCGCACGCTGGCGGCCCGTTTGTTTCGCGACACCAGCGCGATGGAGTACACGGCGGCGCCGACGAAAGCGGCGATCAGGCCGCTGCTCAGCAGCTGGTCTGCGAGCGCCATCGATTGGCTGTCGGGGGCTTTCAACAGCAGCGCGAGCGCCCAGATCGGCACCACGAGGCACGCGAGGTACGCAGGCCACAAGGCCAGGCGCCATGCGCGCGCGAGCGGCTGCTCGCAGGTGCGCGCAACTTCCGTCCACGAGACGTGCATGATCACGGGCGGAAACGAGAATGCCAGGACGACTGTCGCCACGTCGATCAGCCAGACGCGTCGGTGCGGCGTCATGCTCACCAGGAGCGCGGCGACGTTGGACACGAACCAGAGGAAGCTCAGGGCGAGCAGCACGCCGTTGATTGCGTCGATCTCGCGGCCGGGCGTGACGGCGCGGGTGCGTGCCCCCCACCCGACGCGTCCGATCTCGCGGACCCAGAGCGCCAGCATCGCCCCGTAGGCGAACACGCCAAACGTGTAAACCAGCAGCGAGAACAGCCGCACCGCGTTCATGCGACGAGAATACGGTCGACAGCGCGCGGCGAAAAGGAGAATCGGGTGAACGGCGGGGGATTCGGATGGGCGGCGCGATCCGGTCGATGAACGGGGTGCATGCTACGATCCCCGCATGCGTCGCCGGGTCATTCTGCTCCAGAGGGCTGCACCCTTCGTCCTGCTTCTGTTGCTGTTCTCGGCAGCGGCGGCCGCCCAGCCGGTGGAGTATCGCGTCTCCTTTCCTTCACCTGAACACCACTACGCGCAGGTCGATGTCACCTGGCGCGGCGTGCCGGCCGGGACGCTCGAGGCGCGGATGAGCCGTTCGTCGCCCGGCCGCTACGCGATCCATGAGTTCTCGAAGAACGTGTTCGACGTCCATGCGTTCGACGGAAAAGGCAAGGAACTCAAGGCGAGCCGCCCGAATCCGTACCAGTGGAACGTGGCGGGCCACGACGATGCCGTGCGAATCACTTACAAGGTGTTCGGCAACCACGTGGACGGAACGTACCTCGCGGTGGACGACTCACACGCGCACATGAACATGCCCGCGACGCTGATGTGGGCCCGCGGGTTCGACATGCGACCGGTGCGGATCACGTTCGTGCCCCCCGCGAACTACGCGTGGAAGCCCGCAACGCAATTGTTTCCGACGAACGATCCCTGGACCTTCACCGCGCCCAACCTCCAGTACTTGATGGACAGCCCGACGGAGTTGAGCGACTACACGCTGCGATCGTTCAAGGTCAGGAACCCGGACGGGAAGGAGTTCACGATCTATACCGCCGTGCATCATGACGGCGATCCCTCCGTCATCGACGACTATGCGGCGGGTGCGGAAAAGATTGTCAACGAAGCCGCGGCGGTGTTCGGCGAGTTCCCGAACTTCGACACCGGCACGTATACGTTCCTCGGCGATTACGTCCCGTGGGGTGGCGGCGACGGCATGGAGCACCGCAACAGCACCGTCGTGGCGTCGGCGGTCTCGTTCAAGAACCCGCAGGCGGCCCGCTCCGCGCTCGGCACCCTCTCGCACGAGTTCTTTCACTGCTGGAACGTCGAGCGGATCCGGCCGAAGACGCTGGAGCCGTTCAATTTCGAGGAAGCGAACATCTCCGGCGAGCTGTGGCTCGCGGAAGGGTTCACCCAGTATTACGGCCCGCTGATCATGGCGCGCGCCGGCGTCACGCAGGCGAACCCCGCGAGGCTCGTTCGCGAGGCGGTCGCGGTCATCAACAGTCCTGCGCGCCAGTTCCGCTCCGCCGTCGAGATGAGCCAGATGGCGCCGTTCAGCGACGCCGCCGTCGCCATCGACGAAACGGACCTGCCGATCACGTTCGTCTCGTACTACACGTACGGCGCCGCGATCGCGATCGCGCTCGATCTCAGCCTGCGCGATCGATCGAATGGCCAACTGACGCTCGACGACTACATGCGCGCCATGTGGCTCGCGCACGGAAAGCCGGGCGGACCGGGCCCCGCGATCATCGCGAAGCCCTACACGTTGAAGGATGCGCGCGATCGCCTCGCGGAGGTGTCAGGCAATCGCCGGTTCGCCGACGATTTCTTCGATCGCTACATCGAAGGGCGCGACCTGCCCGATTACACGCGGCTGTTCGCGCGCATCGGGCTCGTGCTGCGCAAGCGGAACGCGGGCGGCGCGTGGGCGGGGATTCTCGACCAGCAGTTCGGCGGCGGTGGACGCACGCGGCGCGGAGCTGCCGCGCCGGCAGCGGCGCCGGCGGGTGGCGTGGCGATTCCGAACCTCGTGAACTGGGGCACGCCGGCGTTCAACGCCGAACTCGAGGAGGGAGACACGATCACGTCGCTCGACGGCAAAGCGGTCGGATCGCTCGACGACTTCCAGTCCGTCCTGCGCGCCCACAAACCCGGCGATCAGATCGCGGTCGAGTTCACACGGCACGGTGCGGCGCACCGCACCACGATGACGCTCGCGGAGGATCCGACGATGGAAGTGGTGACGCTGGAGTCAACCGGCGGCACGCTGTCGGCGGATCAGAAGATGATGCGCGACGCCTGGCTCGCGTCGAAGCAGCATCGATAGGCCGCCCATAAAGGGTGGCCCACATCGTCGGTGAGGCCGGTCCCACATCAGCGGTGGGGCCGGCCTTTACGGCCGGCCGTCAGTGCGGACCGAAACGATTATTCAACGCGTCTCATACTTATCGTGATCGGCACGATCGTTCAGCACTACCGTATCGGCGAACGCCTCGGCGCGGGCGGAATGGGAGAGGTGTATCGCGGTGAAGACATGCGGCTCGGCCGCCCGGTCGCGCTGAAGTTTCTCCCGCCGTCGCTCAAATCCGATCCCGAGAGCCGCGCGCGGCTCCTCAACGAGGCGCGCGCCGCATCGATGCTCCGATCGCCCAACATCGCTGTGACCTACGACATCGGCGAGGACGGCGGCACCGACTTCATCGTCATGGAATACGTCGACGGCGAGCTGTTGTCCGCGCGCGCGGCCGCAGGCCCACTGCCCGTCAGCGAGGTCGTCGACGTCGGCCTGCAGGTGGCCGACGCGCTCGACGAAGCACACGCGCGCGGCATCATCCATCGCGATATCAAAAGCGCGAACCTGATGCGGACGCCGCGCGGCCTGGTGAAGGTCCTGGATTTCGGGCTCGCGAAGTTCGTCACGCAGGAGGGCGCGCGCGAGCTCACGCAGGCGCAGATGACGATGGCCGGTATGGTCATCGGCACCGTCTCCTACATGGCGCCCGAGCAGGCGCTCGGCCGGCCCGTTGATCATCGCGCCGATCTGTTCTCGCTCGGCGTGGTGCTCTACGAGCTGCTCACCGGACGGATGCCCTTCGACGGCACGTCGCCGACTGAAATCATCGACCGCATCCTGCACGAAACGCCGCCGCCGCCGTCACGTCACGTCAGCGGCGTGCCGGCGTCGCTCGATGCGGTCGTCGCGCGCGCGCTCGAGAAGGATCCCGACTTTCGCTATCAGCACGCACGCGACATGAAGCGCGATCTTCAGCAGGTCGCGCAGGAGATCGAGCGCATCGTGCCGCGCGCGACGGCCCGCGTCGCCGCCGCGGCATCCGCGACAGCGATTCACAACTCCGTCGCGGTGATGACGTTCTCGAACATCACGCGCGAGCCGGCGGACGACTGGATCGGAACGGGGATCGCGGAGACCGTCAGCTCCGACCTCAAGAACATCCACGGACTGACGATCATCGGCCGCGCGCGCGTGTACGACGCACTCCGCAACCTGAGCACCGACGCGCACCTCAAAGACTCGCTGGCGATCGACATCGGCCACCGGCTCGGCGCGACGTGGGTGGTGGTCGGCGGATACCAGCGGATCGGCGACCGCGTGCGCATCACGGCGAACTTCGTCGAGGTCGCGACGGGCGAAGTGCGCCGCACCGTGAAAGTCGACGGCCGCATCGACGACATCTTCGCGCTGCAGGACAAGATCGTCTTCGAATTGAGCCAGGGGCTGAACGTCGTCCTGAAGGGGACGGAGATCGCGGACATCGAGCGCCAGGAGACCGCCTCGGTCGACGCGTACGAGAGCTACGCGCGGGGCATGATGAACCTGCGGCAGGCGACGCGCGACTCGATCGATCGCGCGATAGCCGCGTTCGAAGACGCGACGAAGCACGATCCGGAATATGCACGCGCGTGGGCCGCCCTGGGTGGCGCCTACGAGCTGAAGGCGAACTTCCTCAGCATCCCCGACATGCTCAACGAAGCGGTCGAGAACGAGCGGCGCGCGCTCGCGATCGATCCGGAGCTGGCCGACGCGCACATGTGGCTCGGCGGTGGACTGCTCGCGCTCGGCCGCGTGGATGAAGCGGTCGCGGAGATCCGCGAGGCGCTCCGGCTGGACCCGGAAAACGGCCAGGCGTACCAGGGGCTCGCCCGCGCCTCCTGGGTCGGGCAGGGAGACTTCGCGTCGGCCATTCCACTGTTCGAGCGCGCGATCGAGTTGAATCCGGAGGCGGGCTATTCGTACCTCCAGCTGTCGATGCTGCTCGCGTGGGCAGGGCAGCTCGATCGCGCCGGCGAGATCGCCGCGCGTGCCATCGAACTGCAGGAGCAGTTCATCTCGGGGAACTTCGGGCTCCAGATCGTCGGCGCGCACTCGCGGCTCGGCTACGTCCACTATTTGAAAGGCGAGCACGAGGAAGCGCTGCGCGAGTACGAACGCGAGCTCGCGTTCATCGGCGCCGGGGATCACGCGCTGCGCGAGCGCACGCTCCTGGAGCTGAACGTCAAGATTGGCGCCGCGTACCTGCGGCTCGGCCGGCGCGACGACGCGGAGCGGCATTTCGGCCGCGCGCTCAAGAGCTTCGACGCACGCGTGGCGAACGGGGCCGATGACCCCTTCACGCGGTACTATATCGCCACGCTGCATGCGCTGCGCGGCGATCGCGATCTCGCGCTCGAATCGCTCGCGCGCGTGGCGCACGCCCTGCCGAAGCTCACCGCCGCGCGTGCACGCCTTGACGTCGATCTGGAATCCCTCAAGGACGACGCGCGGTTCAAGGCGCTGACCGCCTGATCTCCCATGAACAGCTACGACGTCATCATTGTGGGGGGTGGGCCCGCGGGGCTGAGCGCCGCGCTCGTTCTTGGCCGCTGCCGCCGCTCGGTTCTCGTCTGCGACGCCGGCAAGCCGCGCAACTGGGCCTCGCAGGCGCTGCACGGCTACCTCACGCGCGACGGGATCGACCCGCCGGCATTCCGCGCGAGCGGCCGGCGCGAGCTGCAGCAGTATCAAACGGTGGACGTGCGCGATATCGGCGCGATGAGCGCGGAATGTCGCGCCGGCCGCTTCCACGTGACGCTCGCGGATCGCACCGAGGTCTCCGCGCGCAAGCTGCTGATCGCAACCGGAGTCCTCGACAACCTGCCTGAAATCCCCGGCATATCCGATCTGTTCGGGCGCAGCGTCTTTCATTGCCCGTATTGCGACGGCTGGGAAGTGCGGGATCAGCCGATCGCGATCTACGGCAACGGAAGCCGTGGTCTGGGCCTGTCGCTGGAGCTCACCGCGTGGAGCCGCGATCTCGTCCTGTGCACCGACGGTCCGCCGGAGATCGACGACAAGGGACGGCAGCGCCTGGCGCGGAATGGCATCACGCTGCGCGAAGAGCGCGTCCGCGCCCTTGAGGGCAGCGACGGGATCCTTCAGCGCATCGTGTTCGAGACTGGCGACCCGCTGCCGCGCCGCGCGTTGTTCTTCAACACCGGCCAGTTCCAGCAGTCCGAGCTCGCGATCCATCTCGGGTGCGAGTTCAACGAGCAGGGGACCGTCCGCACCGGCAAGTACGAATCGACCCACATCTCGGGCTTGTACGTGGCCGGCGACGCGTCACGCGCGGTGCAGTGGGCGATCGTCGCCGCCGCGGAAGGTGCGGAGGCCGCGTTCGCGATCAACACCGACTTGATTAAGGAAGATCTCCGCTAGATCCGAATTGGACTGCTCCAATTCGGATTGGACTGCCGTCAGGGCTTATTTTCCTCCGTAGATCCGAGAATATTTGACGATTCTGCGCGGCCAATCGATGATTGGACCGTCAGAACCCGCTTGTTCCGCGCAACCTTGGTCAGGCGAGTGTCGCCGTGGCCCGCGACGCGGGGCGGGAGGCGGAGCGAAGGCGGAGTACATGTTTCAGCAGATCGAACGTCAGTTCATGCGCAGCGCCCGTCCCCTGTACGCGCATCTCGTGAACCTCTTCGAGTCCGCGATCGCGCGGGGGGACCTGCCGTCCGGATCGCGCCTCCCGCCCGAGCGCGAGCTCGCGCAGCGGCTCCGCATCAGCCGCACGACCGTCGTCAGCGCCTATCGGGAGCTGGAATCGCGCGGCCTGCTGCGCGGCTATGTGGGCCGCGGCACGTACGTCTGCGCGGCGCCGGAACCCGCGGGGACGCCGTTCGCGTGGCGCGGAAAGATCGCGTCGGCGGCACTTCGTTCGAGCGACTCGACGCTGCGGGATGCGATCCGTCATTCGTCGGATGCGCGGCTGCTCTCGCTGGCCGCCGGTGAGCCCGCGATCGATTGCTTTCCGACCGCTGCGTTCCAGCAGGCGATCGATTACGCATTGAAGAAAGACGCGGAAGCGGTGTGGAGTCACGGACCGACAGAGGGGCAACCGGTCCTCCGCGACGCGATTGCGGAGCGATTTCGCGTGCCGGCGGAGAGCGTCCTCGTGCTCGCGGGCGCGCAGCAGGGGCTCGATCTGCTCGCCCGATGTCTCGTCGATCCCGGCGATGCCGTGATCATGGACCGCCCTGGCTATCTCGGCGCGATTCAGTCGTTCCGTGCGGCGGGCGCGAAACTGATCGGATGGGATGTCGCGCGCGCCGACGTCGACGAGCTCGAAGATCTGCTGGTCCGGTATCGGCCGAAGCTGATTTACACGAACCCCACGTTCCAGAATCCGACCGGTGCGACGATGCCGATCCGCACGCGGCGCGAGCTGCTGAAGCTGGCGGAACGCTATCGGGTGCCCATCGTGGAAGACGCGACGTACGGCGAGCTGTATTTCTCCGAACCGGCGCCGCCATCACTGCGCGATCTCGACGCGCAGAACCTGGTCATTCATCTGAACAGCTTCTCGAAGGTGATGGCGCCCGGGCTGCGGCTCGGATGGTTGTCGGCGGCGCCGTCGATCATCGATCAAATCGCGATCATCAAGCAGCGCCTCGATCCGCACACGCAGAACCTGGTGCAGTTCGCGATGGCGCGTCTCATCCGCCAGGGCAGCTTCGATGCTCACCTGAAAACGCTGCGGGCGGAGCACGCGCGCCGCTGCTCGCAGATGATTGCGGCGGTCCAGCGCCACGTCCCCACGGGTGCGCTGTGGTTCGCGCGTCCTCACGGCGGTCTGTACCTCTGGTGCCGCCTCGCGCCCGGGATCAGCTCGCGATCGCTGCTCGATCGCGCGCTGACCGAGGGGGTCGCGTTCATCGCCGGCCACGCGTTCTATGCGGATCCTGCAGGAGAGTCGGAGCTGCGCCTCTGCTTCTCGAGCGTGACGCCGTCAACGATCGACGAAGCGGTGACGCGGCTGGCGGCGAGCCTCGAGAGGATCGAGCGGCGGTCGGCGTAGCGGGGGTCAGATCTCGATTTTCCATTTCTTGCGAAATGGCTTACAGATTCGTGCTTGCAATTCCGTAATACGTTTTGCAAGAAATGGAAAATCGAGATCTGACCCCAGCCTCAGCGGAACGTGCCGAGGCGCGGCACGAAGACGCGCCAGCTCGTGTCGCGGGCGAGCCGGTCGAGCGCGTCGAGAGCCGCCTCGCTCCCACGCGTGTCGACGGTCGCGGTCCAGACTGAATCGTCGCGTCCGAGATCGAAATCGAGCCGCCAGTCCGCACCGGCGACGCTGTATCTCCCGCCGCCTTCTTCGGTGAGCGGACCAAGCACCTTCGCGACTCGTGCCGCGACCTCCTGCGGATTTCCGAGCGGCGGCGCGTACTCGATCTCCGTGATGGAGGCAGACGCGTCAAGATTGAGGAGCATCGCGGGTGGCAGCCGCCGCTCCAGGATCGCGGGCGGAGGTTCAGGCACAGCTGGTGGTTCGGTAATCTTCGTGGATAGTTCGGGGATCTCGACTGGCGCCTCGGCCGGCTCGAGGGCTGCCTCCGCAATCTCGGCGGGCGCGAGCGCCGAGCCCGGTTCAGCGGGAGACGGCTCCGCCACTGCAACGGGCTGCCGCCGCCGGCGCAACGCGGCAGCGGCGACCAGCAGGATCAATCCGGCGCCTGTCTCAATTCCTGGAATCAGAAAAGACGGACGCGCGTGCAGGTCGAGGACGATGACATTCGACGCCAGTGGCGCGTCGAACCCCGCCAGCGCGCGACGTGTGAGCAACCGTTCGATGATTCCGTTGCGTGCATAGCCGTCCACTTCCCGCGCAGCGCGCAGGATGCCCACCACGCGGAGCATCGCGACCGTGAACGCTTCGTCGTCGACCGGCGTTCCGTTCCCGAGCGCCTGCTGCGCGACGGCGAGCGCCTGCGAATCGTGCGTCGCCACGATCAGCGAGACCGGCGCATCGCGCGGCTCGTCGCGCGTCCGCATCGCGAAGTACATTTCCGTGACCTGATTCCCGGACGCGGTGATTGCCGGGTGTGTGTAGTCCATCTCGCAGCCCGTCACACGCAGCCACCGCGCGTTCGGGGGTGACCGCATGAACTGGGGACACGTCACCGTCGTCATCTGGCGGTTGCGCACCGCGTCGTAGATCCCGTCGCCGCCGTGCGCGAGAAGCGGGATGCTGAGCAGCAGGAGGGCGAGTCTGAGCAACGGTCAGTTCTTCGCGTACTTTGCCGGATCCTGGTCGAATTTCGTCTTGCAGACGGCCGCGCAGAAGTAGTACGTCTGCCCTTTGTACTCGCTCTGTCCCTTGGCCGTCTTCTCATCGATTGTCATACCGCACACGGGGTCCTTGACCATGGTGCCTCCGAACACATGAATGATAAGCCCTGTGTGCCCCGGAGCTTCCCCTTTCCCTTTTACGTTGAGCCATAATCGCCCGATGGCGCACCGGTTCACGGTCGGCGTGGAGGAGGAGTTTCAGATCGTGGACCCGCAGACGTGGGAACTCCGTTCGCACGTCTCCGAGCTGCTCGCCTCAAGTTCCGCATCGCTCGGCGAGCAGATCAAGCCGGAGCTGCACCAGTCGATCGTCGAGGTCGGCACGAAAATCTGCCAGAACGTCCCCGAGCTGAACGAAGAAATCTTCCGCATCCGGCGCGAGCTCACCTCCGCCGCGCAGCGCGTCGGGCTCGCGGTTGCCGCGGCGGGCACGCATCCGTTCTCCCACTGGAAGGATCAGATCCTCTCCCCGGGCGTTCGCTACGACAGCATCGTCGAAGAGCTCCAGCAGCTCGCACGCTCGCTCCTGATCTTCGGCCTTCACGTGCACGTCGCGGTTCCGGATCGCAACGTCGCAATCGATCTCATGAACGCGGCGCGCTATTTTCTGCCGCATCTCCTCGCATTGTCGACCAGCTCGCCGTTCTGGATGGGCCGCGACACCGGCCTGAAGTCGTACCGCACGACGATCTTCCGGCGGTTCCCGCGCACCGGCGTCCCCGATCACTTCGGCTCGTGGGGCGAGTACGAGACCTACGTCAACCTGCTGATCGAGCTGCACTCGATCGACGACGCGCGGAAGATCTGGTGGGACGTACGGCCGCATCCGACGTTCGGGACATTGGAGTTCCGCGTCTGCGACGTGCCGACGCGTCCTGAAGCCGCGGTGATGCTCGGCGCGCTCACGCAGGCCATCGTCGTCAAGCTTTACCGGCTCTACGAGCGGAATCTCGGGTTCAGGTTGTACCGGCGCGCGTTGATCGAGGAGAACAAGTGGCGTGCGGCGCGCTGGGGGCTCGACGGCAAACTGATCGACTTCGGGAAGCGGGCGGAGGTGCCGATGCGCGACCTCGCGCTGGAGCTCCTCGAGTTCGTGGATGACGTGCTGGACGAACTGGAGAGCCGCGAGGCGGTGCAGTACGTGCACACGGTGCTTCGTGACGGCACGAGCGCCGACCGTCAGCTGGACGTGTTCCGCGAGACCGGCGACTTGAAGGCTGTCGTGCGGTATGTCGTCGACGAGACGCGAACGAGCGTCGATCGACATGGAGCAGCGACAGCATGAGCGACACCGCGATGCGCGTCGGACTGCTGGTCGGCCGCGAGTACAGTTTTCCCCCCGCGTTCATCGCACGCGTCAACGAGCTCGGCGCGCGCCACGGCATCACGGCGGAAATGGTGAGCTGGGGCGGCACGAAGATGGACGAGCCCGCGCGGTATCGCGTGATCGTCGACCGCATCTCGCACGAGGTGGAGTACTACCGCGGATCGCTGAAGCACGCGGTGCTCCAGGGCACGTACGTCATCAACAATCCGTTCTGGTGGACCGCCGACGACAAGTATTTCAATTACGCGGTGATGGCGAAGCTCGGATGCGCAATCCCGAAGACGGTGCTCCTGCCGCAGAAGGCGTACCCGCCCGATATCGATCTCACGCCGGAATCGCTCCGCAACCTGCAATATCCGATCGACTGGGACGCGCTGCTCGATTATGTCGGCCGTCCGGCGATCCTCAAGCCGTACTCGGGCGGCGGGTGGAAGCACGTGTACAAGGTGAACAACAAGGGGGAGCTGCTCGAAGCCTACGACCGAACCGCCCCGTATTGCATGACGCTGCAGGAGTTCATCGACTTTGATTCCTACGTCCGGTGTTTTACCTTCGGGAAGACCGATATCACTCCCGTCAAGTACGATCCGCGCGAGCGGCGCTACCACGTCGAGCACGAATACCTTACGGCGGATCTCGGCGCGCGCATCGTCAGGGATGCGCAGACGATCAATGAGGCGCTCGGCTACGAGATGAACACGATCGAATTCGCCGTCGCGGGCGACGTGCCATATGCGATCGACTATCTCAATCCTGCCCCGGACTTCGAGCGCGATCGGATCACCGACTTCTACTTCTCGCATGTCGTGGAGAAGATGAGCGCGCTCGTGATTGACCGCGCGCTCAATCCGGATCCGTCGCGCTGCTGGCCGCGCTGGGAGCAGATGCTCGGCATCGGCGAGGCGTCCGGCTTCACCGGCGCGCCGGCGAAGCGGGCGGACCCCCGGTAGATGGATGCGATCAGTGCGTGGCACGCGCTGCTGCGGCCCGACGTCGAACTGAGCCGCCGCTACACCGAAGAGTTCGCGGCCGCAATGCGCGCGCGCAAGCTCACATTCGGAGATCGCGTTCACTGCCCGTTCCTGCGCCCGTTTTTCCTGACAGAGCAGGACGAAGTGCGCATGCGCGCCGCGGCGGAAACGATCGCCGCCCTGGGCGAACGCGTGACTGCCGCGGCGCTCGAGTCTCCCGCCATCTTCGACCAGCTCGGGCTCACCGACGCCGAAACGCGGCTGGTGCGGATCGATCCGGGATACAACTGCGCCAGCACCGCATCGCGGCTCGATGCGTTCCTGCTCCCGAACTCGCTGCACTTCGCGGAGTACAACGCGGAGTCGCCGGCGGGCCTCGGATACACGCAGCGGCTCTGCGAGCTGTTCGACGAGCTGCCGATCATGCGCCGGTTCCGCGGCGGTCACCACGTTCGCTTCAATCCGACGATCGAGCCGATGCTCGATGCGCTGCTGGCGAGCTATCGCGAATGGGGCGGCCGCGAGGCCCCGCCGACCATCGCGATCGTCGACTGGCGCAACGTGCCGACCTGGACGGAGTTCGAGCTGCTGCGCGACGCGTTCACCGGGCGTGGCGTGCCGACCATCGTGTGCGATCCGCGCGACGTCACGTTCGAGGATGACGCGCTGATGTGTGGGGGGCGGCGAATCGACATCCTGTATCGCCGTGTGCTGATGAACGACATCATCGCGCGGCCGGATGAATGTGCGGCACTCATCCAGGCGTACGCGACGAAGTCGGTCTGCATGGCGAACACCTTCCGCTGCAAGCTCGCGCACAAGAAGGCGTTCTTTGCCGTGCTCACCGACGACCGCAACGCGCACCTGTTTTCAGCATCCGATCGCGCAGCGATACAGGCCCACGTCCCATGGACCCGCGTCGTCGCCGACGAGGAAACTTTCCGGGACGGACGACGGCAGCCCCTGCTCGCAATGGCGGAGGCCAATCGCGAGACGCTCGTGCTCAAGCCGAACGACGAATACGGCGGCACCGGCGTGAGGCTTGGATGGGAGATGACCGCGGCGGACTGGACGTCTGCTCTGAACGCGGCATTCGACGATCCGAAAGGGAGCTGGGTCGTGCAGGAGCGGATTCCCGTGCGCCGTGAAGTGTTCCCCATGTTCGACGCGGTGGGCGATGTGACGATGCGCGACATGCTCGTGGACTTCGCGCCGTACTTGTTCCGCGGGAGGATGACGGGATACCTCACGCGCCTGAGCTCAACGGGTCTTGCGAACGTCACATCCGGCGGGGGCCAGGTCCCGGCATTCGTGACGGACGAGCGTTGATACAATTGTGCGGATGATTTTTGGTTCGGCCCTTCCCGATCTCCTTCCCGGCGCTCATAATGCGGTCGATACATGTCTTGCGATCCGGCGCGGCGAGCGCGTCGCGTTGATCGCCGACGAAGCGAGCCGCGAGGTCGCGGCCGCCCTGGAGCAGGCGCTCGCCCGCGCAGGCGCAGACGCCGACTGCCTGTTGATCGAATCGGTCACGGCACGCCCGATCAGATCGGCGCCCCCCGAACTCCTCGAATCACTCGAACGCGCGGATGCGGGGATTCTCTGCGTGCACCCGCAGGAAGGGGAGCTGCCCGCGCGCATGGCCATCGTCAGCGTCGTCGAGCGCCGCCGGATCCGGTACGCGCACATGGTCGGCGTCACGCCGCGCATCATGCGTGAGGGCATGCGCGCGGACTACCTGCAGGTCGATCGCTTGAGCAACCAGCTCTGCGAGCGGATGGATCACGCGCGATCGCTCACGGTTCGCACCCCGGCCGGGACTGACATCCGCGCAACGTTCGATCGTTCGCTCGCGTGGGTGAAGACCAGCGGCTTGATCAATCCGCGGTACTGGTCCAACCTGCCGGCGGGCGAAGTGTTCACGACGCCCGGTTCGGTCGATGGCACGTTTGTGTGCGACGGAACGGCAGGCGATTACTTCAATTCCAAGTACGGGATCCTGCAGGACACGCCGCTGGTGCTCGAGGTCCGGGGCGGTCGACTGGTCGATGCGCGCTGCGATCGTGCCGATCTGGAGCGCGACTTCTGGGCCTATTGCCACACCGACGAGAACAGCGATCGCGTAGGGGAGCTCGCGTTCGGCACGAACCTCGGGCTCCGGGAGATGATCGGGGTGCTGCTGCAGGACGAGAAGGTGCCGGGCGTCCACATCGCGTTCGGGGATCCGTACGGCAGCCAGACACACGCCGACTGGAAGTCGAAGACGCACGTTGACGTGCTCACGCGCGGCTGCAACGTCTGGATCGACGACGAACAGGTGATTGCGAACGGCCAATACCTGCTGGATCGATTCGAAATGGCTCGTACGTAGGCGGCGTACGTAGGTCGGGCCTTTCCGCCTTCGCTGAAGCTCCGGCGGACTCGCCGAAGCCTTGGCGGAGGCGGTCAGGCCCGGCATCACCAGCCGGACAGGTACTCCCGGACCTGTTCCTTCCAGTACGGCCAGTCGTGGCCGCCTCTGGGACCCCAGTCATCGAGGTAATGGCGGATCCCTTTCCTCGCGAGAATCCCCGACATCATGTACGAGTAGGCGCTCCTCTCGTACGGGCCTGATCCCGTCACCAGCCGTATCTCGCACGTCGAGAGCTGTTCGAGGTACCAGGGATCCTTCAAGTTCGCCATGTAATCGACCGGGTTCTGGAAGTAGAAGTTGTCGTCGTACATGCCGTCCATGAAATCGCGCAGGTCGTAGATCCCTGACAACCCGTAGCAGCGCTTCACGAGATGCGGGTAATGGAACAGCGTGTTTGCGGCGTGATATGCGCCCAGCGATGCTCCAAGCGTCGCAATCGGAATCCCCGGCGTCTGGCAGCTCGAGTGAATGAACGGTATGACCTCGTCGCGGATGTATTCGTCGAACATCCGCTGCCGCCAGCTGCGATGAAACGGGTGCGCGGTCTCGTTGAGGAACGACTCGAGATTGTTGGAGCCGACGCAGAACACTTTCACGCGGCCGGCGTCGATGAAGTCTGCAATCGCGTCGAGGAGCCCATGGCGCTGGAGCTCCCACTCGTCGCCCTGGCTCGTCGGAAACGCGAGGAGCGGCGGGCCCCAATGGCCGAACACCGCCACGCCCATGTCGTGCTCGAGCCGAGGGGAATACCAGTAGGTGTGTGCTGTCTCCATCAGGCCTTCACGAGGGCGATCGCAAAGCCATCATATCCCTTGGTTCCGACCGTCTGGATCGCGGTCGCGGTCACACGCGGCTCGTTGACGAGCCTGTCGTAGAACCGCCGCATGCCCTGCACGTCCTTGTCGGACGACTGTGGATCCGTCACCGCCCCTTTGCGGACGACGTTGTCGACGACGATCAGCGAACCGGCGCGCGAGAGCTTCAGCGCCCATTCGAAGTACGGCACCGTGCTGGTCTTGTCGGCGTCGATGAAGATCAGATCGAACGGCTCGCGCGAGCGCGCGGCGAGTTTCGGCAGCGTGTCGAGCGCGGGTCCGAGCTCGATGTCCACGAGCGCCCCCACGCCCGCGGCGTCGATGTTCCGCCGTGCGAGGTCCGCGTGCTTTCGATCCGTTTCGAGCGTGACCAGCCTTCCACCCGGCGGCAATGCGCGCGCCATCCAGATCGTGCTGTAGCCGCCCAGCGTGCCGATCTCGAGGATCCGCTTCGCGCCGAGCATGAGCGCGAGCATCTGCAGGAGCTTCCCCTGGTTCGGGGAGACGTTGATCGCGGGCAGGCCCGCCGCATCGCTGGCCGCCAGCGCCGCATCGAGCGCCGCGTCAGGCCGCACGAGCGTGTCCGTGATGTACCGTTCGACGGTGGTCCAGACTTCGTCTGTCATCGGATCTCCGAATGCCGGGTTGCATTGGCGCTGGGCTGGTCCGCCTAAGGCGGACACTACCGACGTGCAGTGCTGGTCTGGTCCGCCTAAAGGCGGACACTACCGACGTGCAGTGTCGGACCGGCCCTCGTAGCGTCCGCCTTCAGGCGGACCCACTTGTCAGCATATACACGCCCAACGCGAGCAGCAGCACGCCGACGACTCGCGAGAACCAGCGCTCGGGAATCCGGCGCAGCACGGGATCGCCGAGCAGCGTTCCCACGATGACGCCGGCAGTCATGGTCGCGACCAGCAGCGGATTCTCACGGAGCACAGCGCCGGACTGTGAGAGATAGACGGGCAGCCGCGCCGCGTCGACGATCATGGCCGTCGCCGTGGCGGTCGCGACGAACGCGCGCGGCGGCAAACGAAACGCCAGCAGCGCGGCGGACCTGATGCTTCCCTGGTTGCCGACGAGGCCGCCGAAGAGGCCCGCGACTCCTCCCGCGAGCAGCGCCGGAATCCGCGACAGGTGCACGCGCTTTGTCCAGCCAATCAGCGCCGCAAGGCCTGAGAGGATCAGCAGCACACCGAACACGCGTGTCAAAGAGGTGCCCGAAAGCCAGCCGTGGGCGAGCGCGCCGGCGAGTCCTCCCGCGGCGCTCGCGAGGCCGAATCCGCGCAGCAGCTTCCAGTCGATCGCGTCGCGCAGACGCCACAACCGCAGCGCGGTGCCCGCGGCGTGCGGAACGGACACGGCCACGACCGCGAGGCGCGTCCCAAGCAGCGGGATTAACGCGGGCGTCAGCAGGCTCCCAATTCCGAAGCCCGCCACCGCAGCCACCGCGCCCGCGAGTACGGCAATCGCGCCCGCGATCGCGAGCATCGTCATTGCGGCCAGCCAAGCAGGTAGGTGAGGCGCGCGCCCGTTCGGTAACGGCGTGGTTCGTCAGCGCGCCACGTCATCGATCCTGCGGCGGCCGCCATCGCGCGGAGCTCCGGCACCGTGTAGGCGCGGAGCTGCGAGACGATCCCGTCCCAGAAACAGGTCAGCGGAACGAGTGGAATCACGTACGTCCAGAACAGCCGCGTCCACTTGAATGGCCTCATGAACGGTGTGACGAGCAGCACGAAGAGCGGTACGAACAGGACCTGCAGAATCATGGTGGTCGATCGCCGCGAGAGTTCGAAGATCGCGATTGGCTGTCCCGCGGCCGCAGCGTCCCGAAGGATGGCCTGCGCGTCGGCGGGGCGGAAATGATGAAAGCCGTTGAAGAGCGTGCGCAACCCGTGAAGGTCCTTCGGCACCGCGCGGGCGTCGACCGGCCGCGCAATGAAGTCGATTGCGCCGCCGGAACCCGCCGCCGCACGTTCGAGCGCGGGGACATTCGGATAGAGGTCGGTCAACGTCGCGGTGATGGCCGTTCCTTTGGCCCGCAGCTCGCTCACCATCGCGGGAATCGGGCCGGTCCCGCCCGAGCACAAATCTACGATATGCGTCGTGCGGCCCCCATGAAGCGCTTCTTCGATAAACGGCAGCATCGCGCGATGCATGGCGCCGGCGTTCTGCATGAAATGGAGGTAGTCGGTCGAGAGATCGCGGATCGTCGCGGGAAACCAGGACTGGTCCTCGAGCTCGAAGAGGTGCAGCCGCGGCATCCTGTCAGTGGACCTTTCCCGGTCCCCAGAGCGCGCGACCCGGTTTCGCCCCCGTGTGCTCGCCGTCCTTGATGACCTGCTTTCCGTTCACAAAGACGTGTCGCACGCCGACAGCGTATTGATGCGGGCTTTCGAACGTCGCGCGATCCGTGATGGTCGCGGCATCGAACACCACGACATCGGCGAACATGCCCGGCCTGAGGAAGCCGCGGTGATCGAGCTCGAGGTTGGTCGCCGGCAGGCCGCTCAGCTTCCGGATGGCCTCTTCGAGCGTGAGCACCTGGTCGGCCCGCACGTATTTGCCGAGCACGCGCGCGAAGTTGCCGTACGCGCGAGGATGGGTCGATGACTTCGTGAACGGCGGCTCGGGTGCCATCGACGCGGCGTCCGATCCAAACGAGACCCACGGCAGCACGATCTGCTTCCGGATGTTGTCCTCCGAAATCATGAAGTACACGGTCCCGACGCGCGAGCGATCCTCGAGCACCAGGTTCATGATCGTATCCACCGGATCCTCGCCGCGCATCCGCGCGGCTTCCGCGAGCGTCTTTCCCGTGAGCGGCTTCAGCTTGTCCGACTTGAACTCGACGAGGAGGACACGGTCGGCGGACCCGGCCGCGCGATACAGGTTCTCCCAGTCGTCGCTCGGCGTGCGGATCGCCTCGGCAATCTTCTTGCGCGTCTCCGGATCGGCGAGCCGTTTATAAGCGGCGTCGTATCCGCCGTCGAGCACCCACGGCGGCATCGACGCGTCGAGTCCGGTCGCGCCCGCGGTGTAGGTGTACATGTCGGCCGTGATCTTCAGCCCGTCGCGGCGGGCGCTCTCGATTTTCGCGATCACCCGGTCCATCTTCGGCCAGTTCGACTGGCCGGCCGCTTTGAGGTGGTAGATCTCCGCGGGAATGTGCGCTTCGCGGCTGATCCGGATCAACTCGTCGACCGCTTCGATCAGGCGGTTGCCCTCGCTCCGCATGTGCGAGATGTATTTGCCGCCAGACCGCGCGGCGACCTTGCACAGCTCGATCAGTTCCTCGGTGGAGGCATAGAACGCCGGCGCGTAGATCAACGACGATCCGATACCGAGCGCGCCTGCCTCCATCTCCTGCTTCACGAGCGCGCGCATCGCGTCGAGCTGCTTCGGAGTCGGCTTCCGGTCTTCGAGGCCGATCACGTGCTCGCGGATGGTCGTCGCGCCGATGAACGACGCCACATTCTGTGACACGCCTCGGCGCTCGAGCTCCTGCAGGTATTCGGCAAGCGTCGTCCACGTGATGTCGTACTTGAGATCTCCCATCTGCTCGACGGCGCGCTTCTTCATTTCCGGCGTCAGTGGTCCCATCGAGCTGCCTTCGCCGAAGATCTGCGTCGTCACACCTTCGCGCAGCTCCCCCTGCGAGCGGCCGTCAACGAGCAGCGAGTCGGTGGACCACGACAGCATGTTGATGAAACCAGGCGCCACCGCCAGACCGGTGGCATCGATGACGGCGACGGCCTGCGTACCCGAGAGATCGCCGACCGCCGCAACGCGATCGCCGCGAATCGCGACGTCCGCACGAACGCCGGGCGAACCGCTTCCGTCGTACACGGTCCCGCCGCGGATCACCACGTCGTAGGCTGAAGATCGAGGAGCCGGCGCGCCGGCCGGCCGTGGATGTCCGGTGCAGGACGCGAGGAGGACGAGCAGGAGCAGAACCGCAGCACTTCGCACGGGCATCTCACTGACCTCCGGGAATGCCGGGCCGCTTCTGGAGCGTCGGCATCGGCACCGCCGCGGGCTTCTGCGTGTATCGGTAGGCCTCGATGAGCCAGCCCTCCGCGCCGCGCTTGACCACGATCGTAAACTGTCCTTCGAAGTTCGGCAGCGGCTTGCCCTTTTCGTCGCTCAGGCCGCGCAGCTCCCACTTGCCGTCGGCGACGGCAATCTCCCCGGACAGACAACGGATGCCGCCTATCGTGATCGGGTGTTTCGATCCGCGATACTCCGGCCGCATGAACAGCGCCGTGCGGTTGGCGCGAATGACTTCGCGTCCGCGCTCGATCATGCCGTCAGGATGCACGATGTCCCCTTCAGCTCCCCACAGCAGCGCGAGGCTCTCCGTATCCGCGTTGGACCAGTGGAGGGTGAACGCGTCGGCGATTGCACGAATGTTGCGCTCGTCGCCTGGCGTGCACCCGCGCGGACCTGCCGGCTGAACCTGCTGCGCCCGGACTCGCTGACCCGCGGCCGCCGCCGAGGGGGGCAGGGCGGAAGATGGGGACGGCGGAACGCCGCGGCGCAGCTTCTCTATGTCGCTCAGCATGGCGGACACCAGCGCTTCGACGACACTGCGCCCTTTCTCGCGAGTCGCAAGCGTGGCATCGCCCCAGACGCCGCTCTCCGAAAACGTTCCCGGCGCACCGTGCCGCCGCGTCAGCAGGAGCGGTCCCGTCGAAGGGCTGAACTCTCTCACGGCGCGTCGCATGTCGACAGACGATGGATCGATGTAGAGCATCATCGAGGTTTCGATCTCGTCGGCGTGCGTCCCACCCTCCTCCTGCCGGATGTGCGCGGAGGCGCGATCCAGCTCCGCTCCGAGATCGGTATACGTGAGCAGGATTCCCTGCAGCGCCAACGATCGCGCGGCCCCCTCGAGCGCACGGGATGTCGACACGCCCGTATTCAGCACGTAGAAGCGGCGCGGGCCGTATCGTGCCAGGCTCGCCGCGACCTCCATCGTCAGCGCGCGAGCGGTCTCGACCGTGAGCGACGTCGATCCGGGATACTCGAGGAATGCCGGAAAGAAATGATAGGGGAGCGGCGGCGCGACGACGACGTCCGATGCGTCGAGCACCCGCCGCGTGAGATAGTCTGCGAGGACCGCGTCGTTCCCGAGCTTCAGGTGCGGACCGTGTTCTTTCGATCCCGCCCCGAGCGGAATCACGACGACGGTTTCCGGGCGGAGGACGTCGGATGCCTGCTGCCAGGTGATGTCGGAGAGCCGCAGCCCTTTCGGCAGCTGCTGCGCGACAACAGGTCCGCCTTGTGCGGCTGACGCGATCACGGCAAGAATGACGAGCACCCGCACACGCATACGCCTCTCCTGTCGGTGTGGACGCGACTGTACACTGAATCGATGACGGACTGGGACGCAGCGAAATACCATCGCATCTCCGATCCCCAGCTTGCCTGGGGTCGCGCCGTCGCCGCGCGGCTCGTGCCCGTGCCGGGCGAGCGCATTCTCGACATCGGCTGTGGCACAGGACGTTTGACGTCCGAGATCGCTGCGCAGCCGGGAATCGTCGTTATCGGGCTGGACCGATCCGCGGCGATGCTGCAGGAAGCGGCGAAGCACGGGGCAGCCATAAAAAGGCCGACGATGTATGTCCGCGGCGACGGCTCCGCGCTGCCCTTCGTCAACGCATTCGACGCGGTGTTCAGCGCGGCAACCCTCCATTGGATTCCGGATCACGACCGGCTGTTCGCCAGCATCTTCGCCGCGTTGAAGAGCGGCGGACGGTTGATCGCGCAGGCGGGCGGAGCGGGGAACCTCGATCGCCTCTACGGACGCGCGAGACACCTGATGGCCTCGGAACGATACGCGGAGTACTTCACGTCATGGGGCGAGCCGTGTCACTTCGAGAACGTCCCGGAGACGGAACGACGGCTCCGCCGTGCCGGGTTCAGCGACATCGACGTGTCGCTCGTCATCGCACCGGTGCCGTTCGAGCAGCCAGAACGGCACGCGGAGTTCGTGGCCGCGGTGTGCCTCCGGCATCAGCTGCATCGCCTTCCGGAGGCGGACCGTGGCGCGTTCATGCAGCAGCTGACCGACGAGGCGCTGAAAGATGATCCGCCGCTCACGCTCGACTACTGGCGCCTGAACATCACCGCGCGGAAGGCGCGCGGGTGACAGCGCTGTACGAAACGCGGGCCCAGGAGCATGCCGCCCGGCGTGGCGAGGAGGAGCGCCGCTCGGCGAGGATCTCGTCAGCGCGCCTCGCCGTATTTCTGATCGCGATCTCATTTCTCGTCTGGACGATCGCGTCACGGCACGCGGATCCCGTCCGGCTCTCGATCGCTGCTGTCCTGTTCGCGGTCTTCGCGATCCTTGTCGGCTGGCACGCGCGTGTCGAGGAGCGTATCGCGTGGCACGATGCGCTGCACGCCGTCAACGTTCGCGACGCGGCGCGCGTGGAGCGCCGCTGGGACAATCTCCCGCCGGCGGACGCCCCTGCCTCGATCGACCTGTCGCATCACGCCTATGCGATGGACCTCGATCTCTTCGGCCGCGCGTCGCTCTTCCAGTGGCTCGGGCCGGCGGCGACACCGTATGGCATCGTCGCGCTCGCGCAGTGGCTGCTGCAGGCCGCCGATCCGGACGCGATCACGTCGCGGCAGGCCGCCGCCGCGGAGCTGGCGCCGCTCGTCGAGTGGCGCGAGCAGTTCGCGGCCCACGGCCTGCTCGCCCGCGGCGCGCGCGAGGTGGAGATCGGTGCGTTCCTCGCGTGGGCGGAATCGCCGCCGTTCTCCCGCGACTTCGCGCTGCCCTTCCGGCGTGGATGGCACGGGACGATTTTCTTGGGTCCCGTCTATGCGTTTGCATGGCTGCTCACACTGTCGATCTGGATCCTCCTCGCGCTGTTTCTGGTCGGCATCATCGACGCGGCGCTCTGGCTCATCCCACTGGTCGCGGGTCTCGCGCTGTCGTTCGCGATGGGACGAACATTCCAGTCGCAGTTCGAGCACGCGGGGGCGGGACAGCAGTCGATTGCACGGTACGCGGCGCTCTTCACCCACGTCACGTCGCCGTCGTTCGCGAGCCCGCTGCTGCGCGACGTGCACGAGCGGCTCTCCGCGGATGGGAAGCTCGCGCCCGCCTGCATGGCGCAACTCAGTCGGATCCTTGGCTTCGCTGCGCTGCGGCAAGGCGCGGCGATCTTTCACTTCCTGATTCAGGCCCTGACGCTGTGGGACTTTCACGTATTGCGCGCGCTCGAGCGATGGCGTGCGTCCGCCGGCGCGCACGTCCGGGACTGGATGATCGCGGTCGGCGATCTCGATGCGCTCGCCGCGCTGGCTGCCGTCCGCCACGACAACCCGACCTGGTGCACTCCCGAAATCAGCGCGGACTCTGTCTTCTCTGCTCGGGCGCTCGGACATCCCCTCATCACGGATGCGCGGCGCGTTCCGAACGATGTGCAGGTCGGCCCGCCCGGGACGTTGCTGCTCGTCACGGGCTCCAACATGTCGGGCAAGAGCACCCTCCTTCGCGCAATCGGGCTGAACCTCGTGCTCGCGCAGGCGGGCGGCTGCGCCTGCGCGACACGCCTGCGATTTCCACCCGCGGATCTTCAGACCACCATCCGCGTGCAGGATTCGCTGGAGCTCGGGCTCTCTTACTTCATGGCGGCGCTTGCCCGGCTGAAGGGTGTCGTCGACGCGGCTGAGCACCCGCGCGGGGAGCGAGTGCTCTTCTACCTGCTCGACGAGATTCTGCAGGGCACCAACAGTGCCGAGCGTGGAATCGCGGTGCGCGCAGTCGCGCGGCACCTGCTCGACGCGGGCGCAATTGGCGCAATGACCACGCACGATTTGAACCTGGCGGGCGAAGAGCCGCTCAAATCCGCTGGAGTGCTGGTGCATTTCACCGAAACGGTGGACGACCAGGGGCGCATGGCGTTCGACTACCGTTTGCGCGACGGGATCGCGACCTCGCGCAACGCGCTGCGCCTGATGCAGATGATCGGCATCGAGCTCGAGGAGTCCTGACGTGGCGCGGTTCGTCAGGAGCGCGGTGCTGTTCGCCGCGCTGACAATCGTGATGACGTGGCCGCAGGCGGCGCGGCTTGCCACGTCGGCGCAGGAACACCAGGACGTCTACTTCAACATGTGGCGCTTCGCGTGGGTGGCCCATGCGCTCGCCTCGGCCCCTTCGCACCTCTTCGACGGCAACATCTTCTATCCGGAGCCCCGCGCGTTGACGTTCTCGGACGCGATGCCGGTCGAAGCGGCGATCGCGGCGCCGCTGCTGTGGAGTCGTGTGCCGCCCGTCCTCGTTCACAACCTTCTGTTACTCGCAGGGATCGTGTTGTCGGCGGCAGGCATCGCGATGCTTGCCAGGCGATTGACAGGCAGTTCCGGCGCAGGGCTGACCGCAGGTGTCATCTTCGCGTTCGCCCCGTATCGGTTCGAGCACTACATGCACATGGAGCTGCAATGGACCGTCTGGATCCCGTGGGCGTTCTGGGCGCTTCACCGGACGATCGACACCGGGCACCTCCGCGACGGTGCGCTTGCCGGTGTGTTTACCGCGCTCCAGTTCCTGTCCAGCATTTACTACGGCATCTTCCTCGCGACGCTCCTCGCGCTTTCAGCAGCCCTCTTGTTGTGCGGCGCGCGCGGGGACGTGTGGAAGCGCGGCGTGCGCGCACTCCTGCTCGGAGCGCTGGTTGGGGGCGCCGTTCTCGCGCCGTACGTGGTCCCGTATGGGAAAACGCGGCAGCAGGTCGGAAGCCGGTCCGAGGCACAGGTCCTCGAGTTCGGCGCGCGTCCCTCGAGCTATCTCGTCGCGACGGACGGTAACCTTCTATATGGCGCCCGCTCGGCGCCGCGCGGACGGCCGGAGCGGCGGTTGTTTCCAGGAATGTTGGCCCTGTTGCTCGCGCTCGTCGGGTTGCTGCTGCGGCGTCCGACACACGAGGCGATTGTTTACCTCCTCGCAGGGATCACGGCGTTCGAGATGTCGCTTGGGCTTCGCGGCTACTCGTTCGCTTTTCTGTACGAGCACGTCCCGTTCTTCACCGCGCTCCGTGCCCCGGCACGCCTCGGCATCTTCGTGGTGTTCTTCCTCGCGATCCTCGCGGCTTACGGCCACGCGGCGATTGAAGGGACGCTCGCGAAGCGCGGGGCCCGGGTGTTGACCGCGGGAATCGTCGCGGTGCTGCTTCTCGAGTACTGGGTGGCGCCGCTCCGGCTGGTGCCGTTCCCAAACACTCCGCCGCCGCTCTACGCGTGGCTCGCGAAACAGCCCCGCGGCATCGTCGTGGAGTTCCCGATGCCGATGCCCGACACGCTTCCGGGAGAGGAAGCGCGCTACGCCTACATGTCCACCTTTCACTGGATGCCGCTGCTGAACGGGTATAGCGGGTATTACCCACGTCCGTATCTCGCATTGCTCAACGATCTCAGCGGCTTCCCCGACGAGAAGGCGGCGAGCGTGCTGCGCCAGCGGGCCGCGCGATACGTCATCGTGCACACGTCGCTGTACACACCGGATCGTGGGGGAGAAGTTTTGACGCAGGCGTTGGCGGATCCTGCGCTCGCAGAGCTGGGCCATTTCGATGATGGGCACGGCACCGCCGTGGTGTTCACTCTCCGTTGAATCTCGAGCGCGTGGCACTCGTGTTGCTGAGTCCTCGTCAGCAGGAGGCTATTGTGACCAAACGGGCCTATGGAATTCTTGCCGCCGTGATTGGTTTCGGCGCGTGGTGGTGGAACCGGCAGCGGATGGCCGCCAGCATGGCCGGCTCGCCGGAGCGCGGCACCCTGATCTTCCGCAACACGCCGGCGCCGGGGCCGTATTCGAGCGAAGGTGTCATTTAAAGACGGGGTGCGCGTGGTGGCCTCGCGATTGCAATTTGGATGGCGAGGAAGATGTGAGGGCAATGGGCTTCAACTGCGCGCACCGCACCGCCGCACTCTGGCTCTTCGTGAGCCTGGCGGTGATCGCCACTCTCTCCGCCTGCCATGGGCCCGTCGTGGACCTCGGCCCTAAGCCGCCGACGGCCGACGGCACAATCAGCGGCACGGTCCGCGGTCCGGAAGGCACCAGCGCGATCGACGGGCGCGACGTGGAGGTCGTGAACGTCGAGACCGGCGAGCGGCAGCATACCGTGACCAACAATGCCGGCGGCTTCACGTTCAAGGTAAAGCCCGGGAAGTACCGCGTCGAGCTCTCGGTGCACGACGGCGAGACCCTGATCAAGAAGCCCGATGTCATCAACGTCAACCGCAGCGATGTCGACGCCAACGCCGACTTCATCGTCGGCGCCATCCGCATCTCGCGTCCGCGCTTCCGTGCCCCGCGCGCGGACGATGGGCTCGGATCGGCGGTAGGGTAGAGCCGAATCCCTCGTCTGTGATCGCTGAATCCCTAATCCCCCAATCCACGAATCCCTGAATCCGCGAATCCCTGAATCCGCGAATCCTCGAATCATCCAATCTTCGAATCCCTGAATCGGCGAATCCTCGAATCATCCAATCCTCGAACCGCGAACCGCGAACCGCGAACCGCAAATCGCGGCTTATACTTCCGCCATGCGTTATCTCGCGTGCGGCGTTGCGATCGCTGCGTTGCTTGGATTGTCCGGCGAGGCAGAGACACCTGCGTACGACGTTCTGATTACCGGAGGCACCATCGTCGACGGATCGGGCGCCAGTTCGCGTTCCGGTGACGTGGCGATCAAGGACGGCCGCATCGTCTCCATCGGGCGACTTTCCCGGGCGACGGCCACGGAACGGATCGACGCAAGGGGGCTCGTCGTCGCTCCGGGGTTCATCGACGTTCACACGCACGCGGACGACATCGCGCGTACGCCCGGCGCGGAAAACTTCGTGCGGATGGGGGTGACGTCGATCATCGCCGGCAACTGCGGAGGATCGGCGCTCGACGTCGGCGAAGCGCTGACGAATATCAAGCAGAGCGGGACGGCGATCAATTTTGCGACGCTGATAGGTCACAACACGGTACGCCGCGCCGCGATGGGCAATGCCAGGCGGGACCCGACCGTCGCGGAGCTCGCGAAGATGAAGTCGCTCGTCTGGAAGGCGATGGCCGACGGCGCGGTCGGGTTCTCCACCGGGCTCGAATACGTTCCGGGCACCTACGCGAAGACGTCGGAGATTCTCGAGCTCGCCCGCGTAGCCGCGAACGCCGGCGGGCTCTACGCGTCGCACATGCGCAACGAGGGGAAGGAGCTCGAGGCGGCAGTCGAGGAGACGATTCAGATCGGCGAGCAGGCGATGTGCCGGGTCGAGATCTCGCACCTGAAAGTCGACAGCCCGAGCCGCTGGGGCGCGAGCGGCAGCGCGCTGTCGCTGATCGATGCGGCCCGCAAGCGCGGCGTCGACGTCAAGGCGGATCAGTACGCGTACACCGCCGCAAGCTCGACGCTCGGGATCCGCTTTCCGTCATGGGTGCTCGAGGGCGATAAGGATGCCGTCGCCGCGCGGCTGACGGATCCCGTCATGTGGGAACGGATCAAGGCGGAGATGCGCGCGCTGCTCGCCGGGCGAGGTTTTCCGGATCTGGCATTCGCCGTCGTCGCATCACACGCCGCGGATCCGTCGCTGAACGGGCTGTCGCTGAAGCAGGTGGCGGCCAGGCAGCAGGGGTCCGACTCGCTCGATGCGCAGATCGAAGCCGCGAGGCAGATGATGATCCACGGCGGCGCGTCGATGGTGTATCACCTGATGTCCGACGGAGACGTCGATCGGATCATGAGGCACCCGCAGGTGGGCGTCGCGTCGGACAGTTCGGTGCTGACGCCTGGGGATGGCGTGCCGCACCCGCGCGGCTACGGCAACACCGTGCGCGTGCTCGGCGAATACGTCCGAAAGCGCCACGTCATCAGCCTGGAAGAAGCCGTTCGAAAAATGACGTCTCTCCCGGCGGAGCACTTCAGGTTCGCTCGCCGTGGATTGTTGAAGCAAGGATACGCCGCCGATGTGACCGTCTTCGATCCTGAGACCGTATCCGATGCGGCGACGTTCGAGAAACCGCATGCGTACGCGCTCGGTGTGCCTTACGTGCTCGTCAACGGCGTCGTCGTCGTTCGCAAAGGAGAGCAGACATCGGCGCGCCCGGGCCAGGTGCTTCAGTCGCTCGTCACCAATCGTTAGTCCGCGACGAGCGGCCAGCCGCGCGAGGAGTTTCACACGCGAATGGGGATTGCAATCGACGATTGAATGGATTCGACGATCCGTCGATTCAGCGATCAAGGATTGTGGATTCGCCGATTAGAGATTCCCCGATTAGGGATTCCCCGATTAGGGATGAGGGATTCGTTCTTAGTCTTCGGCGACTGCGAAGTAGATCGCGAGCGGCGCGAGAAGCAGTGCGGCTCCGGCGACGAGCAGAACGCTGCCGGGAATTGCGGCGGTCACTTGAGCGATGCCGGGCACCGGCACGCTGACGTGCGGCACGAACCCGATCATCCATTCTTTCCACGCGGCGAGCGTCGAAGCCGGGACCGCCCGCAGCAGCGTCACCACGACCCACATGGCAACCGATACAGCGATGCCCTGGATGAAGGCGATCGGCCGCGCGGCCGCGCGGGCGTCCTCCTCGCGCGCGCGGAGCTGCGCGCGCCACCAGACGACGCCGGACGGCGGAACGCGCGCATCGTGGTACGTGGTGTCGTGATCCTCGAGCAGCGCGCTCGCCACCTCCACGAGGTCCGCGCAGATGCCGCACGCGCTGACGTGCGCCCGCAGCTCGTCGTCGCATCGTGCCGGCCACCGCTGCGCGGCGAGGGCGTCGAGGACATCCTGCTCGCGTTCGCACTCAATCTTCATGTCGTCCTGCCTTGGTGCCGCGATTGCCGTCGCGGATGACACCCGCCAGCTTGCGGCGCGCGCGGAACAGCAGCAGCTTCACGCTTGCCGTTTTCACGCCGACGGTGCTGGCGATGTCGCGGTGTGACGAGCCGTGGGCATAGGCCAGCCACAGCATTGCGCGTTCACGCGGGGTCAGCTGGAGCATCGCGCGCGCCAAATCGCTCCGGCGCTGGGCGTCGGCCGCCACATCGACGTCCGCCCGCAGCTCGCCTCGTGGGCCATCGGGCAGCGGAACCATCTGCGCGTGCACGCCGCGCCGCCAGCCGTCTCGCGCCAGGTTCGTAGCGATCCGGAACAGCGAGTTCCGCCGGTGCGCCTCGCTCTCGTGCCGCCCCTGCGCGCGCAGGAAGCGATAGTAGGTTTCCTGCAGCAGGTCGTCGGCGGCGTCCGGGCCCGTCAGGCGCGAGAGATAGGCCCACAGCGCACGCGACGTGCGGTCGTACAGCGCGCGGAACGTGTCCTCGTCCATCTCGAAGACAGCGTCCGCGCCGTCGGCTTCGGCGCGGAGCCGTTCGATATCCGCAATGGTGACATCACGCATTGGGTGAAGGTGAAGCCTGCGGTGATTCCATCAGGCCAAGCCTGCGCGACAGCACGTAGGCCGCGCCCGCCGACATCATAAACCCGACGCCGAGCGCAATGGTGATGACGCCGATGACCATGAAGAACTCCGCGGGTTCTTCCGTGAAACGGGAGCTCACGTAAAGAACGCCCAGGCCGCCGATCGCGAGCACGACCCCCGCCTGCACCGACCAGAGGATCCGCGACAACGGGGCGGCGATTGCCCTCGGCTGGTCCTGCTGCAACGGAATCGGGGTCGCTTCCAGGAAGCGGCGCCCCGCCGGCGTCTGCACGTATGCGAGCAGATCCTCGTTCGACGTGAAGCGGTCGAGCAGCTTCGCATGCGTGTCGAACTGTACCTTCGACATCCGGTTCCAGCGCCGCTGCAGCACGATGAGCCGGATGATCCAGACGACGACAGCGGTGACAACAAGGAAGGCGCAGAACGCCGCGCCGCCACTCACCATGCTGTAGAACTCCTGCCGCGCACGCCAGCGGGGGTCGTCGAAGTTCGAACGGTCGATGCGAACGCGTTCGAGGAAGAAATCGGGATTGTGCGCGACCTCCGGGTGCTGAGAGAGGAAGGCGGCAAGCGCTGGATACGTGGCAAGGTAGTCAGGACTGCTGAGAAGCGATGGATCCAGTTTCAACACCCGGCCGACCGTCGGCGGATAGTTCTGCAGCAGCTCGCTCAGCCGGTCGCGTGTCTGATCGGCGTTCTGATCGCCGTCCACGACAACCCGCGGTCCAGCGGTCGCAGCCTGGGCGGGGGGCGTAGCCGCGGGCCGCTGGGCGGCCGCAGGGGCAGCGACCGAAAGCAAGGTGACCGCCGCCAGAATACGAAGAAATCCTCGGGTTGCTGTATAAGTCATATCAAAAAACCGTCCTCACACAGCTATTACGCCGGCCGGGCGGTTTGGTTAACCGCTATGCACCCAGAATCGCGCGTAGTTCGATTCCGATGCGCCGCAGCCCTTCCCGGAGGAACGCGTCGCGCCCGCCGATCCAGATCCGCAGATACCCTTCGAGGCCGACGTGCGATCCCGGGACGATGAGCGTGTTCTGCCGCGTGCGGACGCGATCGGCGATCTGGATGCTGGGGACGTGCGAGTCGTACTTGACGAGCGCGATGGCGCCCGCCTGCGGCTCGCGCCACGTGACGCGCCCGCCGAAGCCGTCGATCCACTCGCGCGCGATCGGCAGGTTGTGCGCGAGGAACTCG
>Ga0137373_10000277_pt1 | contig 48546 bp, 43 predicted proteins | sample SagtaG_5_FD_104912 | JGI IMG/M metagenome (GOLD analysis project Ga0137373, IMG submission 104912) | Vadose zone soil microbial communities from Sagehorn Ranch, Mendocino, California, USA - Sage1_R_80_16 metaG | ecosystem: Environmental > Terrestrial > Soil > Vadose zone | place: USA... | reverse complement strand
TCAAGGTTTGGGCTTCTTCCTCCGGGCGTCCAGCGCATTGTGCCTCCGGTGCGATCGTCAGACCAATGTGTCGACGGGCAAGAATCTCGCCTGACTCCACTGAGAGTTCGTGACACCTAGGCTACTGACAAGTGGCGGTGCTGACTTCCAAGCCGTCAATTTCCCTGACGTGAGCGCGCGAAACCGCCGGTTCAATTACGATGAGATCGCCGACGACTACGCCGAGGGTGTCGACGCTGCGCCGTACAACGCTCTCTACGAGCGACCCGCCACGCTCTCGCTCCTTCCCGATGTCGACGGCAGGCACGTACTGGACGCCGGGTGCGGCCCCGGATGGTATGCGGAACAGCTCCTCATGCGCGGAGCGACCGTCACAGCGCTCGACGGCAGTGCGCAGATGGTGGCTCACGCGCGAAAACGCCTTCTGAGCTCGGGATTCATTCGCGAAACAGAATCTGGACCACCGGAGCGAGTTGTTCTCCGGGTTCACGACCTCGCCGACCCGCTCGATTTCATCGCCAACGCGTCGGTGGATGGCGTGCTTTCGCCATTGGTTCTTCACTACCTTCCCGAGTGGCGGCCGACGCTGACGGAATTCGCCCGCGTGCTGCGGCCGAACGGATGGGTCGTCCTTTCCACGCACCACCCGGCAACGGAGGCCGATCGCTTCGCCACCACACGATACTTCGATGTCGAGCAAGTCGAGGATTGGTGGAAATGGGTGGGCAAAGTGCGATTCTATCGCCGGCCGCTGTCCGAGATCACCGAGTCGTTGGCTCAGTCCGGATTCGTGATCGAGCGACTGATCGAGCCACTCCCCGGAGACGACTTCCGTCTTTCGCACCCGGATAGTTACCAGCGGTTGCTTAGACAACCCGAATTCCTTCACATTCGCGCCCGTCTCGATAGCAGGCGTCGCCGGGGCAGTGGCCGACGCACGCAGTCGAATCCATCACGTCAGTCATTCGAGGATTAAAACAATGAGCATTCCAATCATCGTCGGGCTCCTTCTCCTCCTGATCCTTGGAATCATCGCCACGTCAGTGCGCCGCTCGGCTAACTCGAGCTCCGGGACTCAAACACTGATAATCATCGTCCTCGTCGTTGTAATCGTCGCGCTCCTGCTCTACCGGTTCGTCGGTATGCCTTAGCGCGACCGCGGCGCCGAAGCGGTTCGCTTACCTACGCGCCGCCGCTTCTTTTCCTCAGCTCTTCTTCGAACCCCGCGATGTCCTCGCAGTACCGTCGTGCAACGGCCGCGCTCGCTGGATTCGTGTAAATCTCGGGGACCGGTTTGTCGATGAGATCGGAGACGATTTCAGCCACCTCATCCGGGCTCTGGACTACTACGGGACCTCCGGCAGCCCAGGGTCGCGGGCCGCCGCCGCCGAGGACGTTGTCGGCAAAATTGGTAGAGACGAGGCCTGGCATCACCAGCGAAACCTGAATTCCTGGGTATTTCAGCGCGAGATCCATTCTCAGATTCGCCGTCAGGGCATTGAGCGCTGCCTTTGCCGCATTGTAAGCCGACCTGTGTGTCGCGATTGGAACGCGTCCGAGAAACGACGACATGTTTATCAGATGTCCCGATCCGCGCTCCATGAAATGCGGGACGATGGACTGCATGCCGTACAGCGCCGACTTCACGTTGATTGACATCATCTCGTCGAAGTCTTCGTCGGATAGGTCAAGAACCGGACGCGTGATTCCTCTCCCGGCGTTGTTGATCCACACGTCTATTCGTCCGAACGCGGCAATCGCTTCGTTGCGAAGCCGATCCACCTGGTCGCGATTTCTGACGTCGGTCGGCACCGCGAGCGTCCGACTGCCGGCACGGCTGGCGACTTCACGAAGTCGCTTCTCACGCCTCGCGGCAAGAACGACGCTCGAGCCACCGCGGCTCAGGCGCTCCGCAATGGCGGCTCCGATTCCCTCACTGGCTCCAGTTACGACGACGACGTTGTCGGTCACGGCAGATGAATGGCTCTAGCGCGCGGCGGCGGCGTTGATGGCGCGGAGAGTTTCCGGCGGTGATGCGAGCATCCGTGCGCCGTAGAGGCACGCCTCAGCGTACGGCGCGTCTGTCCCACCGCATGCGATCCGCCGATTCACCGACTCCGGAACGAGCGCCGCGATTTCCTCGCCGACCGCCTCGTAACACTTGAGCTTGTCGTCTTCGCGCGGTACGACTTTGCAGAATCGAAGTCCATCGGTGAATCGGCCGTTGAGGTCGACGAAGTTCTTGACGAGCCCGACATAGCACCACGGGCGAAATCGCTCGGTCGCGAGCGAGCATAATCGGATCGACTCTGCGTAATTCTGTCCTGTTCTCGAGCTCACGTCCCTTCCGAGACTCTGGTGGCAGAGCGTTCTCATGGCTTCCGGGGCGCGCTCGCAGTTGCGCGCGGCATCATCGAACCGGCCTCCGTTCAGATGCAGCATCACCGACGTCTGCATCTCATAGCAAGCCCTCACATACCGCTCGGCCATCACCGAGCAGGGATAGAGCAGGTCTGCCGGATTGAGTGCGCGGAACGGCTCACCACCAGCACCGTTGGTCGACGCCGGGCTTGCACGCGCGTGTACCGCGTCAGCGTGCATGTCTTCCATTGAATGTTGGCCGAGCGCGTGGGTGGGGTGATCTGGCATGGTCGCGTTGACGATGTTCTCCATGAAAACACCACCGTAGCAGGAGTGCCGCTCCCATTGATTCGGAAGGAGGTCGCACCCGGCAAGGCCCCGTGGCAGATCGTGCGCGTAAAACATCGTCAGCCCGTGCCCCATCCCGTGGACGCATTGAAACAGAATCCAACGCTGCGACTCGTCCGATCGAAAGGGAGCGCATAAGCCGGCAACGGACGCAGAATCAACTTCATGAAGGCGATCGAAGTAGGACTGTATCACGCCGTGGTAGCATCCCGACTGGAACGCGACGTTGCATTGCGTGAAAATCTCTGCGACGGAATGGCCGCTGGATTCGGCGCTTATTCCGATGGCGTGGGCATAGACGTGATCATCTCGACGAATCCCTGGGTCGAGCAGCGTCAGCGCACCGAGGGCGGCCATGGCCTCGCGGACTCTGCCAGCCCGGGCCATCGTCGAAAGTGAATCTCGCAGGCACTGCGCTCTTCCCGCCTCAGGGTTCGGTCTGCACACCGAGGCGAGTCGGCGAGCGAGAGCAGTGGAATCCAGGCGAGTGCTTCGCTGCGCCCCAGCTATTCCCGGAAGGACGCAAAGGCCGGCGACGACAAGACTGCGCCCGAGAGTTCTCGTCATGCAGTTCTGGAATTGTGTCGAAACGTGCCGGAGCTCAACCCGGCGAGCCATCAGTCGGCGACGCCGACTTCCTGATGCATCAGCCCGCTACCGTGACCGCCGCGTTCGAGGTTTGAAGCGCATTGCCACCGGTCAAGACTCCCGCCAGACTGGCGGACGAAATCATCCGCACTCCGCGTTGGTCCGCCGCCGCCGCCGACACGACTGCCGCTGCGACGTCCGTTGCCTTCACCGCCCGAAATCTACGCGGTGCGGCCAGCGAGATGAACGCCGCAGCACGCTCGAGATGTCGCGCCTTGTCGCGTTGTCCGAGAAGGATTGACGGACGGACGATTGTCAGCGACTTGTACGGCAACGCCTTGAGCTGGTGCTCGAGCTCCCCCTTCATTCGACTGTAGAAAAAAGGAGAGTGCTTGTTGGCGGACATGGCGCTCACTAGGAGGAAATGCCGAGCTCCTTTTTCGAGGCCGAGGTGCGCCGCGGTCACCGGATAAAGTAAATCCACTGCCCGGAACCGTTCCCTGGAGCCGGCCTGTTTCATCGTCGCTCCCAGGGCACAGAGTATTTGATCCACCTGGAAGAAAGCGGCATAGCGTGTCAGGCGATCGAAATCCACGACGTGCCATTCGACACGCGAAGAATCTGGCTCGCGTTCCGGCCGACGTCTGGCGAGAACCACGATCCGGTCGTAGTCGTCTCGGGCAGCGAGAAGGCGCAAGCATTCTCGTCCAACGAGTCCCGTCGCCCCGAGGAGGAGGATCGAGCGGCTCATGTGCGCGGGGCGAAAGAGGACGAAGACGGCATACCAATAATCGGACGCGCGAGCCCCTCTTCCTGTTACAGGATTCGTCTCCCCGTCCGGAGGTTTCTCCGGGCCGGGGCTGCCCCAAAACGCAAATCGGCCCAGTCGTCTGACCGGGCCGATTCGACTCCGCGAATACGGCGTCTATCCCTCGCCTTCCTCGGCCAGCGCCGGCACGGGAATCTGGATCGGATCGGAAAGGTTGTAGTCGTCGGACTCCATTGGAATGACCTTGGAGGGGGTCTCGGGCCGCGGGGGCTGCTCGGCCGGAATATTCGTCACTGCCAGAACGATTCGCCGCTGGATCGGGTCCACCTCCAGCACGCGAACCTGGAGATTCATGCCCTCGTAAACCACGTCAGCAGGGCTCGAGACCGGGTCGCCGAAGTTGAGCTGGCTCACCGGAACGAAGCCCTCGATGTCATTGCCGATGTCGACGACGACGCCCTTATCCATCAGTCGCACCACCTTGCCCATGAGCTCAGTTCCGACCGGATATGTCTCGCCGATCTTGAGCCATGGGTCTTCCTGCGCCTGCTTCAGTCCGAGTGAGATGCGTTTGTTGTCGGCATCGATGTTGAGGATCACGACGTCGACCGTGTCACCCTTCTTAACCACTTCCGACGGATGCTGCACTCGCTTGGTCCACGACATGTCGGAGATATGGATCAGGCCGTCGATTCCCGGCTCGATCTCCACGAATGCGCCGAAGCTCGTGAGGTTGCGAACCTTGCCCGTGAGGCGCGTGCCGATCGGATACCGCTGCGGCAGCATCATCCAGGGATCCTGCTCCGTCTGCTTCATGCCGAGCGAGATTTTTTCCTCGTTCGGATCGACTTTGAGCACCACCGCCTCGATCGTCTCGCCGATTGAGACGAGCTTCGACGGATGTCGGACGTTCCGCGTCCAGCTCATCTCGCTGATGTGGACTAGTCCCTCGATGCCCGGCTCGAGCTCGATGAACGCGCCGTAGTTGGTGATCGAAACGACCTTACCCGATACCCGCGTGCCGACAGGATACTTTTCGGCGACGTCCTTCCACGGGTAGCTCTGGAGCTGCTTGAGTCCGAGCGAGATCCGCTCGCGCTCCCAGTCGATGTCGAGAACCTTGACCTCGAGCTCCTGTCCGATGTGCACCATCTCCGACGGATGCTGGATGCGGCCATACGACATGTCGGTAATGTGAAGCAGTCCGTCCACGCCACCGAGATCGATGAATGCGCCGAAGTCGGTGATGTTCTTGACGACTCCCTTGCGGACCTGATCCTTCTGGAGGTCCTTCATGAGCTTGTCGCGCTTCCCTGCCCGCTCCTGCTCGAGGATCACTCGACGTGAGACGACGATGTTCCGGCGGCGCTTGTTGAGCTTGATGATCTTGAAGTCGAAGGACTGGCCAAGCAGCTCGTCGACGTTGGGAACGCGACGGAGAGCAATCTGCGATCCGGGGAGGAACGCGTCGACTCCCATGAGGTCCACGACGACGCCGCCCTTGATCTTCTTGACGAGCGTGCCGGTCACCGGCTGGTCGTTCTCATAGGCGACGCGAATGCGCTCCCAGACGCGCATGAAGTCGGCCTTCTTCTTCGAGAGGACGACTGATCCTTCCTGATCCTCGAGGTGCTCGAGGAGAACTTCGACTTCGTCACCCGGCTTGAGGTCGGGGAGGTCCTTGAACTCTTCGAGTGGAATCGTGCCTTCGGATTTGAATCCGATGTCGAGCACGACGAGGTTGTCGCGGATATCGAGCACACGGGACTTGACGATTTCGCCTTCCTCAATGGAGGCCATCGTCCCGTTGTACATCTCCATCATGGACTCGAGCTCGTCGGCGGAGTAGTCGTCCTCGTCGTAGAGCTCAGGGCGGAGGTTGGCAAGCGGGCGGAGCTGTGCTCGCTGCAGATCGCGTTTTTCGCGCGCGGTCATTCCCGTGCCGGTAGGAGTTGAGGTTGGGGTTTGGGTATCAGTTTCGGGCAAGGCAAATACTGGAATGGGGTGCGCATCACGTCGCCGTCCGACACGATTTTGCCGGGAGGGCGCCGAGGTTATTGCATCCGTTGATGTCGAGCCTTGTAAAGTAGGGAGGCGATTCGAGTTAATCAACTTATGGTGGAACAATTGCGAACTGCGAACTAACTGCGAAGTGCGAACTAACTGCGAACTGCGAACTCGGTGCGTTTTCACGCTTCCCCGCGCGGGAACACTACTCCGCGCGGCAACTCGCGGGCTGGTAGTCTGCGAGATGACAAAAACAATCCCGCCTGGAAAGCCCTCAAAAACCCTCGTACCCCGATTCATTATCCCGGATGCGGGCCTACCAACTCGCCTGCGAGCTACTGGAACACGCCTGGACGGACGCTGAGATGCTCCAGCATCATCGCATCACCGAGAAGGTCGCCGGCCAGCTCTACGCCGCAGTTGCCTCGAGCGGAGCGAACCTCGGCGAAGGGTATTCGCGAAGCACCGGTCGTGACAGAGCCCGGATTTTCGAGTACGCCCTTGGCTCTACTCGCGAGAGCATGACTTGGTACGAGTCGGCCCGCCACGTGCTAGCCTCGCGAACCGTTCAGGAGCGGCTTGAAAACTCGAAGACATCCGCAGGCTTCTGCTCGCTGCAATTCCCCGCGAGCGTGACCCACTGATTAGACCCTCCGCCAAATCCTGAACGGATCGCTCCTCACCTCGGGTAGTTAGTTCGCAGCTAGTTCGCAGTTCGCAGTTCTGTCATGCCTCTCTGATCTTTTCTGCGATTCCCCGTGCCATCTCCACGATCCGCTCAACCTGCTCTTTTTCCGTCAGCCGCGTGGTATCTATCCTAACCGCATCGCGAGCCATGGCACTCTGCGTGGCATCCATATTGTCTCGCCGCAGAATGGCCGCCGTCTCGGCGACGATTTCATCGGCTGTCGGCTCGCGGTAAAGCCGCTCTCTTAGTCTTCGACGCGCACGCTCTTCTGCATCGGCAACGAGGTACACTTTCAGCTGCGCATTGGGAAACACGACCGTCCCGATGTCGCGTCCATCCACTACCACGTCATCGGTTTCGCGCGCCTTTCTTACCTGCGCGTTGACCCAGTCCCGAACTGCCGGCATCCGAGCGACGAGCGAGACGCTGCCCGTCACCGGCTCTCCGCGCATCTCAGAGTCCGCGGGCTCTCCATCAATCAGGGGAATGAATCCGGAGTCCACACGCTGGAGCGAGACTTCACGCGCTGCTTCGAGCACGGATTCCTCCGTCCATGACTTGGGGTCTCCACCTCGACGTGCCCTCGCCGCTGTCGCCGCTCGATACAGTGACCCCGAATCGACGTGTCGGAATCTCAATGCGCGCGCGACTGCTTTTGCGGTTGATGATTTTCCCGATGCTGCCGGTCCGTCGATCGCGATTGCGATCCGATCGCTCATGCGCGAACCGGCAATGATGCCAGCCGCTCGATATCACTCCAGAAAGATGGATACGACACGACGACGCAATCCTTGTCATCGATTTCGATTTCGTTTCCCGGAATGGCGCCGAGAACACCAAACGCCATCGCTATGCGGTGGTCGCCCTCCGTGATCGCCTTTCCGCGAAGTCTGACCCTCCGCTCCGCAACGACGAGTCCATCGCGAAGCTCTTGCGCCTCGGCTCCGAGTGCGCGGAGATTTGACACGACGGCATGGATGCGATCGCTCTCCTTCACTCGTAGCTCCTCTGCGCCGGTTACTTCCAGCCCTACACCGGCCGCTGCGGCGACGCATGCCAGCAACGGGATCTCGTCGATCATCCCTGGAACCTCAGAGCTTCCGAAGCGGCCACTCCGCAAGGATGAAGGCGCTGCGACGACAGTCCCCGTCTCCTCACCGCCGACAATTCGCTGGTCGACGTACCGTAGCGTTGCTCCCATCGTCTTTAGCGCCTCGAAAAAGCCGATGCGCGTCGGATTCAGACACACGTTCGGAATCCGTACTCCTCCTGCTCCGCCAAGCACACCGACCGCCAGAGGAAACGCGGCTGAGGACGGGTCTCCCGGCACGGTGATGTCCAGCGGAGCCAGCTCGTTAACGGGTGCCAGAGACACGGTTGCGCCTTGCGACCTGATCCGCCCGCCCATTGCCGACAGCATCCGCTCGGTGTGATCGCGTGACCGCGTATTGTCTCGGACCGTCACGTGCACTCCGCCCACGAGACCGGCAAGGAGGAGTGCGCTCTTGGTCTGCGCGCTTGCGCCGTTTGTCGTCCACATGATGCCGGCGAGAGTCCCGCCGATAACCGTCATTGGCAGTCCGTCGCCGTGGTCGAAATCGACGCGCGCGCCCATCGCCCTAAGGGGCTCGGCAATGCGGTGCATCGGTCTCCTGCTCAGGCTCGTGTCGCCCTCGAACCGCGATGCGAACGGCCGACCGGCAACTCCCCCGGCCATGAGTCGCGCTGTCGTCCCGCTGTTCCCGCACAGGAGCGCGGAAGCGGGAGCGCTCCATCCATCGAGCCCGCGACCATGAACGACGATGTCGTCAGCGAGAGACGGAATGGCTGCGCCCATCGTCCGCAGCACCACCGCTGTGGATTCGACGTCCGCCGAGCGAAGAATCCCGCGAATTCGCGACTCGCCTGTTGCGAGCGAAGCGAGAATGAGCGCCCGGTGCGAGATGGATTTGTCGCCGGGCACTCTGATCTCGCCCCCTACTCTCATCTCAGCCAGCTCTCGAGAAGCGTCGCGCTGTCGGTCTTCTCGTCGCGATACTTCACTACCACCGGGGTCTGGAGCGAGAGACGCTCGCGCTCACCCCAGTTGCCTTTAACCTGTCGCGCGCCGGGCACGACTACCGCGCCCTCCGGAATCTCGAGCTGGTGATCGGGGCCGCCGCGATAAACAGTCTCCTTCACCAGATCGAACACGGGAGTACCGCGCGTGAGGACTACTCCGGCTCCGATCACTGCACGCGTGCGCACGACAGTGCCTTCGTAAATGCCGCAGTTCCCGCCGACGATCACGTCATCCTCGATGACGACCGGCGCTGCGTTCACGGGTTCGAGTACGCCGCCCACCTGCGCTGCGGCACTCAGATGCACGCGCTCTCCGATCTGAGCGCAGGACCCCACGAGAGCGTGCGAGTCGATCATCGTCCCCGTGCCGACATACGCGCCCACATTCACGTACATCGGCGGCATGCAGACGACTCCTGGAGCGAGGTACACCCCCCGTCGCACCGCCGAGCCTCCGGGAACGATTCGGACATTGTGATCGGTATTCAGATCGAGGAGCGGATAAGTGTCCTTGTCGAAGAAGGAAAAGCGCGCCGACCCGGTGACCTGCGGCGGAGACATGTCCACCAGGCGTCCGAAGCGAAACCCGAGCAGTATTCCCTGTTTCACCCATGCGACCGCTCGCCATTGCCCGTCGCTTCCGCGCTCTGCTGAGCGGATCTCTCCCGATTCGAGGAGGGATAGCATCTCTTCGACTGGTTGCCGGGCGGCGTCTGCACCTGCGGCTCGGTCGGCGAAGAGCGATTCGATGGACGCTTTCAGCGAATCGTGTGACGCGCTCACGTCATGGCCGCCAGTGATGATCGCATCAGGCGCCAGCAACAGCTCCAGCCACCGCCAGCGATTCCTCCAGCGCGGCAACCAGCGATTCCTTTAGTGGGACGAGTGGCAATCGCAGGACGTTCTCGATCCGACCCATTATCGCCAACGCTGCCTTTATCGGAATCGGATTCGACTCCACGAATGCCGCCGTGGTGAATGGCGCGAGCAGCGCGGACAATCGGCGAGCTTCGTCGAGGTCTTGACGCAGCATGCTTTCCGCGAGCGACGAGACCAGCCGCGGGAGCGCATTCGACGTAACGGAAATTACTCCATCGCCGCCCTCGGCCATGACTGCGACTGTGAGTGCGTCGTCGCCCGACAAAACAGTGAATTCGTCCGGCCGATTCCTGATGATCTCACTGATCTGGGACAGATTTCCCGACGCCTCTTTCACCGCTGTCACGTTTTCATGTTCCGCCAACTCGAGCGTAGTTGCGGCTTCGACATTGCTCGCCGTGCGGCTGGGCACGTTGTACACGACTAGGGGGAGATCGACCGCGTCGGCAATCGCCGTGTAATGCGCCACTATTCCGCGCTGCGGCGGCTTGTTGTACATCGGCGACGTGTGCAGCAGGTGCGTCGCCCCGGCGGATTTCATCTCCTTCGACAGCGCGATCGCCTTCTGTGTGTCGTTTGATCCCGCTCCCGCAACCACAGGGGCTCGTCCTTCGACCGTTTCGACCGTTAGCTCCACGACCCGCCGGTGCTCTGCAATGGTTAGCGTCGCCGCTTCGCCCGTCGAGCCGCACGGAACCAGGAAGTGAACTCCTTCGGAGATCTGCCATTCGACGAGGCGCTTCAACGCGTCCTCGTCAACCGATCCGTCGCGCTCAAACGGAGTAACGAGCGCTGTGCCGCATCCATGAAGGAGCGGGCGCCCGCGCGAATCGGTTGCCGTGCGTGCGGTTCTGTCAGGCATTATCGCCTCCCTTCGTGAAGCCGAGAACATCGCGCATCGTGAATACCCCCTTCTTTCCTATCAGCCACTGTGCCGCGCGCAGCGCACCGTCGGCGAATACCCGCCGGTCGCGTGCCTCATGGCGGAGCGTCATCTGCTCGTAGGGACCGTCAAAGATCACCTCGTGTGTGCCCGGCACCGAGCCGGTGCGGACGCTCGTCACCGGGACGGTCCGTCCGAGCTTCTCCGCCATTGCCGTGACTATCGCCAACGCTGTGCCCGATGGCGCGTCCTTCTTCGCAGAATGGTGCGTCTCGACTATTGCCGCAGCGAAATCGGGCGCGACTGACATTATCCTCCCCGCCTGTCGGGCAAGCTCCACGAACAGGTTCACGCCGACAGCGAAATTCGGGGCCCACAAAACCGCGGCACCGGCTTCGTTCACCTGTTCAGTGATTGTTGGCAGCGCTTCGTACCACCCTGTCGTCCCGACAACCACCGGCACATTGGCGGCGATGCAAGCGAAAATGTTTGCGACCGCTGCGCCCGGCTCCGTGAACTCAATCGCTACGTCCGGATCACCAAGCGCGCGGCGCGTGATCCCTGCCCCGTCACGGTTGTGCTCGGAATCGAGCATCGCACATACAGTCCAACCGCGCTCCTGCGCCAGTTGTGCCACAGTGCGTCCCATCTTGCCGTCGCCAATCACCGCGACCTGCAGCGGATTCGTCATCCCCTTCCTCCGAAGAACTCCGCGTGAAGCCGTTTTATTGCGGGCTCGACACTCGCCGCGTCAACGATCACCGTCAGATTGATCCCCGTTGCGCTCAGCGACATCATGTGCACGCGTGTTTCGCCGAGCGCGATCAGCGCCCGTCCCATCGCACCGCCGGCGTCTCCGATGCCAGCTCCAACGATGGCGATGATGCCGCGATTCCGCTCGATCGAGACGTCGCCCAGCGCACGCAAGTCCACTACCAGCTCGTCGAGCTCTGTCGGATCATCTATCGTGACGGAGACCGACACCTCGGAAGTTGCGACGACGTCCACCGATGTCTTATGCCTTTCGAAAATCTCGAACACCCTGCGCAGGAATCCATGTGCGAACAGCATCCGCGCCGCGGTAACCTTGACTACTGTCACGTCTGTTTTTCCGGCAATTGCGCTCACCGGCCGATGCGGAGCATCGAACGTTATCCGCGTTCCCTTCCCTTGCGGCCGACGAGAGTTGTAAACGAACACCGGAATTCCCATCCGAACCGCCGGCGCGATCGTATTCGGATGCAGCACCTTCGCACCGAAGGACGCGAGCTCCGACGCTTCGTCGAACCGGATCTGCTCGATCAGCAACGCTCCGTCCACGAGTCGCGGATCAGCCGTCAGCATTCCATCGACGTCCGTCCAGATCTCGATCGCGTCAGCGTGCAGCGCTGCACCCACCAATGAAGCGCTGTAGTCCGAGCCGCCACGGCCCAGTGTTGTGGTCACCCCGGACTCGGTGGCTCCGATATACCCTCCGAGCACCGGCACCTTTCCAGTATCCACCAGAGGAGTCAGCACTTCGCGACAGCGCTCGGCGATAAGCGTCGTCAACGGCTCAGCCTGCGTGAAGGACGCATCAGTGATCATCACTTCGCGGGCATCGACGTGGACGACGGGAAGATCCAGCCGCTCGAGGTAGGCGCAAACGAGGAGCGATGATAGCTGCTCTCCGAATGCGGCGATCGCATCCTGCGATCGCGGTGTGATGTGTCCCAATGTCGACAGCGCTTCCGCGAGCGACGCGAGCTCGTCGAACATCGCGCTCAGCTCGCCCGTCACGTCGTCGCAAAGTGACGTCCCGCCAAGCAGCAGGTCGCATTCCGATAGATGCCGGTCGCGGAGGCTCTCCACGTTCCGCAGCGCTCCGATCAGGTGACCCTTGGCAGCTTGTTCTCCGACTCCGATGAGAGCGTTGGTCGCGCCGCCGAGGGCCGAGACCACGACTACTGGTTGCCGGTCCATCCGCGCGCGCACGATCACGGCGGCGCGCTCGATCGCCGCCGCATCGCCGACCGAGGTGCCGCCAAATTTGACGACGATCACGCGTCGGCGAGTCGCCCGGTGGCCGCGAGCAGCTCGGCGTTCAACACCGATCCACCAGCGGCGCCGCGGATAGTGTTGTGTCCGACGGCGACCATTCTCAGATGCAGCACGCTGTCGTCGCGAATGCGGCCGACGGTGACCGTCATTCCTGCTCCGGCATTGACATCGCGACGCGGTTGCGGACGGTCCCTCTCCGCCGCGACCTGGAGCGGCCGGTCGGGACGGCTGGGCAGACCGCGTGTCTCCTCGGCACCGGCCCATTCCGACAATGTCGCGATTGCCTCCTCAGCAGAAGGGCGGTCGCGGAACGAGGCGGCGATGCATATGGTGTGTCCGTGCTCAACAGGTACGCGATTCGTCTGTGCGCTCACGCGCATCGCCGCCGGAACGACCTCACCGTTCGCGTACCGGCCGAGGAGCTTGCACATCTCGCGCTCGACCTTCGGCTCTTCGTCAGCGATGAAAGGAATGACGTTGCCGATTATGTCCAGCGATGCGACGCCCGGGTACCCCGCACCCGACACCGCCTGCAGCGTCGTCAGCATCAGCGTGTCGAGCTCGAACTTCTGGTGGAGCGGCGCGAGAGCAAGCGCCGCGACTGTCGCCGCACAGTTCGCGTTGGTGACGATGGCGCCCGGCCAGCCGCGGAGCTCACGCTGAATCTCGATGAGGCCGAGGTGCTCGGCGTTCACTTCCGGAATCACGAGTGGGACATCGGGCTCCATTCTGAAGTTCCTCGCGTTGCTGAGCACGATCATCCCGGCCTCGGCGAATTTGCGTTCCGCGTCGCCGGCGACCGCGGCATCGAGCGCCGAGAAAACGATGGGTGATCGGATTTTCGCAGGGTCGCAGGATGCGACCGTCATTTCAGCGACGGATTCCGGCATCGTGCCCTCGAGCCAGCGTGTCGCGTCGCGATACGACTTTCCTGCGCTACGCTCCGACGCCGCGACCTCGGCGAGCTCGAACCACGGATGATCGGCGATGAGGCGAACGAATGTCTGCCCGACGGCGCCAGTGGCGCCCAGCACTGCGACCTTCCATTTGCGGCCGGTCGGTGACGATGTCATGACGCGAGAAGGGTCAGCGCGAGCCGCTCATATGTATCGACGCTCGCGCGGAGCTCATTGACGTCGACGTACTCCTCTGGAGTGTGCGCGACATGAATCGAGCCCGGCCCGAAGAGAAGCGGTGTTCCCCATCTCGTCAGGAGAGGAATGTCGGACGTGTAGGCCACTGGTGCGACTTCGAGGCCTTCGACCGTGTGAAAACGCTGCGCCGGTATGTACGATCCGAATTCAACCTCCGCCTTGCCTTTCGCCCACTTCTTGATCTGCTTCTTGATCGGCTCTACGTCGCCGACGAGGCGCACCATCAGCTCGGCCTCCGCATGCGCCGGAATGATGTTCGCTTCGGTGCCACCGCGTATGACACCGATGTTGACGGTTGTTTCGCCGAGCACCGGGTCCGACGGAAACGGCAGCTCACGAATGGTTGGGAGCAGCGCGATCAACGGCTCGATAGCCGATTGTCCGAGCTGCGGATAAGCGGAGTGTGCCTCGCGACCGCGCGTGCGCACGATTACACGGAGTGATCCTTTCGCACCACTCGCGAGCTTGCTCTCGGTCGGCTCGCCGTTGACGAGAAAGCGGCTCCGGGTATCGAGGTTGTTGGCGGCGCGCGCTCCGTCAGACCCTTTCTCTTCGCCGACCACGAGCAGGAGGTCGACTCGGGATTCTCCCGAGCTTGCGAGGCGGTCCGCCGCCGCAAGCATCGCGGCCGCAATTCCCTTTGCATCGCATGCACCGCGCCCGTAAAGCTTGTCGCCGTCAAGACGAGGAGCAAAGAACGGTGGAACCGTGTCGAGGTGTGTCGAGAAAGTCACGCCACCTCCGGACCGTGACGCCCATACGTTGCCTCGGCCCACGCTCACTTCCTGCACGGTGACGTTCCATCCGCGGGCGACGAGCCAGCGAGAAACGAAATCCACCGCCGCTCCCTCGCTCGCAGTGAGCGAGGGAATCGCGAGAAGCTCTGCCGCGAGCGAGACGACGTCCATCATGCCGGGAAGTTAGCGAGGGCCGCTAGCACCCGGCAGATTGTGGCGCTGCTACGCCCCGATCGTACCCGGCGGGGCTTCAGCCTCGACCGAGACTGCCGCGGGCTCGAGCTCTCGGACATGCTCGACGAACATCAGCTGCACCAGCCGATTGGCCTCGCGATGGTAGTCGTCGTGCTGTCGCTCGCCGATCTCTCCGATTTGCGCGAGCTGCACGTTGCCAAGAATCCGGCCGCCTTCGCGGAAGGTCTTGAAGGTGTCCTCCGCCTGACGCGACATCACGACATCGCCAACCAATCGAAGGAAGTCGCTCTCGCGCGCCGCATCAGCGAGATCGCGCGCCTTTTCGAGCACGGCGCCGAGCACCTTTTTCCCCGCTCCTCCTTCGGCGCCGAGGGCAGTCTGATACTCCTCGAGCATGCGCTGATGCTCGCGCACGCGCGGTATATGATGGCTGCACAGATCTCTGAAGCGCGAATCCTCTGCCTGCTGCTCGTGGGTTTCGAGCGCGTCGAGAAAAGCTCGATGTTGAACGACTGCATTGTTGATCTGGCTTTTGAGAAAATCGATTCCGCGATCCATACGACGCTCCCTGTTTGATGGGTCCGCCCGCCCTCGCGCGGACGTGCTTTTGAATCGCACAACCCAGGCCAGTTTTCTTCGAGGATCTACCAATCGCGCCTATCCGGATGGGTAGCTTGTCGCTTCACCACCGTGCGAAGAGACACCGAGAAGGTCGCCGAGCTCGATTGATATCTTCGCGCCCGGCGGTAACTTCACGATTCGGTCCGCGACTGCTAACCGGATTGGATCCGTGATCGATCTGCTCGTCTCAGGGGTGTTGGTGCTGTTGCTGGATCAGTGGAGCAAGCGAGCGATCGACCTCCGCCCTGCCGACGGTTGGATAGCGTGGGGATCGGTTGTGCGACTACGGCGCGTCGTGAATGCGAGAGTGGTGTACAGGAGCGACCACGCGCGGCTCCTGCTCGTTGTGTTGTGGGTCGTTGCCCTTGCCTCTGCGCTGTTGCTCCACAGGTCCGGCGTTGCTTTTCAGAGTCGCGCCTCTCTTCTCGGACTTGGCGCGACATTAGGCGGAGCGGCGGGAAATCTCCTCGACATACTGCGGTCCCGATCCGTCTCGGATTTCATCGACCTCCGTTGGTGGCCTGTCTTCAACATCGCCGACATTGCCATTCTGGGCGGGCTGGCGTTGGCGTTCTGGCCGGCGTGAGAGAATCGTGCATCCGGTAATGTTTCGGTGGCGCAGCCTCACGATCCACAGCTATCCAGCGCTTCAGTACCTCGGACTCGTTGCGGGTGTCTTGGCCGCGAATTTCGCGGCGCATGCGGCCGGCCTCGATGCGTTCCGCGTATTCGTTGCCACTTGCATTCTGCTGGCTCCGGCGCTGGCGGGCGCGAGGCTCCTCTTCGTCGCATCTCACTGGCGGCTGTATCGCCTCACGCCATCACGGATTTGGGATCGCAGTGAGGGCGGCGCGGCACAGTACGGCGGCCTCCTCCTCGCTGTGCCTTTGTCTGTCCCGTTGCTCGCGTTCCTTCAGATGCCTTTCGCCGGCTTCTGGGACGTGTCGATGGTCACGATCATGGTCGGAATGATCTTCACTCGAATCGGCTGTCTCCTTAATGGCTGCTGCTCGGGGCGACCGTCGAAGTCGTGGATCAGCATGTCCTTGCCGGATCATAAGGGCGTGTGGGAGCAGCGCATCCCGACGCAGCTGCTTGAGGCCGGATGGGCGGTAATCCTTCTCGCCTCGGCAATCGCAATCTGGTCCAGTCTCCCATTTCAGGGAGCGTTGTTCCTTTTCGTGAGTGCGGGTTACGCCTGCGGGCGACTTCTAATGGAGTCCACGCGCAGCACGGCGCAGGAACGACGGACATTGACGCTTCATCACGCGATCTCACTGCTGATAATCCTGGTGTCCGTCGCAGCCCTCACTGCGCGCGGAGCGAAGTAAAAGGAGATTCCGATGGCCAATGGTCTGACGGGCGATTTCGACGTCGTAGCGGAATTCGCTGTGCCGGCAGTGAACAGGGTGCTCGCAGCGATGCATTTGTTCGAGAGGTTTCCGCATTCGCTGACTGCCCGCGTCGACGACAATCCTCCACCCGGCTCGCGGCCCAAGCGACCCACGGTCGTTGGCTTGATCGACGCGTTCGGTGATGCGGTTGCCGACCACTCGCGAATTGGAATGCCCCTTCCCCTACCCGGGTTGCTGGATTCTTCGAGCGCGCCTCACGGGGGATTTGACGCAGTGGTGAATCTGGACATCTTGGGCGTCAACGTCGGTCCGGTTGTTCCCAGCCATCTCCAGGGACGCGCCCAGGTGCAACTGTCGCCTCCAGCGATTGAGCTCGCAGGCACATCGGGCACGAGCATCACGATGCGGCTCGAGATGATGTGCAGATACTTTCCGGATCCCGGCACCGCGCCCGCGGCGGAGTTCGTGCGCGGTGAGCTTCGCATTACGGCCGCTGTCAATCAGACCGCGTCGCAGGTAGCGAACGTGGTCACTATCGACATCGACGCCGACACAGCGCAGATCGCCTTCACGCCGCACTGGTCAAGTAAGCCGTTGAGCGCGGAGGATCGAGCGGGGATCGATCTCCTGATGCGCAACGCGTTGAAGACGAGCTTCCTGCCTTCCAACATCACGCTCCCCGCCAACATACTGCATGCTCGCTTCAAGACCCTTTCGGGGGGAGCGGGTGCCGTGGCGCTCATGCTCGACATGGTAGGAGCTCCGGGAAACCCCGCCTCTGTGCATGACGTATTCCTCGGCACCGGAGACGATTTCGCCTTCGCGATCGGAGTCGACTTCGTGCGAACGGCGTTTCAGCCGACGATCGACAAGATGCTCACTACCTCGATCGACCCGGTCTCGATCGGCATCGCCACGTACACGATCGCACTCAGCACCGTGACTTTGGATCTCCTCAGCGGCAAGATGGTGATGACGATCCAGGGTCGCGCGACCACCCCGTCGTGGCCGCCGAATTTCAACTTTACGTTCCGGCAGGAGTTCACCCTTGCCGCCAACGGTCCTACGGCCGAGCTCGTGGTCGGAAACCTGTCGTTCGACACCTCGAGCATAGTGGTCAACGTGGCGAAATGGATAGTGGACAGGTTTACCGGCCGCGCTGCAACAGCCCTCGCGAAGGTGCGCGACAAGGCTCTCTGGGAAAGTGATGCACGTGGGACGGTAGAACGGGTATTGAGCGCCGAAGAGAATCTCGGACCATTTCTGAGGGCGCTACTCAATCCCACTGGTGGAAGGCCGGTGCGTGACCATCGGCCATCCCGGTTTGCATATACTTCCGCGGAAATCCGGCCATCAGGCATTGCTCTTCATGGATCACTCACGTTCAGAACATGGCTGCCCCCAAGAGTCGAGTACGAGCAGGTCCCAGCAAACGGTCAAATTGGCGGCGGCGGCCACGCGATCGGCGGAGGCGTAGCTCGTAGTCCCGACTATTCCGCGCTCAATAGCTGGATTCCGGGAGGAACGATTCAGAGATACGAGTGGAAATCCCAAGGGCAAAGCGGTCCCGGGTTCACCGACGACAACAAGTTCATCTTTTTTGGCGCGCCGACGGTAGTGATCGAGGGTGTGGACTCTTCGAACCTCGTGTCCGGGTATTCGCCGCTCTGTCTCACCGTTCATGGGACGCGACTCTCCTCTTCCGGGCCGGTTGCAGACGAGGCTGTCATCGCAACTGTCTGCGGTTACAATTCCTTCCCGATCGTGACCGGAGTTGGAGTGGCTTTCGAAGACACTCCTCTTGTCGCACTCGCTCAACCGGGCCCGGATGGAATGGTCGAGGTAGTTGGACATGCAGCAGCGCGAGTGCATGAGATAGGCTCTCCACCTCCCAACCTGATCATCCACTTCTTGGACGAGACGAGTACAGGGGACGTCTCTGTCTTTCCGCGGGCGCTCGCCGAGAGTGGACGACGCGACGCCGCCACGGCCGTTGTTGTGGTGACGCCGCCAGGCCAACTGGTGAAAACCCGACACAGCGCCGGCGTGACTTACGCCGAGGACGCCGATGGTAATTGGAAACGCAGGTTCGGCGTGCCAGCCGGCCGTGGCCCAATGACTCTAATTGTCGACCCCGGCGGGAAAGTGACGTGGAAGCACGAAGGACAGCTCGAGCAGCGAACGCTGGAGGAAAGTCTTCGGAAGAATCTCGCCGAGCGACGACCCGTCAGACCAGACATGATTCCGGCGAAAGTGAGGATCGGGCAACCGCCGCCGAATTTTTTGTTCGAGTACGTGCCCGGACGCGAGTTGACTCTGCGAAAGGTTGTCGGCCGTGCCGCTGTTCTCGTTTTCTGGAGGAGCTCTTCGCAAGCGAGCGTCGAGGCAGTGCGCGACCTCGAAAAATCCATGGGACACGAAACGCTCTTACTCGCGATCGCCGATGGAGAAGACGTCGAATCGGCGGGAACGGTTGCAGCAGAAGCCGGACACTCGGCCACCATCGTACCGGACCCGAATCGACAGATCTCCCTCGCCTACGGCGTGACGATGTGGCCGACAATCATTGTGATTGACGCGTTTGGAGTGGTGCGGGCCATTCATTACGGGCGTGACCGGCAAGGCATCAGCACCTCGCAAGCCGACCGGACTGTAAGCGCCAAAGGGAGTAGCGCAAAATGAGCGATGCCTACCTGCTGCTTACCCCGCTGCTGATGCTGGCTGTTGTGGCCCTCGTCGGATTCGTCGGTTGTGACGCCTTGTTTGGACTTGATCCCGTAAAGCCGCCTCTGCCGGGGCCAACGAACCTTCAGGCGATCGCGGGAGATAACAGAGTCGACCTTTCCTGGGACCCCTATACGGGAGCATCCGACTTCTTTGTCTACCGAAGCGCGATGAATGAACCGCGTGCCCGCCTTCAACCTGCCGTCGCAGGCACCATTACAGCCTTCACCGACATGACGGCAGCTAATGGGACCCCATATGTCTACGACGTGACAGCGAGGGTCTCCGGCAGTGAAAGTTCCTCTTCCAACACAGTGACGGTCACGCCAGGCGTGGATGCGCTCATCAAGTTCATCACCATTACCACGCATGTCACGCTTCAGCGCTTTGGCGGGTGGGTGGGAATGGGTATTCATGTCGCAACGCGCGATCTAATGATTCAGAAACTCGGCCGATTCTTCGCGCCAGGTAACGGCGGCACACACAGGGTCAAAATTGTTAACGGAGTCGCACCATTTGCCGATGTTGCCGGAGCCTTCGTCATGGTTGCGTTTGATGGTACTGGTGTGGATATGGACGGATTCAAGTATGAACAGCTGGGGACACTCATCAGGCTCAACGCGAACACCGATTACTACATCATCAGCGAAGAGACAGCGACCGGAGATCAGTTTTACGACTCCATCGACACACGCGTTACAGAACGGACCGATGTGGCGTCGCGCGTCTACGCCGTCAACGGCGATGGCGTCGGGAACTACAACACCTCTCCGCTGGACGATTTCGTCTACGGACCCCTGAATTTTCAGTACAGTTTCCCGCCACTCTGAGACTGCCGCCGCCTCCCTCACGGCAATGCATCTTCGGGCTTGATTCCGGATAGGAGAACGGGTATTATTCATTGCCGAACAGAGGCCGAAGCGCGCTCGCGCAAGTGCTTTAGCCAAAGGGACTTACGTTGCGCTCATCAAGGAGGAGGAAGACCCCGCGGGGACGTGGCACCGGCGTCGTGTCGCGGAGGGTGCGGATCCTCGAAAAGGACCCGCAGGTGGTGTGCGGAAAGGGTACGACGGTCGTGCGCCTTTTCCGGGTGGAAGAAAGACTCGACGGAGGCCGGGTGATGCACCTCGTCTTCAACGACCGGCACGGATGGTACTGCGAGCATGGCCCGCAGTGCGTCGCGGTGGCCGATGTACGGAAATACTTGCGATAGCAGCCTTTTGCGAATTCAAACGGACGGATGAGAGAATGATTGCAGCAAACGATATCTACAGAGCGCCCGCCGATGTGTGGGCCAGACTCGCGTCACCCCTTCCCCCTGGCGTCATTTCGTGGCGGCAGGACGGCAAGCCGATCGCGAGAGACGGAAAGTTCATCGCACGATTTGTCGCTTATGTCGAGGCGAATACAGTGCGTGAGCGACTAGACAGCGTGGTTCCCGGCGAGTGGGATCTCACGCTAACACCACTTCCCTCGCTGGTCGGTGAAGATCCGGCCGAGACAACGTGCTCGTTCAAGGCGCGCCTTCAAGTGCTTGGCGTCGTTCGCGAGGACGTTGGAACAGGACGCGACTACAAGCAGGCCGCGACTGATGCCTTCAAGCGCGCCGCGGTTCGCTTCGGAATCGCGCACGAGCTTTATGCCTACGGTCAGAACTGGGTCGAGGTGGACGGCGATGGAAAAAGCGCGCGGCCGCTCGAGGATCCGGCGAAGGTGTACGCCCGAAAGCATCCTGCTCTCGCGGCATCTTCAGGTCAGGCAGACGTTTCCCCCGAACCGACAGCGGAATCTGTAGTTCGACCTGTGCTCGCGCTCGAGGAGGAGAGCTGCCCCAAGTGCGGCGGGCGCATGTGGGATAACCGGCTCACCAAGCGCAACCCTCGCGCTCCGGACTTCAAGTGCCGGAATCGGTCCTGCGACGGAGTGATTTGGCCGCCAAAGCCGGGAGCGGAGCAGAGTACGACCGCAACGGCCGAGCAAGCCAACGATCCGGGAACGGACTGGCCGCCACTGCCCAGTGCGACGCATGTGAGCGACGACGCGAATCTCCCCTTCTGATCGCACAGCGCGATCGCCGGTCTCTGTTTTCGGAATGGAGAGGCGGACCCTAAAGTCCGCCTCTCTTTTTTTCACTCGGTTAACTGCTGTCCGCAGTTAGTCCGTAGTCCGCAGTTAGTCCGCTGTCCGTAGTTAGTCCGCAGTTCGCAGTCGCAGTTTACCCTCTGCGATGGTCATGTCTTCTCATCTCCTCCAGCTCACTCCTGAGAGTAGCGATCATCTCGGCCGTAAAGCCGAACCCGAATAACGTGATCCCCACGAGGATCAACAGAACGACGAGTCCGAGCAGCGGCCGATAGCCTATCGGCGGCGGCAAAATGTTCATCGCCCGCAACGCGACCGCGATGATTCCCACAATCAGTCCGATTCCCGCGGAGATCGCGCCCATACCGCCGAAGAGCTGCATCGGCTTTCGCGTGAACTTGAGGTAGAGCCACACAACGAGAAGGTCGGCGACGCTGGATGCAACGCGTCCGGTGCCGGTGTACTTCGAGCGCCCCGCGACACGTGGTCTCAGCTCGATGTCTATTTCCGTCACCGAAAATCCGCGCGCGTAGGCGATCACGACGAAAAACCGGTGCCAATCGTGTCGCAGCGCGACGTCGTCGAGAACTTCGCGACGGAACGCCTTCATCGAGTTGAGATCACGCACCGGAACATCGAACAGCAACCGCGATATCCGATTGTAGACCGAGCTGACCGCCTTCTTCTCGTACTTGCCGACCTTTCTGCCGGTTACAATGTCCCACCCCTCGTCCATCTTTGTCAGAAAGCGGGGGATCTCCTCGGTGGAGTGCTGAAGATCGGCGTCGAACACGATCAGAATGTCGGCATCGGTCGCCCGCGCCCCGGTGAGGATTGCCTCCGTCTTTCCGAGATTGCGGCGGTGGCGAGCAACACGCGCATGTGAGCCGAGGCGCCCCGCCTCCTGCGCGGCGGCAGCGTAGGTACCGTCCGAGGAACCGTCGTCGACCAGAACAATGTCTCCGTCGAGCGCATGCTTGTCGAAGGTATCGCGCAACGCGGCGAAGAGCGCAGGCATGTTCTCCACTTCATCGAAAGCGGGTATGATCACCGCGAACCGCGCACGAGCTGTCACTACACCTGCCTGCGTGGAATGGCGACAGCGAGAAGCGCGCAAGCCAGCTCCACAGCAACGATCCAGATTCGCGCAGCGACAGCCACGAGAACCGCCACTCCAGCCGGCAGTGCGCCTCCGAGAAGCAAGGATGTCGTCACTTCGCGGACGCCGAGACCAGCGGGCGCGAACAACGCGAGGTAACCTGCCACGAACGAAATTGCATTGACCGCGACGAGTGTGATCGTGCCTACGGTGTCGACGGCGACTATCGACCTTACGAACATCGCGAATGCCAGGCCCGCACCGGCCCACGTTCCGCAATTCATCACCAGAATCCCGGCGGACATTCTCCATCCGCCTTCCCACTTCATCGCGTCGCGACGGAGGATTTTGGCTACCAAGCGAAGACTACTGTTGAATACTGCTGGATGTGCGACTATCAGCACTGCAGGCGCAAGTATGGGTGCCCACGACGGAATCTGAATGTTCGGGAGCACCGCGAGGGGCGAGAGCGCCAGCACCAGAGCCACAGCTCCCCATATAGACAACCAGATGTGCATCATCAGCGAACTGAACACGAGCTCGCGGGAGAGTCGTGCCTCACCAGCGAACTTTCCATATGCGAACAGCTGCCACACACTGCCGGGGATATATCGAATCGGATTCGACAGCGCCCACATTCGAAACAGACTCGCCATGCTGGCCACGGAGCTGTTGAGCCCAGCGATGACGCGCGACCAGATATACACGCCGGCGATCAGAACACCGATTTCCAACAACATGCTCGCCACGAGCAGCGCCGGCCGGAGATGCCAGTGATAGGCACGAACGTCGGCGAGATCTCGCTGCGCCACGTAAAGCAGCGCTCCGATCGCTCCCGCAACGAAGATCCATGTGAGTACGCGCTGCCACGTTGTTCGGCCGCTCATCTGAGCGGGCCAAGATACAGCGGCTGGCTCTGTCCGTCGCGTTCGCGCAGCTGACGACGTGAAATCGGCGCCGTGCTTCTCTGTTCTTTCGCCCGCGGTCAATCCGAGACTCCTGCAGCGCGTCGGGCCTTTACGACCCCGTCGTAAACAGCTCGAAGGCGCTCAACGATAGAGCTCCAGCTGAATTCGCGCGCAGCGTGCTCGCGTCCAGCCTCCGCCAGTTGTGCAGCTCGCTCCGGGTCATCCATTGCAGAACGAATCGCGGCCGCAAGCGCGTTGGAATCCCCGGGGCTCACGAGGATTCCATTCACTCCATCCTGCACGACGTCCGGAATGCCGCCCGTTCGCGATGCGATTACCAGTCTGCCGTGCTGCATCGCTTCGATGAGCACCACTCCCAGGCCTTCCGTCTCACCCTTATCGGTGACGATCGCCGGCAACACGAGAGCGTCACAGTCGCGAAGCGCGCCTGCCAGCCGCTCGGCGCTGACCATTCCCTCGAATCTCACGCGGCCGGCAAGCTTGAGCTGCGCCGCACGCCTCTCGAGAGCCGCCCTTTCGGGCCCGTCTCCCAGCACACGAATCTTGAGTCGCGGGTCGGTACGGAGCAACGCGGCAGCATCGAGCAGCACGGGAACTCCTTTCCTCTCCACAAGACGGCCGACGAAGATGAGCTCGAACGAATCCTCCGGACGCCGCACTCGCGACCGTACCACTCGCGGAGGGTCCATCGCAGCGCCGAATGGAACCACTATCGATCGGGTCTCGCCGACAAGTGAGCGGAGCATGCCGGCGGTGTACGAGGAGATTACCGTCACCGCATCTGACTCGCGAACGATGCGTTGGATTATCGGGCGCATTATCGCACGCGTTGCTCCACGCCAGTGAAGCTCCGCTGAGAAGAACGTGGATACCATTCCAGCCTTGCCTGCGCGCTTCGCCGCGATTGCGAATACGCCGTGAGGAATTGGCCAGAACGCGTGGACGATGTCGTAGCGGTTTCGTCGCGCGAGACGCACCGCCGCTACACTTCCCGCCGCGATGTACCCCGGGACAAGCGAGATGTACGGCGGATTTCCAGAAATCTTGTCGAGAGCCGGCTGATCGTGCGTGAGTGTCTCGAGGGGCGCCGGCGCATAACGAAAGCGGTGTACCTTCACTCCCTCCAACGTCTGCTTGCCGGACCCACGGTAGGCCGGCGCGAGGACTTCGACCTCCACCCCGGCTTTTCCCAGACGGCGAATTGTCTCCCCCATCCAGGGGGTGATGACATCACCAGGCTCGCGCGGATATGCGGTGACGATGAACAATGCCCGCATCGGTCGCCGCGCTCAGCGCGAGCGCCGTGCTTCCACTACGAGCCAGGCGCCATAGCCCAGAAGCAGCGCCAGCGCGGCGAGTGAGATGTACAGGCCCTGGTAAAGCGCGTCAGGATGAAACTCGAAGACGACGTGATGTCTGCCAGCGTCAACCATCACGCCGCGGAAGGTGTAGTTCGACCGCAGGATCGGCACGGAAAGACCGTCCACGGTCGCCTTCCAGCCCTCTGCGTAATTGTCCGCGAGCACCAGGAGGGCGCGCCGGTTCGTTTCAGTCGTGACCTCAACGCGGTCGGGATCGGTGTGGCTGTCAAGCGTCGCTGTTCCGCTGAGCTCCGACGGCGGAAGCGGGCTCACCCCTCTTGCCTCGACAATGGCGAGCTGCTGGGGATTCCAGCTGTCCTGCTGCATGAGTGCCATCGCCTCTTTTGCGCCTGACGCGAGTCGGATCTGTGGTACCAGATAGACGCGTGGCAGTGCCCTCGCGACGCGGAACACCGCAGCGTTCCGTCCTACGAAAACTTTCTCGAACCCCGTCGGAGTCTGGTTTTGCGGATTGACGGAGATATCCACGCCGGAAATGATGTACCTCACGTTTGCTGCAGCAAGAAACGAGTCGTGCTGGATCAGGTTGCTCCAGCTTATCGACATGAGCTCGTTGCCGGCCCCGACGTACGCGTTCCATCGCTGCAGCTGATTACCGTGTTCGCCTCCGACCTGCTCGATGCCGAAGTGCATCAGATAGTTTGTCGACGGCCCGAACCGGTCATTCCCCATGTACTGCGCTCCCTGCTGCATCGGGAATGGGAATGTCCATACTCTGTCGACTCCGCCCTGCGATTTGATGTAGCTCACGATCTCGTCGGGCCGCAGCAGCTCGTCCGGCGGATCCACCGTCATGAAGAACTTCTTGTCGATCAGCCACAGGTCGGCGACGACGACCAGCGACAGCACGATCACGAAAGTTCGCGTCGTGAGCCGGGCAGCCACCCATACGCGGAGCAGAAGCGCGGTCGCGGCGACAAAGGTTGCGAATCTCGCCCAGCCGGCGAGTACTGGACTCTGGCTGTCGGCGCCGAGAACGAACGCCAGGACCGCGCCGAGGACCGCGCCGATCGCTATGATGAGGAGCTGTTTTTGGAGACCTGCCAGACCTTCTGCGGCTGACTTGGCCTCAGCCCCGCGTGCCGCTCGAGCGTCGGTGCGCCGCCGCGCGATCTCCTCGAGTGCGAGCGCCGCCATCGCCGCCAGGCTGAATGATACGAGGAACAAGGAAATGGATGGGGCGCGGAACTTGTTCGTACCGGGAAGCAGCGCGTAATACAGTCGGTAAAGCGGCGTGTAACCCCCGTAGCAGACGGAGAGCGTGAACAAGGTAAGTCCGGCGAAGAACCTCCAGCGCCGGTCGCGCCAAACCATTGCCGCGCCAGCGAAGAGCAACAGCAACACGGTCGCACCGACGTACTCCGTGTGCAGCTTGAACGGGTTCAGACCGTGATAATTGCGAAGAATCCCCGCCTGCTCCGGCACCGCCAGGCCGATTGTCTCCTTGATCGGCATCGAGTACGAGATCGCGAACTTGTATCCACGGCCTGACGCTGGTCCACGCGACGCCTCGTCGACGTAGCCGAGGAACGGAAGAAAATTCACGGAAGCGAGCGCGAACCCGATGGCGACGGCGACAATCGCGATACCGGCGCGCGCAGCAAACTTTCCCGGCGTCTTGTGCAGACCGTTGTTGAACAGCGCGAAGATCATCCACGCCGCTGCCGCGAGGAGCAGGTAGTAATTGCTCTGGATTTGAAATGAGAGCAACGCAGCGCCGACAGTTGCAGCAACGCCCGCGAACCAGCGCAGCTCACCGGTGCGGGCGCCCCGGTGCAGGAGGAAAAAAACCAGCGGCGTGAAAGTCGCCACGATCACTCGCCCGTCGTGACCGGCGTAGACGTACGAGGCGACAAGGCCGGTGAACTGAAACGCTACGCCGGTGACGGCAGCCGCCCAGCGTCGCACACCGAGCTCGCGCATCAGCAGATAAAAGCCGATTCCCGCGATGGTGAACTGCACGACGAAAATTCCGGCCAGCAATCTGTCCACCGGGAGAAGCGCCTCGAGAATCAGCCGGAACGGGTAGTACGTCCCGCCGGGATTACTGTAAAGCGGCAGACCGCCGTAGATGTAGGGCACCCACTTTGGCAACACGCCGGCGTTGAACCGGCTCGCCAGAAATTCTTGGAAAAAGTAGCCGGATACGGTGTAATCGGTTCCCCCGATCTGCCGGTCCGGAAGGAACGCCGGCAGGAAATACAACAGCGCCAGCACGAAGTAGAGAATCGAGACGCGGCCGAGCGTCGCGAACGAGTCGGCACGATCTTCCTCGTCGATGACGGCCTGTGCCATGATGCTCGCCGTACGCGGCGTCGGACGACCGGGAGTCGGACGCACCGGCGTCTGTCGCGCTGGCGTGCCGCGCTGCGGCGCTGGCGGCGTTGGCTTCACGTTCTTTCGGCGGCTCATCGGTAGGGTTGGGAAATTGAAATGCTCGGGGCGGGGATCGAACCCGCATGGCCTTTGGGCCAAGGGATTTTAAGTCCCTCGCGTCTACCGGTTTCGCCACCCGAGCCTGGAAACGATCGAGTGCGCGGGTTGTCCCCAACGCACTCGCACTCGATCAAGCGGGAAACGGGACTCGAACCCGCGACCCCAACCTTGGCAAGGTTGTGCTCTACCAACTGAGCTATTCCCGCAAACTTTCGAAAAGTATGAACCATCTTGAAAACAGCAACCTCGAAATACACAGATCCGAGTTCCCGGAAGCGTAGTCTCCTCGTTGCGAGGGTGAAACAGTGGAGTCAAGCAAGGACTGTGATTTTGTCAGAGCTCTTATGGTCCGCCGAGCGAGAAGTCAGACACAAACGATCGCCGCGATCTCGTAACTGCGTATTGTGGCGCCGGGCGCCGCAGATCACTCAATCATCGCAAGGGCGCATGTGCCCTAGTCTAGCAACTACAGAACTTTGCTCTGTGATCTCTCACCTGTGCCGTTCTCGTTTGCCTTTCAGGGTTTCACGCTCGTGCCCCGAGCGCATGGACGGCGTACCACGCCAGGTATGCAACCATCCCCGATAAGGCCGCATCACCACCATTTCCTGTACCGTTCCCGTTCTCATCGACACGCTCGGCCGCAACGCCGTTGTCCAGCGGAGCTCGCCTCAGCCATTTGAGGGTCGTCGACGGATCCGGACCCACCAGTCGCGCACATCGCTCCACAAGCTCGTCGGATTGGTAGCCCTCCCACTGCTTGACTGTCCGCCGATACACTGAATCGTCGCGACCAATCAAGTGAAAGTAGGGGACCCAATACAACGACGCGGCCGGATCGTCGGATCGTTGAACGTTTCCGTTGAGGTCACTGGCAGCCAACAGCCGCGATCTTCCATCGGACCCTTCAGCCGAAAGATGCCGCAGCACAGCCGCCCTCACTCCTTCGGCATCCTGCACCTTGGCGGCTGTTTTTTCGTCGAGCGTTCGTGTCAGGACCTCCAGTGCATAAGCAACGACAGCATTTCCGTGCGTCGTGTACGGGAAATCAGGAACGGATCCCGTTGCCCCTAACTCGGTCGAGTAAAGCGACAGCGTCGGATGGCGCCGCTGCGCGATGTCCTCGTGAGAAGCGTACAGCGTCTCGGCCAGCGCCGGCTCCTCAACGATCGCATCGTCTCCCGTTTGCACCACGTATTCGTCAACGGCGATCGCGTATGCGGCGGCGCCCTCGAGGGAGAACCCACCTTCAAAGAGCGCCCCATCGAGATAGTGCGTTCCGCTGCCGGGTGCGTGCCCGTGCACTTCGCACATCCGGAGCAGCACCTCGCGCGCGACCGCTGCGTCGGCGAGCTGAAGCGACGGGAGCAGCCAGATCAACGCCTCCCACGCACGAATGGTGAGCCCCCGACCGTTCCATGGCATCCGGCTCCGAACTGGATAAATGCGGCCGTCATCCAGTGCGCGCGCCACACCTGTGTGAAACGCGAACGCCAGGTTGCGATTGATGAGCTGATCCACCGCCGACTCTGACGTCGCTTGCTCGAGATCGGTGAGATGAGCGCGCGTGCCATCAATGAGTGCTCTCCACCCGCGGCGCCGCATGGTTTCCAGAACGGCGACTGCTCCGTCGGGCTCCGTTCCTGCTCCGGCCAGAAATACAACGTCCTCACGTGTGCGCGGGTCGATGGCAACTTCCCGCGACAGCCGCCATTCGCCGCTCGGAGCAGCGAACGCCTCGGCGTCCGAATCGGCGGCTCCAAATGCGAGTGTCAGGCGTCCCGCTGTGTCCGTACCTCCCAAGACCACGTCCCCAAGATCGACTGAGACGCGCAGAGGGCCGGCGGTCTCGAGCGGTGACCGAATGCGAAGCTGCTTCCAGCCCAGAATGCCGCCGAGCGAAACGACCACATCAACGCGCTTCGGCCCACGATTCTCGAGGGCGAGCTGAATCACCAGCCCGGGGACCTCCGCCTCCTTGCCGGCGGGAGTGCAGATCGTCCCTCGCACGCTGATTGTTTCGACCGTGCACGCAAAGGACGGCAGCCATCCGCGTTCTCGCTCCCACACCATTTCTTCTTCCCCGAGCGAGTGCGTATTCCCGTCGATTGTGAGAACGATGCTCGCGAGTGCCCTCCCCGCGCCGGACAGGAAGTCGCGATTACCCGCAAGCTCTACGGCGCTCCGCGTCGCTGCGTTCACTGCGCCGATCATGTGGATCGCCGCGTCCACGGGATGGATGCACGGAACCGAGAGCCAGTGGTTTCCGGTTACCTGCCAGGGAACGGGCGGAGGCGGATACACCCACCGTGAGCTCCGCGCTGTTTTCGCGCTTTGCGGCCCCGTCACTGTCCCGCAGCGGCGAGCAGCTCGCGAGCGTGCTCGCGGCTCAGCTTGCTTTCCGGATCTCCACCCAGCATTCGCGCGATCTCTGTCACACGCGTCGCGCCGCGGAGCACGCTAACGTCCGCCGTCGTTACGCCACTGCGCGCCGCTTTGGCGACGACGATGTGATTGTGTGCGCGCGCAGCTATTTGCGGCAGGTGCGAGATCGCGAATACCTGATGATTTGCAGCGACGCGGCGAAGAGTGTCGCCGACCTGAAGACCGACTTTCCCTCCGATGCCGGAGTCCACCTCATCGAACACCAGCGTCGGCACTCTATCCGCCCGCGCGAGAATTGTCTTCAACGCGAGCATCACTCGAGACAACTCTCCGCCGGAAGCCACGCGCGCCAGTGGCCGTGCATCGTGGCCGACATTGAGCGCGATCCGGAACTCCACGTCCTCGGCTCCATCCTCGTCAGGGGCACTCTTTCGCACCAGCGTCACGGTAAAACGTCCACCTTCCATTCCGAGCTGGGGAAGTATCTCGTCTACTGCCTTGGCCAACTTTCTCGCCGCCCCTTCGCGCATCTTTGTCAGTCGTTGCGCCTCGGCGGCCAGTCGATGGTGCGCGAAGTGCTGCCGGCGTGTGAGCTCGGCGATGTCGAAGCTCGCCGAGTCGACCAGATCCAGTTCGGCGCGGGCGCTCTTCCCCGTCTCGATCACATCGGAAAGTGACGGTCCGTATTTCTTGACGAGTGAATAAAGCACCTCGCGTCGCCGCCGAACCGTCTCGAGGCGCTCGGGGTCGAGGTCCACCGAGCTCGCGTACTCGGCTATGGCGCGCGCGAGCTCGTCGAGGGCGTAGAACCCGCTGTCGAAGAGCTCCTGAAGTCGTGCGGCACTCGCATCGACACGGGTGATCGCGCCAATCGTGCGCGAAAGTGGGCCAAGGCGGTCAACGATTCCTTCCTCGTCTCCCGACAGCGCGGCGGCGATTGAGTCGGCCTGCGACCTGAGCTCGTCGGCATTTTCGAGCACCCGAGCCTCGTCCTCGAGGCGCGTGTCCTCGTCGGGCTTCGGCTCTGCGGAATCGATCTCCCTCACCACATGTCGGAGATAATCGGCCCGCTTTTCGGCAGCTGCGGCCCGTGAGGTAAGAGTGGAGATGTCGCGTGACACCGCTATCAGCTCGCGATGCGCGTTGCGCACGAGCTCCGCCTGCTCGCCCGATCCGCCAAAACGATCCAGTATGACTCGCTGCGATTCTCCATCGAGCAGAGTCTGGGCTTCGTGCTGTCCGTGAAGATTCACCAGCTGCCGGCCGATCTCGCCGAGCACCGCCGCCGTGACCGGAGATCCGTTTGCCCACGCGCGGCCTCGTCCTGTCTGTGCAATCTCGCGCTTGAGGATCAGCGTCCCGTCATCGGCTTCGATTCCGCGCTCGTCCGCCGCTCTCGCGACTTCGGAGGAGTCTGAAATGTCGAATACGCCTTCGACGGTTGCCTTGTCCGCTCCCGTGCGGATGAGATCGGAGCTGCCTCGCTCGCCGAGAATGAAACCGAGGGCGCCGACGATTATCGATTTTCCCGCGCCTGTCTCTCCAGAGAGAACGTTGAAGCCAGGCGCGAGCGGCAGCGTGAGCGATTCGATGATCGCAAAATTCCGAATCCTGAGCTCGGTCAGCATCGCCGCGGCTAGTCCCTCTCCGGAAGCCCGCCCCAGCCGAGCTTGACTCGCATTCTCTCGAAAAAGCTTACGTCAGGGAAGCGAACAATCAGAACAGGATTTTCGGAGCGTCGAACCACCAGCTTCTCCCCGCGAACAATGCTGGTGCCTACCTGTCCATCCACTGTCACGAGCAGCTCTTCGGTGCTTTGCTCGGTTCCGAGGGTAATCTCTGCTTCGGACCCCACTACCAGTGGTCGGACAGCCAGCGTGTGCGCCGAGATCGGGGTAATCAGGAGCGATTCGACAGTCGGCACGACCACCGGTCCGCCCGCGGAAAGACTATACGCCGTAGATCCGGTTGGGCTGGAGATGATGATCCCGTCAGCCGCATACACACCGATCGATTCGCCATCGATGGCGATCGTCAGCCGTACGACACGCGCGAATCCGCCCTTGTGCAGGACAAAGTCGTTGAGTGCTCGCCATTGCTGACGAGTCGCACCACGTTCGTCCACCGCGCTCGCCGATAGCGCCATTCGCTCCTCGGTGATGTAGTTGCCCGACGCGAGCGCGGCGAGCGCTTCTTCGAGCTGATCGCTACCACAGGTCGTGAGAAACCCGAGGCGACCGAGGTTGACGCCGAGGATCGGAACGCGAGCACCGTCGAGCAAACGGGCACCGCGCAGAAGTGTTCCGTCTCCGCCGAGAGTGACGAGCGCGTCTATGTCGGACGCCGACTGCAGCAGATCGCCGCCACGGACGCCTTCCTGTACACCACGCTCGAAGTGCAGCGTGATTCCAAGCGTTGACGCAACGCGAAAGAGCGTCGCGAGGATGCCGGGAAGCTCTTCGTACCCCTTGTGCCCTATTACTCCGACGCGCATCAGCCCGCGCGGAGTCGCGCTCCGACCGCCGTGCCCTTGCGAAGGGCGCGCGCTCTGGAAGCGATTCCGGCTGCGTCGAGGCCGAGTGCGGCGAGCTGGCGCACACGCGGGGCCTGCTCGATGAATGTGTCTGGTACTCCATGCGCGAGTACGCGAATCTCCGGATCGCGGCCTCCGATGACGGCTGAGATACACGCGCCGAATCCGTTCACCACCGTGCCTTCTTCAACTACCAGCACGTAACGATGCTCGGCGAGAATGCGATCGAGCGTGGCCTCGTCATGGGGCTTGAGGAAGCGGCAGTTAACGACTGTGGGGTTGATTCCTTCCTCGACGAGCAGATCAGCCGCAGCCATCGCAGGCAATACCATTGTACCGACGGCGAGAATGGCGAGAGCTCCCGACGCGTCGCGCGCGCCGGCGCCCCGCCGCACAACCTCCCAGGTCCCGTACGGTACCGGCTCGATCTCAGCGATTGGCGGTACGATGTCGGGTGCGGCATCGCGCGGGTATCTCGTCGCGAACGGACCGCCTTCGTGGCCGACGGCTGTACGCAACAATCCGAGCAGTTCTCGTCCGTTCTTCGCCGCTGTCACCGTCATCCCCGGCACCGCGAGCATATAGGCAATGTCGTACAGGCCCATGTGCGTCGGACCGTCTTCGCCGACGAGGCCGGCGCGATCCATCGCAAAGATCACCGGAAGATGCTGTACCGCTACGTCATGGATGATGTTGTCGTAGGCACGCTGGAGGAACGTGGAGTAAATCGCGCACACCGGCCGCACGCCTCGAGTTGCGAGCCCCGCCGCAAAGGTTACGGCGTGGCCTTCGGCGATTCCGACGTCGAAGAAACGGTCGGGGTGCTGCGCTGCGAAAACCGCTGTCCCTGTTCCGCTCGGCATCGCGGCAGTAATTGCAACAACGCGCACGTTCTCGGTTGCGAGCTCGGTGAGACCCTTCCCGAATACGGCAGTGTACGCCGCGTTCGACGAGGAGACCTTTAACTGTTTTCCGGTGGCAGGGTCATGTCCCGGGGGCAGCGCGTGCCATTTTTCGCCGTGCTCGCCAGCGGGAAATCCCTTCCCTTTCTGCGTGATCACGTGCACGAGGCGAGGACCACTGAAATCGCGGACAGCGGTCAGCGTGTCAATCAGGGCGTTGATGTCGTGGCCGTCGATCGGACCGAAGTAGCGAAAGCCCAGCTCCTCGAACAGAACGCCTGGAGTGAGGAAAGACTTCATGCTTTCCTCCCACTTCCGGATGAGCGTTCCGACTCCGGAAAGCGGGCCTGGGGCGGAGTCTACCACCGATCCGATTGCCGAGCGGACACGGTTGTACAGCGGATTCCGCTGAATGGATGTGAGGTATTTCGACATCGCGCCGACATTGGGTGCGATCGACATCTCGTTGTCGTTGAGGACGACGATGAAGTCGCGTCCTGACGCGCCGGCGTTGTTGAGTCCCTCGTACGCCAGACCGCACGTAAGAGCGCCGTCACCGAGAACCGATACGACCTTGAAGGTCTCACCGTTGAGATCTCGCGCAGTGGCCATTCCGAGGCCGGCCGAGATCGCGGTCGCTGCGTGTCCGGCGCCGAATGTGTCGAACTCGCTCTCGGTGCGCTTCAGAAAACCGGAGAGACCATTTTCCTGTCTGAGCGTTTCCATCCGCGGGTTGCGGCCTGTGAGGAGCTTATGCGGGTAGCCCTGGTGACCGACGTCCCACACGAGCTGATCACGGGGCGTGTCGAAGGAAGCGTGGAGAGCTACCGAGAGCTCGACGACTCCGAGGCCGGCTCCGATGTGGCCACCGGTCCTCGAGCAAACCTCGATGAGCCGGTCGCGAATCTCATCGCAAAGCTCGAGAAGCTCTTCGCGAGAGAGAGATCTCAGATCGGCGGGAAGGTCGAGGCGCTCGAGTCGATTCATTCGGATTCGGTTCAGTGAGTTCGTGACAAAACGAAGTCTGCAATCTCTTCGAGCTCGCGCGTGAGCAAGCCGCGTAGGCGCAGCGCGTCGCATGCTTCGTTGCGCAGCTCACCCGCGCGCGCCACCGCTCCGTCCACGCCGAGAAGCCCGGGATACGTACTCTTTCCCAGCGCCACATCCCGTCCTGCAGTCTTGCCCAGCTTGTCCGTCGACGACGTAACATCGAGGACGTCGTCCATTATCTGGAACGCCAGACCGATCTTCGCGCTGTAGGCGGAGAGGGCCTTGAGGGCATGTTCATCGGCCCGCGCCGCGAGAGCGCCCACTGTGACCGCCCCCGAAATGAGCGCGCCAGTTTTGGCGCCATGGATCGAGTCGAGCTCGGCGCGCGACAGCTCACCTCCCTCCGCTTCGAGATCGAGAAGCTGCCCTCCGATCATCCCGGTGCTTCCGGCAGCGCGCATCAGTACCCTAACTATCGTACAGGAGAGAGGCTCGGGCAACCGAAGCGCGCGCGTTCCGCGGTATGCTGCGCGGGCGGCGATTGGGATCATTGCGGCGCCCGCCACCGCCGCCACACCAACGTCGAACGCGCGATGGGTCGTGAGCCGTCCGCGACGAATATCGTCATCGTCCATGCAGGGGAGATCGTCGTGCACGAGTGAGTAGGCATGGATGACCTCGACTGCGGCCGCGAGGTGCGCCGCATTGCCCGTTCCGCCCGCGGCATCGTAGGCGGCCAGGACCAGAAGACCCCTGAGCCGTTTTCCACCGCCCTGAAGAGCGTACCTGATCGCGTCCGCAGGTGTCTTCGAAAGCCCCCCAAGACCCGTCTCACATAGCTCATCCAACTCCCGCTCGACGGCTTGCCGCCAGGCGTCTCGGCGGTCTGCGATTGCATCAGCTCTTGAAATCGCGAAGCTCCAGCACGCCGTCAGCGCGCTCGACCAGCTCCTTCACCCGGGTCTCGGTCTCGTTGAGCTCGCCCGATGCGAGCCGCAGCAGCTCCACACCTTCCTCGAAGAGTGCGAGCGACCGGGCGAGCTCGAGCCGACCGCTCTCGAGCTCGGCGACTATCTCCTCCAGGCGAGCGAGGTTGGATTCAAACGGCATAAGTGTGGGTAGGGATAGATGGAATATCATCCGGCAGCCCCTGGAATACAAAAGCCGAGAGTGGGCACAGGCTTGATCTCCGAATGCCTTTAGCCTATTATCCGGATATACGGATGAATCAGCCCCAGCTATTCGATCGCATGACCGCCGTTGCCGACGGCACCCGCAGCCGCGTGCTGATGGTGCTCGAGCGGCACGAGATGACGGTAAACGAGCTCCGTGCCGTGCTCCAACTTCCGCAATCAACGGTCAGCCGCCACCTCAAGGTGCTCGCCGACCACGGTTGGGTTGTATCGCGGGCGGAGGGAACGAGCCGCCTCTATCGCATGGTCGAGAAACTCGACGCCTCCGGCCGACGTCTCTGGCAGCTCGTCAGAGAGCAGATCTCAGCGACGGCCGCCGCCGCGCAGGATGCCCGGCGCGTAGAGTCGGTGCTCGCGCGGCGACGCAGCCGCTCCCAAAGATTTTTCTCCTCGTCCGCTGGAAAGTGGGATCGGCTCCGTGCCGAGCTGTTTGGCAAGCGTGCGGATATCGTTGGACTTCTGAGCCTGCTCGACAACCAGTGGACCGTCGCTGACCTGGGCTGCGGGACCGGACAGGTCACCGAGCTGATTGCTCCATTCGTCGGCCGCGTCATCGCGATTGACGACTCAGCGGCAATGCTAACGGCAGCGCGACGGCGACTGAGCCCGCTGGAAAACGTAGAGATCCGAAGCGGTGCGCTCGAGTCCGTTCCGTTGGACGACGGGTCAGTCGACGTCGCGCTCGTCTTTCTCGCCCTGCATTACGTAGCTGAGCCGGAGAAGGCGATAGCGGAAGCAGCGCGCGTCCTTCGCCGCGCCGGCCGTCTCGTCGTGGTGGACATCATGCCGCACGACCGTGAGGAGCTGATTCACGAGATGGGCCATGTGTGGCGCGGTTTTTCCGAGGACCACATTTCGGGACTGTTCGCATCCGCGGGCCTCGTCGGTGTCCGCTATCGTCCCCTGCCCGCCGACGCGAGCGCGCGCGGCCCGACGTTGTTTGCCGCGGTCGCCAGGCGCGACAGCAGCGTAATGGAGCGATCGCTCGACCACGGCGGACCCGATTCAGTGCCGCTCGCACTGACCGCGTGAGCATTTAGACTTCAGATCATCATTCAGAGAAAGGAGCAGCGAGAGTGACAAGCATAGCGGAAAGACCGGTTTCCATTTCCGAGACCGAAGAGCGCGGAATCAACCGGTTTGCGGTCACAGGTGGACGCCTTCCCTTCAAAGTGAAGGACCTCTCGCTCGCAGAGTTCGGGCGAAAGGAGATCCGCCTTGCCGAGCACGAGATGCCGGGGCTGATGGCAATCCGCGCCGAGTATCGCGGGAAGCAGCCGCTCGCCGGCGCGAAAATCATGGGCTCGTTGCACATGACCGTACAGACCGCGGTGCTGATCGAGACGCTTGTCGATCTTGGCGCCGACGTCCGCTGGGTATCGTGCAACATATTCTCGACGCAGGATCATGCGGCCGCCGCTGTCGTCGTCGGTAAGGAAGGAACCGCCGAGAATCCTCGCGGCGTTCCCGTATATGCGTGGAAGGGCGAGACACTCGAGGAATACTGGTGGTGCACCGATCAGGCGCTCGTCTGGCCTGATGGATCGGGTCCGACTCTTCTATTGGATGACGGAGGCGACGCCACGCTCCTCGTTCACAAGGGCGTCGAGTTCGAAAAAGCCGGCCGCATTCCCGATTACGACGAGCACCGGGACTCGGAGGAGTACGGGGTGATCCTCACCCTTCTGCGCGCCGAGTACAAGAAGAATCCGATACGCTGGCAGACGATGGCGAAGGACCTTCGCGGAGTTTCCGAGGAAACGACGACCGGGGTTCATCGCCTCTACCAGATGATGGAGGCGGGGCAGCTCCTGTTTTGCGCCATCAACGTCAACGACTCTGTAACGAAGAGCAAGTTCGACAACCTGTATGGCTGCCGGCATTCACTGACCGACGGAATTCTCCGTGCGTCCGACGTGATGCTCGCCGGAAAGGTCGCGGTGGTCTGTGGTTACGGAGACGTCGGCAAAGGGTGCGCGCAGGCGTTAAGTGGACAGGGCGCGCGCGTGATCATCACCGAGATCGATCCCATCTGCGCGCTTCAGGCGGCGATGGAAGGCTATCAGGTTACGACGCTCGAAGACGTCGTCGAGACCGCCGACATTTTCATCACCGCTACCGGCAACATGGGAATCATTACCGCCGATCAGATGGCGCGCATGAAGGACAAGGCGATCGTCGGCAACATCGGTCACTTCGACAATGAGATCGACATGGCCGGCCTGAAGAAGGCAAAGGGCATCAAGCGGATCAACATCAAGCCGCAGTACGACGAGTACGTCTTCCCCGACGGCCACAGCGTAATGATTCTCGCCGAGGGGCGGCTGCTGAACCTGGGCTGCGCGACGGGACATCCGAGCTTCGTGATGTCGGCCAGCTTCACCAATCAGGTGATGGCGCAGATCGAGCTGCACCAGAACGCGAGCAAGTACGAGTGCCGAGTCTATACGCTACCCAAGCACCTCGATGAGAAGGTGGCGCGGCTTCATCTCGACAAGCTCGGCGTCAAGCTGACGAAGCTCACGAAGGAGCAGTCGGATTACCTCGGTATTCCGGCGGAAGGGCCCTACAAATCGGACCACTATCGGTATTAATGGCACCTGAGGCATAAAAAACCCGGGCGATCGTCCGGGTTTTTTGCGCCGGAATTACGCCATCGCAGTCACCGTGTCGCCAGTGGCGAGGCCTCAGTCACGGGTCGTCCCAGCTGCGCGGCTCGAACCCTTATCAGGCGCGACGCGCTGTCCAGCCCTACCCATCTAACGCTTTCAGTGCGCGACAGCAGGTCGTGTCTGCGCTGGAGCTCCTCCCGATACCACGTCGCAGGTAGCATCGGAATCGTCACGACAGTGACATCTCGGCGCACTCCCTCGACCTCCTGCAGGTACCACAGCGGGTAAGTGTCATTGTCGCCGCGAGCGAGGACGACTCCGCGCGGCGGCGTAGCCCTAAGAATTCCGAGACCACGCACACGTGCCTCGCTCGCGTGCGGCTCAGCCTGCCGATTGGTTGCTCTCCAATTGAGCGCAATGGGTAGCACGCAAACCGCGATGCCCATCCACGCTCGCCGCGGATTGAGACGACCAGCGAGAGCTACGGCACCAATTCCAACCCACACGCCCCAGCAGACGAACGCGAGAATGTAGAAGTAGTCCCGCTCTCTCGCCTCGTGTGGCGCGCTCGGTGGCAGTATTCCGAATCCGAATGACGGACTGGCCTTTTGGTTGAGGTACACGACGACTCCGACCGTCGCCGTCACGAACAGAATCGTCATCACCCGCCAGCTTCGGCGATCGGCGGCGCGATGGGTCAGGCACCCGCCTACTCCGATCAAGCCGAAGAGAACGGTGAACGGAGTGCGGAGCCACGACGGCGGCGCGTCGGGAGCAAGGCCGAGCGCGACCTGCCAGTCAGCATATTCGAAGATGTTGCCGAGCTGAAGGAAAAAAGGAGCCTGCCGCGGCCACGGTGCGACAGGACGATACTGACGCCGCATCAGTACGTCCGCAAATGCGCTCCACGTCGATGGGTTTCCCTGATTCACTGCGGGGTCATGCTGCGCCCGTACCAGCATGAACAGAACGGCGGACGCACCAACGCAGAACATCAAACCTGCTAGGACGACCGTGGTGAGCTGCGGACGGAGTCGCTCATTGCGCATTTGGGCTACGAGATAGATCGCCGCTGGAACCGACAACAGCGCGGTGAGGTGCACCGCCCAGCCCAGGCCGGTAACGTAGGCTCCGAGCAGCAGCCACCGTCTCTGCCCCGACGTTGAGGCGCGGTCTGCGCACCAGAGAATCAGAATGGAAACGAAAAGCGCGATCGAGTACACCTCCGTCTCATTCGCGCTGAGCCAGACGCTCGACATCGCGCCAGCGGTGACTGCCGCCGCGAATGCGAATGCACGATTCCGCGTCCAGCGAAGGACCAGGTTCGCAATGAGACCGCACGCCGTCGCGGTTGCCACAGCGGAAAGAAGGTTCACCGACTGCGCGAATCCGAGCACAGGTGCGAGGACCTTCCCCCAGACATTCCCGACCAGGATGTAGAGCGGAGTGCCGGGTGGATGCGGGACTCCAAGTGAATGCATCGCCGACAAGAATTCGCCAGAGTCCCAGAGCGTGACGCTCGGCGCGAGCGTAAGTGCGTAAACGGAGAGAAGAACAGCTACGGCGCCAAGCTCGACGCCGGGAACCCGCCGGGCTCTCACCACCATATCAGTATGAGCGCGTAAAACTCAGCCGCGCAGGACCGCCCATGCGACATCGAGAGCTCGACGGTGGGACCGCACATCGTGCACGCGGAAGAGTCGCGCGCCCGCAACGAGAGCGACAACGCTCGCTCCCACGGTTCCGAGATCTCGATCGGCATTCGTTAGCGAAACCGCGTGGCCAGTGCGGGCAAGGGTCGTCTCCAGGATCTCGCGCACGAACCGCTTTCGTGAGGGACCGACGAGAATTGGATATCCCAGAGCGGAGAATTCGCTGAGATCGCGAAGCATCGCGATCGAATGTTCACTGCGCTTCGAAAAACCGATGCCGGGATCGAGAACGATGCGCGCTCGCTCTACGCCCGCGGCCTCGAGTGCCCTCGCGCGCTGTGCCAGCTCAATTGCAATCTCGGCCGATGGATCGGAGTCGTATTCGGCGTAGCGGTAGGTCGCCATCTCATCCACGCCTCCGCGCGAGTGCATCAGCACGACTCCGCACTCGGACGACGCGAGGAGGGCGGGCATCGAAGCGTCCAGCCGCGCTGCCGAGACGTCATTGACGATGTCGGCTCCGCCTTCGAGAGCGCGCCGCGCGACATCGGCCTTGGTCGTGTCCACCGATATCGGCACATCCGGAAAGCGCGCGCGGATATGCTCGATTACAGGTGCGACTCTACTCATTTCCTCTGTGGCTGGAATCGCCGTTGCCCCGGGACGCGTTGACTCCCCTCCAACATCTACGGCGTCGGCGCCGTCCTCAATCAGCTTCGCAGCGTGCTTCAAGGCGTCGTCGGAGCGAAAAAAATTACCCCCGTCGCTGAAGCTGTCGGGGGTAACGTTGACGATCCCGATGATTATTGGCCGGTCGAGCCGAATCGCCCGCGATCCAGCTGTCCAGACTGCCACGTCGGTCGTCGCGCGTTTCACGCGTGATTCAGCGTACGATCTCGATTGGTTATTGATCTCGGATCTGAACTCTGCGCTTCCCGGAACTCGGATCTGTGCCTTTCGAAGTTGTTGTCGCTCTTACGCGGGTGCGACTTCCGGACCGCCGAACAGCGGCGGCTTGGCCGGCTTCGCTACTGCAGCCGGCGCTTCCTTCGCCGGTGCCAGTGGAGGCGGTGGCGGCGTTCGCGGCGGGAGCGTCTCTCCGCGAGCGAGCTGCTGAACTTCCTCGCCGGTCAACGTCTCGCGATCGAGCAGCGCGCTGGCGACGCGGTGAAGGAGCTCCATGTTCTCCGTCAGAGTCTCCGTCGCCCGCGTGTACGCTTCCTTGATGACGCGCGAAACTTCCGAGTCAACAAGCTGCGCCGTGCGCTCCGACACCTCACGTCTCGTTTGTAGCTCGCGACCGAGGAAGAGCTCCTGCTCATTGTCTCCGACCAGGATTGGGCCAATCGCATCGGACAGGCCCCACTGCCCTACGTACCGCCGGGCGAGAATCGTCGCCTGCTGAATGTCGCTCGCGGCGCCTGTCGTGACGCGGTCGTGGCCGAAGACAAGCTCCTCCGCCACGCGTCCGCCGTACATGCGGACCAACGCAGCCTCGAGCTGCTCGCGCGTCATTGATACTCGATCATCTTCCGGAAGAGTGAAGGCCAGACCGAGCGAGCGCCCGCGCGGAACTATCGTCACTTTGTGCAACGGATCGTTGCCCTTCGTCTTGATAGTGCAGACAGCGTGGCCGCCCTCATGGTATGCTGTGAGCTTCCGCTCGTCATCGCTCATTACCATGGACTTGCGCTCGGCGCCGAGCATCACCTTGTCCTTTGCGTCCTCGAAGTCCGGCATGTAGACCTTGTCGTGGTTTCGGCGCGCCGCCAAGAGTGCGGCTTCATTTACCAGGTTCGCGAGATCCGCTCCCGACATTCCCGGAGTGCCTCGGGCCAGCGTAGTGATGTTGACGTCGTCGGCCATCGGTTTGTTGCGGGTGTGCACGCGAAGGATTCCCTCGCGGCCGCGGAGATCCGGAGCGTCGACAACAATCATCCGGTCGAAGCGGCCGGGCCTGAGCAACGCTGGATCGAGAACGTCCGGGCGGTTGGTAGCCGCGATGAGAATGACACCATCGTTTGACTCGAACCCGTCCATCTCGACGAGCAGCTGATTGAGTGTCTGCTCGCGCTCGTCGTGCCCACCGCCCAGACCAGCGCCGCGGTGACGCCCCACCGCGTCGATCTCGTCGATGAAGATGATGCACGGCGCGTGCGCCTTCCCCTGCTCGAACAAATCGCGCACGCGACTCGCGCCTACGCCCACGAACATTTCAACGAAGTCCGAGCCCGACATCGAGAAGAACGGCCGGCCAGCCTCACCGGCGACGGCGCGGGCGAGAAGCGTCTTGCCAGTGCCCGGAGGTCCAACGAGAAGCGCGCCCTTCGGAAGACGTCCGCCAAGCTTCGTGAATTTCTGCGGATCCTTCAGGAACTCGATGATCTCCTCGAGCTCCACCTTTGCTTCGTCTGCGCCGGCAACGTCAGCGAACGTGACCTTGGGGGAATCCGCCGTGAGGAGCTTCGCTTTCGATTTACCGAACGAGAATGCTTTCGCCCCTCCCGCCTGCATCTGGCGCAGGATCAGCAGCCATATGCCGACGATCAGGATGTACGGCAGAAGCATCAGGAAGAGGCCGGCGAACGATTGACCCTCAGCTTCGGCGCGGACTTGCACCCCCTGCTGCGTCAGACGAGCTACGTCGGCGTTGGTGTACTCGGCGGGAAGGTAGAGTGTGAATCGCTTCACCTGCCGGCCGCGATACGACACCGGGTTCTTGAACTCGCCAATGATGTTCGTTTTTCCCTGGAACGTGATCGCCGCGACGTTGCCCGCCTGCAGCTCGCGGTCGTACTGGCTATAGTCGACCTTCGACGCGGACTCCTTCGACCCGGACATGTACGAGAAGAGGACACCGGCCATGAGTGTGAGAAGAACCCAGAAGGAGAGCTGTTTGGACGCTCGCCCCCAGTTTCTCGGAGTTTTCGGTTTCTGCGGAATCGGAAGTGGCATCTACTGCAGGCTCGCTATGTACGGCAAATGGCGGAAGTTCTCCGCGTGATCCAGCCCATATCCCACGAGAAACTCGTGGGGCGCATCAAATCCGACGAACCGCGTTTCGTAATGCAACTCATCGGCTATTCGCTTGTGAAGTAAAGCGCAAATTTCGAGCGAGCGCGGCGAGCGCTCCTCGAGTAATGACATCAGACGGTTGAGCGTGCGCCCCGAGTCGATGATGTCCTCGACAAGGAGAATGTGCTTCCCCTCCAGCTCTGTCTCCGGATCGTACAGCAGTCGCACCGTTCCGCTCGACACCATACCATCTCCGTAGCTCGCCGCAACGAGGAAGTCCACTTGCAGCGGCCGCGTGATGTTGCGAACGAGGTCGCTCAGGAAGATGAAGCTGCCCTTCAGGAGGCCGAGCACCAACAGCTGACCATCCGGGTACGCTTCCGTGATCTCGCGCCCAAGCTCGGCGACGCGACGCGCGATCGTAGCCTCGTCGAACGCCACCCGCTTGAGTACGCGACCGGAAAGCCGCGGATCGGCGACTGCGGTCACGCGTGCCTTGTATTGAAGGACGCGTCGCCGCGCTGCGCCGCCCGCATCGACCGAAGCTCCTCGACACGGTGCCAGTCCCATCTTCGCACGAGCATGTGATCGCGGTACATCCGGACCTCGACGCCTCCCGAGAGCTGAATCGCACCCCCCGTTGCCCCTTCAATAGTAAACTGGGCCAGCCGTTCGGTTCCGCGCCGATCCATGACGACGCCGGCGCGCGCTGCAATCGCCGGCCAGAGGACGCGAAGCGAATCCGCATCATACCCCGCCATGTCGCGGCGGGCAATGCGAATCGAGCCGTCGTCATGACGCTCGACATTGACTCCATCCGCGATCTGGTCGATCGCGCTGCGCCAGCCGGCCGCTCCGCGCGCGACATCGAGCAGCTCGGCGACGAACGTGGGACGTACGCGCGCGATCGCCGGCAGGAGATCGTGCCGCACCCTGTTCCGCAGGTGAGAGTGCGCCCTGTTGGAGGGATCCTCCACAAACGTCACTGCATGGTGGCGCGCGTATTCTTCGAGTGTCGCCCGCGACAACGAGAGAAACGGGCGCAGCACCTCAGACTCGGCGTACAATCCGGCGAGGCCGCGTGGTCCTGCATCACGCAGAGCGCGGATGAAAACCGTCTCGATCTGGTCGTCGAGAGTGTGTGCGGTAGCAACCGGTCCGCCGAAATCCGCCGCCGCCGCCCGAAGAAAGCGCCAGCGTTCCTGCCTCCACGGATGCTCGGTGGAATGTTGCTGGCTCGCCGCGCCCGATAGGAACTCGAGACCGGCAGCACGGGCGACGCGACCCACTCGAAGCGTCGCGCGCCTCGCCGCATCTCCGGTTCGATGATCGAATGAAGCGACACGAAGCCGCGGACGGGAGGATTTCGGGAGCGCAGCCGCCGCGTGGAGCAGAACCATCGAGTCGAGTCCACCGGACACTGCCAGGAGAACTCTGCTCTGGCCGCGGAATGCGGAGCTTACCGCACGTGCGACTTCGTCTCCTTCAGAGGGCCGCTCTCGCATGATATCTTAATCTAAACCGCCGGTCGGGAGTCGGTCATGGAAACACACGGTCCACTAGGCACACTCTGGGTCTCCTTCGGCCTGATCGCGTTCTACATCGCGCTGATCTGGCTCAACTCGCTGCTCGGAATGTTCCTCACGCCTCTATTCATCATTCCCGCAACGTGGCTGATGGATTTCGTGAAAAGACGGAAGAAAAGTGGCCTGGTCGACGAGGAAATCGACAGGGACGAGATCGGGGCGTAATCGTCTCGGTTTGGTGCGATTCTTCCCGCTCAGATTAACCACCGGCTGAACCTCGATCACCAATCGTATAGCTCCCGATAGAAAGCCTGATTCCGAACGATCGCCCTGACATAGTCCCGCGTTTCAACGAACGGGATTCTCTCCGTGAACATCTCCGGATCTCCAGCACCGGCTTTTCTCTTCCATTTCTCTACCCGGGACTCACCGGCGTTGTAAGCGGCGAGGACGTGAACGAATGGCCGCCCGCCGCGGAGGAGGCTCGCGAGATGGATCGTGCCGAGCCGGATGTTGAGCGCCGGGTCGTATAGTCGCTCGTCGGTGTACCCTCGAACTCCTCTCGATCGCGCGAGGGAGCGGCCAACATCCGGCATGATCTGCATCAATCCGCGCGCGCCGACGGGCGAAGTCGCGCGCGGATTGAAGCTCGATTCCTGACGAATGAGCGCCGCGACAAGAGCAGGGTCAATGCCCGATGCGCGTGCGCTTTGGCTGAGAGCCTCGCGCTCCAGCAGCGGATAGAGCAACCGGTAGTTCGGCGGCGACGGACCGATCTCCGTCACGGCGCGCCTGCCGAGTGAGATAGAGCGTGCGGACTGATCAGTGCCGGTCAGCGCGTGCGCCGTGGCTACCAGGCGCCTAGGGGAGCTGCCGGCATCGCGGAAGAGGCGGTCCTGCTCGAAGGCAACTTCTGCATCCATCCCCACGGCGCGAAGAACTCCGATTCGATGCATCGCACCGGTCACCTCCGGCACTTCGGGATAGCTATCGTCCCGCGAATGATCGGTGAGAAGCGGAACTCCGAGTCGCCGAGCGCTCAACACCGAGTAATACGATCCTCCCTCCCGTTGAATCACTTCGCGCCATCGGGACCCCGCCGCTATGGAGTCGCCGCGGCGCGACAACGCGCGACCCGACCAGTAGCCCGCGGCGAGCGCTTCGTCACTCGATGGATAAACCGCGACGATCGAGTCCAGCTCACGGGTCGCCCGGATCAGGTCGCCGTTTACGTAGGCAATAATCGCCGCGCGGAAAAGTGCGGCAGGTGCGTGTCGAGACCGCGGGAACCGCTGCACGACAGTGAGCAGCGTCTCGCGTGCCGCCGGGTCGCGCGCCTCATCGGTGGCAAGATCTGAAAGAAGCATCAGCGCCGACGCAGAGCTGCTGTCTCGCGGGTACTGGGTAGTGAGCTGTCGAAGAGCGGCGCGTGCATCGGACCCGCGGCCCAATGCAAGGAGTGCCCGCGCCCGCTGGTACCTCGCAGGCGCACCCAGCGCCGAGGCTGCGCCGACTCGCGCGAATTCCGACGCGGCCTCCCGGTCGCGATTCAGTCGCGCCAACAGCGTTGCGTTCCAGAAGTGATCGCGGTCGCCGCCAAGGCCAGCCTTGAAGGCAGTCGCGAACATCGCGGTCGCCCTCGCCGCGAGTCCCGCCTGGTACCCGCCTCGTGCCAATGCGAGCGCTTCCGCCGAAGCCGGTGAGTGAAACACGCGATCGAACAGATCGATCGCGTCCCGGGACTCTTGACGCCCGGGCATTTCCCCGATGTATCGGACGAGTGCGGCGCGGCCCCGCGCTCGCGCGACAGTATCCGTCGCTGACTGGATTTGGAGCCGAAGTGCGGGTAGCCGGTCGCCGATCGCTTCGTACGCAGCGATCGCTCCCGCGATCTCACCCGATCGCTCCAGTGCGATCGCCTCTGTTGGACGACTTCGATCCTTCGCCACGACTGTCTCCAGCGATTCGTAATAGCGTTCGCGCTGTGAACGGTCCCTCGTGACACCGGCCGCCCGCAGGTGAAGCCAGTCGCGAATCGCGGGAATTCGCTTCGCCCCCTCGTCGTAGTAGTACCTAGCACTGTCGAGCTGATCGGCGCGATCGAACTGCCGCGCCCTGATTACCAGGCTGCTGTCTGTGGCGGGAACCACTGCACTGTCGGCACGGGCAGGCGTTGCGATCGACAGCGAATCACGGGAGCCGTCAGCGTCGCAACCGCTTACTGCTACGACGAGCCCGGCGACTAGAAGAGCTACTGACGCCAACGAGTATTCACACCACGGAGCAGCTCGTTCGCTTCGGCCGGCCCCCAGCTCCCCGCCGGGTATTCCGGAAGCTTCTTGACCGGATGCTTCTCCCAGTACGACAGCAGCGGATCGATGATCCGCCATGCGTTCTCGACCTCGTCGCTGCGCGTGAACAGCGTCGCGTCGCCGATCATCGAGTCGAGCAAAAGAGTCTGATACGCCGGTGCCGCCTCCTCACCGAATGCCTCGGCGTAGGAAAAGTCCATCTCCACCGGTGATATCTCGAACTCCGGAGTGAGTTCCTTCTCCGCGCCTGGAGTTTTCACATGAAAGCGCAGCGCTATCCCCTCGTTCGGCTGCACCCTCATGACAAGAACGCTGGGGAATCTCTCGTCAAGAGATCGTTGACCGAACATCTGCACCGGCGGGGACCGGAACTGGATGACGATTTCCGAGACCCTCTTAGCGAGGCGCTTGCCTGATCGCAGATAGAACGGAACGTGCTTCCAGCGCCAGTTGTCGATAGAGAGACGCATCGCGGCGAAGGTCGGCGTGAGGGAGTCGCGATCGACATCCTTCTCTTCGCGATAGGCCGGCGCTCGCTCGCCGTTCGCTTCGCCCGCGACGTATTGACCAAGGATCACCGGAGGAGCGCCGTTTTCGACGAGCGGCTGAACCGACCGCAGCACCTTGACTTTCTCGTCGCGAACGTCGTCGGCCTTGAAGGCTATCGGTGGCTCCATCGCCGCGAGAGCGAGCAGTTGAAGGAGATGGTTCTGGAACATGTCGCGAACGACGCCGGCCTCCTCGTAATACTTGCCTCTCGATTCGATCCCAACCGACTCCGCAACCGTGATCTGCACATTCTTGATGTACTGCCGGTTCCAGAGCGGCTCGAAGATCGGGTTCGCAAAGCGGAAGACGAGAATGTTCTGGACGCTTTCCTTCCCGAGGTAATGATCGATCCTGTAGACCTGGTGCTCCGCGAATCTTTGCAGCACCAGGCAGTTGAGCTGATGCGCGCTGTGCAAATCCCGGCCAAAGGGCTTCTCGATGACGATCCGCGCCCACGGTCTCGCGTCAGCTTCGGATATGAGCGGTGCCAGCCCGCTCTCTGAAAGGTGCTCCACCGCCACTTCGAACACGCTCGGCGGAATCGCGAGATAGAAAAGGCGGTTGCGCTGCTCGAGCGGAACGGGCTGCTCGATCTCGCTGAGGCAGCGTCCAACTGCGTCGTAGGCTCTCTTTTCCGTCAGATCGCCGACCGCGTAGTGTAAGCGCTGTGAGAGCCACTCCCAGGCCTTATCGTCAACGCGCTTGATCTCGTCGGAATGCGCAAGCGCGTCACGCATCCGCGCTGCGAATTCGGAATCGCTCAGTCGATCGCGGCCGAGACCGACGAGAGCGAATCGATCCGGCAGGAGTTTCTGCTCCGCCAGGTAATAGAGCGCTGGCATGAGCTTTCGGCGCATCAGATCTCCTCCCGCCCCGAAAATCACCACGGTGCAGGGGTCCGCCCGCTCACGCCGCAGTGGGCGATGGCGGCGAACCGGGACCGAAGGGGTTACATGCGGAGTCTTCATGCCTTTTTCACCGCATGGCCGCCGAACTCGTTTCGGAGCGCCGCAATGACCTTTGCCGAGAACGACTCCTCCTGTCTCGATCGCAGTCGAGCGAGGAGTGATAGCGTTATCACGGGCGCGGGGACGTCAATATCGATCGCCTCCTGCACCGTCCACCGGCCTTCGCCTGAGTCTTCGACATAACCTTTCAGCGTTTCCAGGCTCGGGTCTTTCTCGAAGGCCAGCTCGGCGAGCTCGTTCATCCACGACCGTACGACGCTTCCGTGATTCCACACGCGCGCAATCCGGTGGAGATCGAGCTGAAATTGCTTCGAAGCGTGAAGAATCTCGTAGCCCTCCGCGTACGCCTGAAGCACGCCGTACTCGATTCCATTGTGAATCATCTTCACGTAATGCCCTGCTCCTGTTGGACCGACGTGCGCGTACCCGTCGGGCGGAGCCAGCGACTTGAAGATCGGCTCGCAGAGCGCGAACGCCGCGGTGGATCCGCCGATCATCAGGCAATACCCGTTCGCAAGCCCCCAGATTCCACCGCTCGTTCCCGAGTCCACCAGCTCGATGCCTCGCGACG
>Ga0137373_10000264_pt1 | contig 49213 bp, 46 predicted proteins | sample SagtaG_5_FD_104912 | JGI IMG/M metagenome (GOLD analysis project Ga0137373, IMG submission 104912) | Vadose zone soil microbial communities from Sagehorn Ranch, Mendocino, California, USA - Sage1_R_80_16 metaG | ecosystem: Environmental > Terrestrial > Soil > Vadose zone | place: USA... | reverse complement strand
TTCGTTTTCGAAACTCCGGGCCTGCGACAGCGCGTCGGCGCGTACTTCCTCTTCCTCCAGCGGCTCGGCCGATTCGTCCTCGAGCTCCCTGACAGCCGCGAAAACTCCGCTCGCAACTTCGGCAGCGCCGACCTTGCGACCGAGAATCGAGGACAGCGTCGCGACGGCCGGCGGTACTTCTTCCCGATGATCGCTTGTCATGAGAGAGGGAATGAACACCTGATCGTTCTCGACGAGAATCGAACCATGCTGCAGAAGTGCGCCGTCCTCGCGCCACTGAGCGCTTCCGACGAGTTTCCGACCCCCTGCGATGAGCTCTCCGGGAGCGGGATCGGCAAAGCACGGAACAGGTCCTGGCGGACTCGTGTTTCCAGTTGACGCGATCTCGGCATTTACGCCAAGAGCAGAGAGCCCGTGCAGGAGAATTCGGTTGATCCGATCATAAGAATCCCGCAGCGACGATGAGGCTGCGCGTGCGGCGACACTGTAAGTGACCTCGCGATGGTGAAGGAGCGCGCGTCCTCCTGTGGGGCGGCGCACCACATCGAATCCCGCGTTGCGGATTGCTGCGGGATCGTAGTGATCGCGGGCCAGTTGATTCCGTCCGAACGACAGCGTTGGCCGTGCCCATTCGTAGATGGAAAACACCGCTTCGCCCGTTTCGCGCGCTCGCGCCAGAAGCGCGACATCGCGCCCCATGTTCTCCGCTCCTCGCCGCGGAGGCACGAGGAGCAATCGCCAGCGCACGCCGGTTCGCCGCCCTTTCATCGAAGGTTAAATTGAGTCACCTATGGCAACTACTATCAAGGACGCGGAGCATACGCTCGCGCCTTCCGATTCCTTCGTTCCCCGCCACATCGGCCCCGGACCGGAGGCGATATCAGAAATGTTGGAGGCCCTTGGCTACGGATCGCTCGACGGGCTCATCGATGCGACTGTGCCGGAGGGCATTCGTTTTCGCCGGGGCCTCAACATTCCCCCGGGATTGAGCGAAGGAGAAGTTCTCGCGGCGTTCCGCGCCATGGCGGCGAAGAACCGCGTCTTCCGCTCGTTCATCGGCATGGGCTATTCGGACTGCATCATTCCGCCGGTGATCCAGCGGAATGTGCTCGAGAATCCGGCGTGGTACACCGCCTATACCCCCTACCAGGCGGAGATCGCGCAAGGCCGGCTCGAAGCGTTGCTCAACTTCCAGACGGCGGTAATGGACCTGACCGCGATGGAAATCGCGAACGCGTCGCTCCTCGATGAGGCAACAGCCGCCGCCGAAGCGATGACAATGAGCTACGGCCTGCGGGGAGCCGAGGGGAAGGAAGTCTTTTTCGTCGCTCAAGACTGTCATCCACAGACCATCGATGTTGTGCGGACACGCGCGCGGGCGCGTGGGATCGAGATTCGGATTGGTGACCCTCTTACTGAAGACATCGGCGGAAACGTCTTTGGTATCCTCCTTCAGTATCCCGCGACCGACGGTGCGGTGCGCGACTATCGCGCGGTGTGCGAGCGTGCGCATGCGTCCGGTGTTCTGGTCACCGTCGCCAGCGATCTTCTCGCTCTCGCGCTGCTCGTTCCGCCGGGCGAGTGGGGAGCCGACGTCGTCGTCGGAAACTCGCAGCGCTTCGGTGTGCCCCTGGGGTACGGTGGACCGCACGCGGCGTTTTTCGCGACCCGCGATGAGTTCAAGCGACACATCCCAGGGCGCATCATCGGCGTGTCGCGCGATGCATCCGGCCGGCCGGCGCTCCGCATGGCGCTCCAGACGCGAGAGCAGCACATCCGCCGAGAGAAGGCGACTAGCAATGTGTGCACGGCGCAGGTGCTGCTGGCGGTAGTCGCGAGCTTCTACGCCGTCTGGCATGGACAGGCGGGAATCCGGCGTATCGCGACTCGAGTGCATCAGTACGCTACGGTTCTCGCCGAAGGTCTCAGGCGTCTCAGCTTCACTATCGCACACGACGATTACTTCGACACGATTCGTGTCGAGCTCGGGGACGTACTGGCGGACGACGTTATGCAGGCGGCCGTGGAGAGGAAGATCAATCTCCGCCGCCTGTCCGATCATGCAGTGTCGATCGCACTTGACGAGACAGTCAACCAGAGCGATTTGCGGGAGCTGCTCGCCGCGTTTGGCGGCTCGTCAATTCCGGTTGGCGACCTGGTGGAGACGTCGGATCCGCGCTACGACGAGCGGTTCAAGCGCACCACTCCGTTCCTGACGCATGAGGTGTTCAACACCCATTGCACTGAGACCGAGCTGCTGCGGTACATCCGAAAGCTCGAGACGAGGGATCTCTCGCTCGTTCACTCGATGATTCCTCTCGGCTCGTGCACGATGAAGCTGAACGCGACCGCTGAGATGATGCCAATCACCTGGCCGGGCTTCGCCAAGCTGCATCCGTTCGCTCCCGTCGAGCAGGCTGAAGGCTATCAGGACCTCTATCGTGAGCTCGCGGCGGCGCTGGCGGAGATCACTGGGTTCACGGCGATATCTCTTCAGCCGAACGCCGGCTCGCAGGGTGAGTACGCGGGTTTACTGGCGATCCACGCCTATCACGCGTCCCGCGGCGAATCGCACCGCGACGTATGCCTCACTCCTCAGTCCGCGCACGGTACGAATCCGGCGAGCGCGGTGATGGCGGGAATGCGCGTCGTTGTCGTCAAGACCGATCCGCGCGGTAACATCGACATCGCTGATCTCCGGGGAAAGGCGGAGCAGTACGCGAGCTCTCTCGCCGCGCTCATGGTTACCTATCCGTCAACTCACGGAGTGTTCGAGGAGGGCATTCGCGAGATCTGCTCGATTGTACACGAGCACGGCGGCCAGGTGTACATGGATGGCGCCAACATGAACGCGATGGTCGGACTCTGTCGTCCGGCTGACATTGGCGCTGACGTCTGTCATCTCAATCTTCACAAGACCTTCTGCATTCCGCACGGCGGTGGCGGTCCCGGCGTGGGGCCCATCGGTGTTGCCGCGCATCTGGTTCAATTTCTTCCGGGCCACGCCGTTATTCGCCTTCCGGGGCGACACGATGTTGGTGCGGTGTCGGCTGCGCCGTGGGGAAGCTCGAGCATTCTCCCCATCTCGCTCGCGTATATCTGGCTGATGGGTGGACGCGGCCTGGGGGAGGCATCGAAGGTCGCGATTCTCAATGCGAACTACGTGGCGCGGCGGCTCGAGCCCCACTTCCCGGTTCTGTACAAGGGAGTCAATGGAACTGTCGCCCACGAGTGCATCGTGGATACGCGAGTCGTAAAGGCCGCGAGCGGAGTGGACGTGGAAGACATCGCCAAGCGGCTAATGGACTACGGATTCCACGCACCGACGGTGTCGTTCCCGGTTCCGGGCACCCTCATGATCGAGCCGACCGAAAGCGAATCAAAGCCCGAGCTGGATCGGTTCTGCGACGCGATGATCTCGATCAGGGAGGAGATCCGCGAGATAGAGCAGGGTAGTGCCGACAAGCGCGACAATCTTCTCAAGAACGCGCCGCACACACAGGCAGAAGTGACCGCGGATGCATGGACGCATCCGTATGGCCGCGCGCGAGCGGCATTCCCTGCGCCGTGGACCCGCGACTTCAAATTCTGGCCGGCCGTGGGACGGATCGAGAGTGCATACGGCGATCGGAATCTGATCTGCTCCTGCCCCCCGGCCGATGCGTACGCGGAGGCACTGGCGGACTGACGCGGCATCGGCAGTAGTGCATCAATTTGAGCGGCTTCGTGAAGTCTAACTGACCTGAAATTCTACTGAGAAAACCACAGGTCCCAGGTGAAAAGGAGCCGAGGTCGCAGGTGGCAGCTGAGGTGCGAGCCACTCCCGTCCAAGGGATTCTCTGAGACCTCGTCTGCGACCTGGCGACATGGATGTCTCGTGCCTCGGACCCGTGATTCTCTCTGTTGACCTTAGGTCGCCACGTTGGAACCGACGCAGGCGCGCGTGGTCCGCTGGCCCGCAACGACAGGCGCCAGTAGAATAGACCCCGAGAGTTTTCTCCGTTTCTCGAAACACGGAGTCCGTATGAACAAGGCGGAACTGCTGGAAGCGCTTCGACGTCAGACGCGGCTGCGTCCCACTCATGTGAAGCGCGTCGTCGACGCCATCTTCGACCCCGTCGACGGTGTGATCTCGCGACAGGTCAAGCGCGGTGGCAAAGTGACGATCGCCGGCTTCGGCACCTTCGACCGCCGCTCACATAAGGCCCGCGAAGTGAACAGCGTGTTCACCGGACGCACGGTGAAGGTCAAGGCACGCAAGCTCCCGGGGTTTCGCGCAGGTGTGAGCTTCAAGGACGCGATGCGCTGAACGCGATGGCGGCGCTTCTCAGCGCCGCCACGCGATCGTTCGCAGTCTGTTCTTTATCGCCGCCGCGCAAGCGAGCCGCGGTGCGTCGCTACGCGCCGATGTGTTTGGTGTAGGCGCCGGAGTCGAGCAGCCCGTCAATCTCGGACTTGTTGTCGACCCGCATCTTAATCATCCAGCCAGTGCCGTAAGGATCGGTGTTCACGAGTGCGGGCTCTCCGTCCAGACGGTCGTTCACCTCGGTCACTTCACCGCTCACGGGCGCGAATAGCTCGGACACCGCCTTCACTGCCTCGATCGTCCCGAAAACGTCGTGCTTGGCGAACCGAGTGCCTGCCTGCGGAAGCTCGACGTACACAACATCGCCCAGTTCGCCCTGCGCGTAGTCGGTGATTCCTATCTCCACCATATTGTCGCCCGTCGAGCGAACGTACTCATGCTCCTCGGTGAATCTGAGATCTGACGGAATGTTCGCCACGACGGACTCCTCAAGCGTGAAGTGATGCTCGTCCGCCCGAGCTGGCGGCGCCGCGGTAGTCTACCGGCGGCTGAAGAAGCGTGTCAAGGAACGTCGGCGGTTCTGAGCGACGAGACATCATCGCCAGCGAGCTCTGCCCAGAGCTTGTCCACTTGCTCGCGAAGCTGCGCCATCGAGCCGTCGTTCTCGATGACATAATCGGCGCGCGCACGCTTGAGCTCGGCCGGCATCTGAGCGGCGATCATGTTCATTGCCTCCGCCTCCTCCAGGCCGCGGTCACGGACAATCCGCTCGAGCCGCATGTCTCGCGGAGCATCAACCAGCACGATGGTGCTGAACTGGTCAGCGAGGTGGCGCTCGAAGAGAAGTGGAACCACGTACACAACTACCCGGTCGCCGCGAGCGCGCGCCGCTTCGAACTCCGCGTCCCGCAACCGAACCACCTCGGGATGCACGATGTCGTTAAGCGCGTCCAGGTCACCCTGGTCGCTGAAGACAATCGAGCGCAGCGCCGCTCTATCGAGAGATCCCTCGTCGTCGAGTACGGATTGGCCCCACTTCTCAGTGATCATGGCCAAGGCTGGCGAGCCGGCGCGCACGGCTTCCCGCGCCAGGACATCCGCGTCGATGATCGTCGCTCCTCGCTCAGCGAGACGATCGGCGACGGTCGACTTGCCGCTTGCGATGTTTCCTGTCAGTGCAACGAGCCGCATGATTCCCATTGGTTGATCAGTGCGCATCGGACACGAACCTGCGATCAGCACACAAGGAACGTGCCGCGCAGCCGCCGAGTCGGACGTTTACATCGCTACAGGAGCGTCGCCTGACCCGGGTCCTTCCTCGGAACGGAGAAGCACATCCTGCAGCGGGCTTCATATGATTCAATGCCCCCCACCATTATCTGGGGAGACTCGTACGGCGCCGGCTCCCCGCCGATCAGCCGTTGATTTCTGCTCGCCGGCCCCCCGCACAGAACGCAGATCGCGTGGAGCTTGTCCACCACTTCGGCGACGGCCATCAGCGCTGGCATAGCACCGAATGGCTCGCCTCGAAAATCCGTATCTGTTCCAGCGATTATCACCCGTCTTCCGCGTCCCGCCAGCGAAGTCACGAGAGGCACAACCCCATCGTCGAGGAACTGCGCCTCGTCGATCGCGATCACGTGAGCCATGGGATCGATCTGCTGACGGATCTGCGCCGACGAATCAGCGGGAACCGCCTCGACCGTACGGCCGTCGTGACTCGAGACAGAGTATATGCCCGCGTAGCGAGCGTCCAGATGAGATTTGAACACCTGGACCCGCTTGCGCGCGATGATCGCGCGCCGGACCCGGCGGATCAGCTCCTCGCTTTTGCCGCTGAACATCACGCCCGCAATGACCTCGATCCATCCCCCCGTCTGGTGGAAGGATTGGCTCACTCCCGACCCCCCCGAGGCGGCCGAGGGCCGCTCCTCCATTCGGGCCGGCCAGTGCGGTCATCGGACCCTCGAGATCGGTCCCGATCGGGGCGAGTGGGCCGATCGCCGCGGTCGCTAAAGCGCGGTTTCTCTCTTGCTTCCGGCCTCGGGCCGCGATCCTTACGAGGTCCCCGGTCCTCCCGGCCGCGGGTTCCGCGCTCTCCTCCGGCGCGATCGAATCGTTGGCGCGCACCTGAAGTGTCGCGCGATGGCGGGGCGGGCGATGGGGCATTCTTCACCGACCGCTCCCGGACGAGCAGTCTGAGTGCTGCAGCGGCGATCTCGATTCCGTCGTGACTTTCGAGAAGCGGCTCCAGCGCGCCTATCTCTCTCGACCCGATTCCTTCCTCAAGAACGGCCGAAAGCTCTCGCCGAATCGTACGCTCGCGCTGGCGCGCGAGGTTGCTCGCGGTGGCGAGAGGCAGCGGCTTGGCATCTCCGCCGGAAACGCGCTTGAGGGTTCGGATCTCGCTCGGCCGAATCAAGGCAATTAGCTGCACCGCTCCAGCTTTGACCGCAGCTTCGATCCTCTCCGCGTTCAAGGGCGGTCCATAAAAGATGACCGTGTGCGTGCCTGGTGCGACGTCACCGGTAGTCACTTTGGGTGCGCCATCAGGCGCATAGCCAAGTGTGCGGAAAGGCCTCTCGACAAGCGCTTGCTCTTCGGCGGATTGCACGACAACTGCGAAGGACGGTGGATCGAGCTCATCAAGGAGCCGTCGCAGCACTGCGTCGCGCGTGCCCGGTGCCGTCGTCACGTATTGCACCGGAATGGGCGTCTGGACCCTGTCGCTCGCGTCCTCGCCAATTCGTCTCGCCCGCCGCATGTAACGCTCGACAAAAGCATCGAGCGGCGGCGTCGGCTGGCTCGTCACGACGATGCGTGTCGAGGTCTTAGGCAGCTCGGCCATCACCGACTCGAGGGCTGCCCTCGTCTCCGGATCCTCGAGGAGATCGTCGGGCCAGGCGAGCACTACCGTCTTGACCCCGCCAAGCCGGATGTGAGTTCCTGTGATCAGCTCAGCCACGTCTCCGGGAACGCCGGCGAGCGCGAGAATCGGGCGACCCTTTATAAGACGCGCGGCCCGGCGCGCACTCGTCACGGGAAAGAGCTCGATTCCAGCCGGTCCGGTCATGCCGAGAACCGTCTCCGCGAGCGCAACGGCGGTCTCAGCGTCGGTTGTGAGAACCAGTAGCTGAAGGCCTCCGGTCACCGGATCCACATGCTCGAGTGGGCCGGTGAGGAAGCGCGGGACGGAGGTCAGGGACTGCGGCAGCACCATGACCAGATTCTGGGTGCGGGCCGGCGCCGCTTCGATTTCTTCCCTGTCCACGCTGTGGCTGCTCCCCGTTCGGCGTAGCGCAGCTTGAGCCGCGCCGATACTGTATTATTCCTGCGTCGTGCGGCGCTCACCGCCGAGACGAAGTATAGCACCTTCGGACCGGACCCGGCGCTCGCGCCCGCCCCTGCCGCCGACATCCACGAGAGTATCAATGATCACCGCAATCGTACTCATCAAGGCCGAGCCTCGCCTCATCCCGCAATGCGCGACGAAGCTGGCTGGCATAGACGGAGTCTCGCAGGTCTATTCCGTTTCCGGAGAGTGGGACCTCGTGGCCATCATCGAAGTCGCCGACTACGAGGCGGTGGCGACGGTTGTAACGGAGCACATCACCGCGGTGCCGGGCCTCAGAAGCACGCAGACGTTGACCGCATTTCGAGCGTATTCAAAGAAGGATCTGGAGCAGGCGTGGGACATCGGGCTGGAGTAGACCCGGACGACCGCCATCCTGAAGCTCGCTGGCCCGACACCGTTCATGCCGCGCGGCGCTTCATAGCAGATGGCATCGTCGGCTCGTCGGCGGTGGAGGAGCCGCCGGCAAGAGGTGATGCGTTCTCGCAGGCGGAGGAGCCACCGGTGCTGCTCTCCCCGCAGCCAATCGAGAGCGGACCGTTCCGCGCAATAACCGTCTCTCGCGGAGAGGCGCTGACCTCGACGGGGTTCGGCGGCTTTCTCGACGGAATACAGGAAGTGCGCGTCGTCAACCAGTGGGAGGGAATACCAATCATCTGGGCGACGATTGCCGCAGCAGTGCGAACGCGGATCAATCGACGGCTCGGCACCTGGCAGCGAATGGGTCCGCTCGTCGAGCGACGATACTATCTCCCGTTTCGGTACCTTCCCGGAATGCGTGCCGAGCTCGCTAATCATCCCCGCGTCGTTGACACTGCACGAGAGGATGCGGCCGGCAATGTGCCATCGCGGCATCCGGCTGCCCTGCTCGAGCGCGCAATACTTTCCGTTCAGCGCGATCGCGAGCTGATCGAGCGTGACCTCATTGAGCGTTGGTGCGAAACCGAAGAGACCGGTCTCTATGTTGACGGTAGCATTACAGCAAGCGCTGTTGCCTCCCGGTGTTCTCTCGCGGTTGGCGTGATCAAGAGCCACCGCACTCTGTACGCCGACGGGGATGCGTTCCGTGTCGTGACCGGACTCAAACCGGGGCAACGCACTTCCGTTTTCGCTGTCTCGCCGCGCAGCAGGGAGCGCGTTGCGAGCTGGTACGTGAAAACGCGCAATTCTTCCGGACATGGTGCGCTGTTCGGACTGGTTCGTGTCGAGGCTGCAGACGGCGATAATATCGTCTCGCGGGCGGACCAGATAACGCGGTGGATTCTGGCCGAGGGCGCTCCGGTGGCGCTGCCCGACGCCCGCTGGGACCGCATGACATACGGTATTCGTGACACCGAAGAATTCCTTAGAGCGATCTGTTGACACCACCACTCGGAAGAGTCGTCGCCACCGAGCGGCGACCAAACACACCTCACGAGTTCCACTTCTGGACCGCGCTCGATTCGCCGGTCGGGATCGGTACCATCGTGCGCGTGGACGGCGCACATCCGGTCGACGGCAGAATACCGCACGTCTACGGAATCGTCGTCGAGGGATTCAGCTACACCGATCTGCAGTCGCCGATGCACGACGTTCTCGGATACGATGGCGTTCCCGGCAACGCCGGTTTCGCTGTCACCGAGCGGACCGAGATCCGGCTCTACTCCGCGGCAGTACTGCGGCAGATTCCCGATGAGCCGCTCCAGCCCGTGCCAATGGGAGAAGTTTTTCTGGCAGAGCAGGACGATGTCGCTCTCGCCCTGCGGATGGACACGTATCTCCGAGAGGGCGCCAATACCGGGATCCCAATCGGAGTATATCGCGCCGGCGGCACCGACTCGGTGATCTACCTCGATGCTGATTTTCTACTTGGGCCCGAGGCCGCACACCTGAACATCTCCGGCGTCTCAGGACTGGCAACTAAAACGAGCGCAGTGGAGTGGCTGCTCGCATCCATCTTCACTCATTTCCCTTCGAGCAAGGGGTCTATCGCCGCGGTTTGCTTCAACGTCAAGGGACCCGATCTGTGCTACTTGGATCTGCCCGGCCGCATCGACGATCGCGATCGCGAGCTGTACGAAAAGATGGGAGTCGCGGCAGAGCCTTTTGCGCGCGTGGGATATTTCGCGCCCTACACGGCGAAGGGATTTCAGCTGAATACGCTCCGCTCCAACGAGCGGCTGACGCACAACGTCACGCCGCTTACGTGGGGATTGCGCGAAGTGCTCCAGTACGCCGAGGTGCTTCTCAATCGCGACGACGTCGATGCAAAGGCCGACGCGCTCATAGACTTCATCCGCGAGCGCATCGTCGACACACGAATCGAGAAGGATGGGTATCTGTCGCGCGATCATACGGTGCAGTCATTCGGCGATCTCGAGGAATGGTTTCGCGATCTGTTGCGAGGAATGGAAGCCAAGAACGCCGAATCGTGGCGCACGCATCACATCGCCACGATCCGCAAGGTGAGGAATCGGCTCTCCAACATCTCGACGCGGTGCGCCGGCCTAGTCACCGATTCCGGCGATGTGAGCGACCTTCCGTTCGGGAGCTTCGAGGATCGGACGGTGTATGTAGTCGACGTTGCCTCGCTCGAGGAGGACGCACAGGATCTGATCTTCGCCCGTGTCGTGTCGAAGCTTCGCGAGCACCTCGAGCGGCGCGACCTCGGCGTGAGCCATCTCATAGTCTTCGTCGACGAGCTCAACAAGTACGCGCCCGGAGACGGCCAGGACACGTACGTCCGCAAGATGCTGCTCGACATTGCGGAGCGAGGCCGCTACCTCGGGCTGGTTCTGTTCGGCGCGCAGCAATTCCGCTCGCAGGTGCACCGCCGTGTAGTCGGCAATTCGGGAACCGCACTCTATGGACGAATGGATCCCGACGAGCTGGCGACTCCCGGCTACTCGGTCATCAGCCCGGCGACGCGCACGAAGCTCGCCACGCTCGAGAAGGGACAGTTGATGGTTCGACACCCACACTTCACTCAGCCGATATTCGTTCGCTTCCCGCGTCCGGCGGTGATGCAGGGAAGGGACGGGGCAGAGCTTTACCCGCAAGCGTCGGAAGTGGCGCTCGACGTGGCGCTCTACAGGGCGCTGCGTCCACTGGACGATTCGATCACCGTGCAGTGGGCAGCGAAGATGATCGCGCTCTACGATGAGCCGGACATCATGCGTGCGCGGAACCAGACCCTCCTCGCGAGACCGGCCGGCGCTCGCGCGTATTTCGAGTCGCAATTCCGTCGCAAGGTTCCGATCGAGGCGGTGGCGCAGGCGGCTTCGAACACCGATCAGAAAGTTCCCGTCCGCTCGCTTCCGATCGACGATCCCTATGGGTTCTGACCGTCTCCTCGTCGGCGCAGCGGTAGTTGTCGTGCTCCAGGTTTCGGTGGCGACTGCTTGGGCGCAGGGAGTGATTCTCCAGATCCGTCCGCGCGTCGGCGACACGCTCGCCGTGCGTCTCGATCAGGAAGTCGAGATGGTTGGAGTGCCCGTAGGTTGCGAAATGTCGGCACGGGTCGCTCGCCCTAAAAAGGCCGCCGATCGCAGCTGTGCGGATAGCGAACGCTCCATGCTCACACGCACCGAGATATTCAGCCGCGCCATAGCGCGGCGTTCAAAGGGTAGTGCGATGGTGATGCTCGCTGTAACCGATTCAATCCGTACCGCCACCGGCACCTCTCGCGCGACGATTGGCCGTATGGCGCGGCTCGAGCATCCCCACAGTCCAGTCGAGATCGTGATGGCGCCGGATGGAGGAGTCGAGTTGCTCGAGGAGGGGGCGACCGACGAGCTTCGATCGGTGTTTGGTCAAATGCCAGCGACACTGGCGCGAAAACCGGTCGCCGTCGGAGAGAAGTGGACGCGCGAGATGCTCGTTCCACTACCGCGCGAGCCAGGTGCCAGCGGCCGCGTCCGTGCTGCTTTCCGGCTCGACTCTCTCGGTCACAACGGCGACATGGCCTTCATCACGATGCGCGGCGAGCTGTCGCACAGCCATCCAAACGGCAGCGACTCCGAGACCGGCGGATCGATACTCGCTTCGATTCAGCTCGATCGGCGGCTCGGTTGGATTACCGAGACCCGTGCCACGATCGACGTTACTTCGATCTTTCGCGGCGAAGGCGGCCGCCCGATGCAGGTCAGAACTCACATCACTCAGCTGCTCAGGGCCGCGCCCGCTCGATGAGAATCGTACACCTCGCCGATCTCCACCTCGGCTTCAGACAGTATTATCGGCAGACGCCTACCGGCATCAATCAGCGCGAAGCCGATGTTGCAACGGCTTTCCGGAAAGCCATCGACCAGATAATCGAGCTGGAACCGGACATTGTCGTCATCGCCGGTGATGTGTTCCACAGCGTGCGGCCGACGAATCCCGCAATTCTCCACGCGTACAATCAGTTCTCGCGGCTGATGCAGATGCTTCCGGACGCGATCGTCGTGATGGTCGCCGGAAACCACGACACGCCTCGGACCAGCGAAACGGGCTGCATCCTCGATCTCTTTCGCGCAATTGGAATCAACGTCGTCGTCGGACGGGAGCGACAGCTTCAGTTTCCCGATCGCGGAGTCAGCATTCTCGCCATTCCCGACGGGATCCGTCCACGTCCTGCGTTCGAGCCCGATCCCGCTTCGCGGTTCAACGTCCTGCTTCTCCACGACGAAGTGGAGGGCGTGATCAGCCGATTCGGTCCACTGGCGGAACCGGCGGCGGATACAGTCTCTCTCGACGAGCTTCGCGCTGAGCGGTGGGACTACGTGGCACTCGGTCACTACCACGTCTATCACCAGGTCGCCGCCAACGCCTACTACTCCGGCGCGATCGAGTACGCGAGCACGAACGTCTGGGGAGAAGTGGACGACGAGCGCGGCAAGGGAATCGAGGGGAAGGGAATCATCGAGCACGATCTGCTCACCGGTGAGCATCACTTCCATCCGTTGTCGCTCGCTCGCCGGGTGATGGACCTGCCGCGACTATCGGCGGGCGGCCTCACCGCTCAGCAGCTTGGGGAGGCGATCTGCGCAATTGTCGACGGATGCGAAGGTGGGATTGACGATCGCATCGTACGGCTCGTGGTAACCGACGTGCCGCGCCACCTGCTGCGCGATCTGGACCACCGGCCGATTCGCGAGTTCAAGCGGCGCGCACTTCACTTTCTGCTCGACGCGCGGCGTCCGGCGCCGATCCGGATCGAAGCAAGCGGTGCTCCTGGGCGGCGCACGTCGCTGACTGACACCGTGCGCGCCATGCTCGACAACTGGCAGATCACGCCGGGGATCGAGAGAAAGGCGCTGGTAGACCTCGGACTCCATTATCTCTCCGAGGCAGAGCGCCTGGCGCCGGCGGCGATGGAGACTCAGCTGTGAAGCTTCTGTCGCTCCGGTTGTCCAACTTCCGCCAGCACGTCGCCACCGACCTTCACTTCGAGTCCGGCATTACCGGCATCATCGGTCCCAACGGATCGGGGAAGACGACGATCCTCGAGGCGATCGCGTACGCGCTGTATGGGTGGGGGCGCACGTCACGCGAGCTGATGCTCTCGCTCAATCCCGTTGGGAAGCCGAACCTTCGAGTGGAGCTCGACTTCGAGCTGGGACGGCATCAGTACCGGGTAACCCGGGGCCGAGCCACTGCTGAGTTGTATCTCGACGGCCAAACGGAGCCCATCGCTACCACTCCGACTGCAGTCGCGGATCGGATCCAGCGCGCGCTCGGCATGTCGCGCGACGAATTCTTCCGAACCTACTTCACCGGACAGAAGGAGCTCGCGCTGATGGCTGCGATGGCGCCGGGCGAGCGAGCGAGATTCCTGTCGAAGGTCCTCGGTTACGAGAAGCTCAAGCAGGCGCAGGACATGATCGGCGAGCGCCGCCGGACGCTTGGCGGCGAGATCGCCGGCCTCAGGCAGGGAATGGCGGATCTGGATTCGATCCAGCGCACCATCGACGAAGCATCGGCTCGCGCCGACGCGGCAGTCGAAGCGGTGCAAAGTGCAGAGCATCGGAACATCATCGCGCAGTCCGCATTTGCGATGATCACGCCGCGGTGGGCGCTCGCGCAACAGCACCGTGAGAAGGCACAGGCGCTGACGTCTGAGATCGCGCTGCAGGAGCGGGAAGAGGCGTCATACCGCGCGAACCTCGAGCGGGTAGACGCCGAGCTGGCGACGATTCGCACTTCCAGGTCGGAGCTCGCCGAATTGCAGCGGAGCATCGAGCCGCTTGGCGAGCTACGTGAGGAGCTCGCCATTCTCGACGAGCTCTATCGTGAGGAGGGGCGGCGCAAGACGCTCGCGGAGGCCGAGGTCGCCTTGCGCGAGGAGCTCGACCGCCTTCGCGCGCGTCACGCTAGAATCGAACGAGCCCCCACTATTGAAGAGGAAGCCACTGTCGAGCTCGAAAAAAGGCGCGCCGAGCTCGAGGACGCGCAGGGAGCGCTGGAGGCGCGGCGCACGGAATGGGTGCGGGAGCGTCAGAACGCCGACACCAAGCTGCACGACCTCCGGCGACAGGAGGAAGAAATCCGCAAGCAGCGCGAAAGCGTCGTGAGCCTCGGCGAGGAGGGAGCGTGCCCCACCTGCAGCCGCAAGCTTGGCGAAAGTCTGCACACGGTAGTGGAACACCTCGGCGAAGCGCTCGAAACAATCGGCGCGGACACCGACTACTACCGCCGCAGGTTCGAGCAGCTCTCCGAGATGCCGTCCGACATAACAGAGCTAGACGCAAGGCGCCGTAACCTCACCGCCGAAACGGCGGCGCTGGAGCGAAAGCTGGCTCGCGTTCAACTTGCGGTGCAGGAGTTGAGCGGTCTCGTTCGCGAGATTACCGCCAAGGAGCGCCGACTCGAGCAGATGCGTCGTGACATCGAGACGATCGCGCGAGGCTTCGACGCAGAGCGCTACGACCACGTGAGAAGCGAGATCGCACGGCTGGCACCGTTCGAGGCGAAAGCCGCTCGTCTCGCCGGGCTCGTGGAGCGCGAGCCGGCGCTTGTCGAGCAGCGAACTGCCCACGCGCGCGCCGTCGAAGCCGCACTTTCGTCGCTCGGCACCATTCGCATGCGTCATCGCCAGATGGCATTTGCCGCCGCCGATTACGAGCGCATCCGCGCGGACTACGACCGTTATTCGACCGAGGCGCGCACCGCGGAAATCGAGCTGCTTACTGCGTCCGGCGATCTTCGCAATGCGCGTGAATCGCTGGCCGCAGCCGCCCAGGCCGGTGACGATGCGCGTCGACGGCAGGCGACGCTCGCCGAGCGCGAGCGGGAGCGGCGGCTGCACGAAGAACTGGACCGTGCATTCAATGACATCCGCTCGCACCTCAACAGCGAGCTGCGGCCAGAGCTTTCGGAGCTCGCAACGTCGTTCCTCCGCGAGCTGCTCGATTCGCGCACGGCGGAGTTCGAGCTCGACGAGAAGTACGACGTGACGGTGCTCGAGGATGGTGTCGCGAAGCCGGTACTATCGGGTGGCGAAGAAGACCTCGCCTATCTCGTGCTGCGTCTCGCAGTTTCGCAGATGATCGCCGAGCGATCGGGACAGTCCTTCTCACTGCTCGTCCTCGATGAGGTATTCGGATCGCTCGACGAATCGAGACGATTCAACGTTCTCGATTTGTTGCGACGACTCAGCGACAGATTCGAGCAGGTGATCCTCATCACTCACATCGAGACGGTGCGTGACGGTCTCGATAACGTGATCACCGTTCGGTACGATCCTGGTACAGCATCTTCTGTCGTCGAGCACGGAACACTGGCAGCCGAGCCGGCGCAGCGTGAGCTGCTCACCGCGGGTGCCGCCTGATGGCAGTCGCCCGCACCTGGAGAAGCTCAACGCCCCTCGATGGTCCCCACCAAATCGAGGATCGCGATATCCCGGTCCTGAACTCGGTCTTCAGCGACGCGTTCACCGATCGTTACCGCAAGGATGGGATGGCCGGCGTGCGCGTACCGTACCTCAATCCCGCGGTATGGCGGTTCGCGATCGCCGATGCGGGCAAGGGTGCGATGCTCTGGCGAGACGAACGCGGGAACGTCGCCGCGTTCAACGTCACCCACCTTTCCGGAACAGAAGGATGGATGGGACCGTTGGCAGTGCATCCGGATTTTCAGGGACGAGGCACTGGAAAGACGATCGTATCTGCCGGCATTCAGTGGTTGCGGAAGCGAAAGGCAGGGGTCATCGGACTCGAGACCATGCCGCGCACCATGGACAACATCGGGTTTTACTCGACGCTGGGAATGCTGCCCGGACATCTCACACTCACTGTCACGCTCGATGCCCTTTACGCACAGCGAGGTGGCGGGCCACCGGCGGGCGCGATCCGGCTCGGCAGCCTTCACGCATCCGCCGCGGATACAGCGCTCGCTCAGTGCCGGGACCTGGCCGGCCGCGTTCAGCCCGGCTACGACTTCACGCGCGAGATCGAGCTTACTGAAGAGCTCGCACTTGGAGATACGATCATGCTGCAGCGCGCGGACAAGGTTACCGCGTTCGCTGTTGCACACTCGGTTCCACTTGTGGAGGGCCGTGTGCGAGAGGAGCTTCGCGTGCTGAAGCTCGTCGCCGAGAGCGATGACGATTTTGATGCGCTCGTCACAGTGCTCGCGGATCACGCCCGCCGCAGCGGTACCCGGCGCATCGCGCTGCGCATGCAGGGACAGTACGGCCCGGCCTACAGGCGGGTGATAGAGCGCGGGGCGCGCGTGCGATGGACTGATCTGAGGATGTCACTCGATGGATTCCTGGAGCGCGCGCCCGCCAGAGGAATCGTTTTGTCGAACTGGGAGATATAAGAACACTGCGAACTGCGGACTAACTGCCTTAGTTGCTTCCGCAGAGGGATCTAAGAGCGGACCCAAACGTGATCTTCCGCAGATAGAGCAGCTCTTCCGGCGCGAACGGAATCGGTTTGATCCCAAATTCGGAGATGGCGTTGTCGCGGACAACGTTGTCGAGCTCGAGCAGGTCGAGAAGCGCGGTCGTCACGGGAGGCTTCGGAAGCAGCGACTGCGCAATTCCCACCACAGGACGAAGCGCGCCAACCGGTACGGGGACGAGAATGCGAGTCGCATTCATCGCAATGAGAATTCGCTCGGTCATCTGTCGCAGAGTCAGCTGAGCGCTGCCGCCGAGCGAATAGGTACGGCCCGTGGTCGCGGAATTGTCGAGCGCCAGCCGCAATGCGCGCGCGACGTCGTCCACCGCGATTGGCTGAAATCTCGCCGTGCCGCCGCCCGGAAGAGGGAATACAACGGGCGACAGACGCACCAACCGACCGAGAACGTTCACGAACTCGTCTTCCGGTCCGAAGATCACCGATGGCCTGAATACCGTCCACCGTAATGAGCTCGACGTGACTAGATCCTGCGCGACTCCCTTACTGCGCAGAAACGGGTGCGGCGAAGAGCTGTCGGCTCCGTTCTGCGACATGTGAATGATGCGATCAATTCCGGCCGTCTTCGCTGCCTCGAGCAGAATCGCGGTGGCGTCGGTATTCGTCGCTTCGAAGCTCTCGCCGGACTTCTCGATCGCGATCGCTGCGAGATGGATCACCGCGCCGCAGCCGTCGAGTGCCGATTGCATCACCGCCGGATCGCGGATGTCGCCAACCCGCGTCTCGATCGCGATGTGACCGAGCCGCGCGAGCGCCTTCGCCGTGTCGCGTACCACAGCCCGCACACGCCAGCGGGATTCCACCAGCTCGCGGCAAAGATGCGTTCCGACCAAACCGGAGGCCCCGGTAACGAGCACCGGACGGTCATGCGAGTCCGAAAGAGGAAGTGGTTGCTCTTCGACGGCGGTAGCGGAGTCGGAATTCGCTTCGTCGGAAAAGAATTGGAAACCGCTGGCGTCCGTCACGGCCGCCGAGGCCTACGAGCCCGGTGGTGGTCGCGATGATCGGCGCGAGCGAGCGACGATGCGCCAGATCAGCAGAAAAACGCCGACCGTTAGGAGGATGTGTACGTACCCGGGCGCCTCGGTGGTGAACGTCAGATACGCCCACGCGACGAGCATCAACACTGCTGCGATTAGTCCAGGATCCATTGCTTTTCGTTGACGCTATGTTTTACCGCCGGTAAATTATAGTCTTAACGAAGCTGTGCTGTTACATCTTCGCGGAGCGGAGAGCTCACTTTTTGAGCCGATAAGTCCTCCGGGTGGGTTCGACAAATCAGGCTGACGTCATGCCCCAGTGCGGGGAAGGCGAGAGGCCGGGGTGAGAGCCTCATACATTCGACAGGGCTTCAAAAACCCTCTTCGTCTCCTTGTTCGAAGCTCCGCCGTCGCCGACTGGTGCCGGCGGAGCTTCTTTCTCCACCCTGGAGAGAGCATGCCCCGCGTGACCGTCACCCGGCGCGTACGCTTCAACGCTGCGCACAGAGTCTACAACCCGGCGCTCTCCGACGCCGAGAACTCAGCCATCTTTGGGAAATGCAACAACCCGAACTGGCACGGACACAATTACACTCTCGACATCTCTGTCGACGGCACTATCGATCCGCGCACCGGCTACGTGATGGACCTTGCGCAACTGAAGAACATAGTCGAGCGCGAAGTCGTCAGCGTGGTGGATCACCGCAACTTCAATCTCGACGTTCCGTTCATGGCGGATTCGATCCCGACATCGGAGAACATCATCGTCAAGTTCTGGAACATCCTCGAGCCTGCCGTCGCGCCAGCGCGACTGGTCCGGCTCGTCCTCTGGGAGACGGAGAACAACTATGTCGAATACACCGGAGGTTAAGGAGCTCGGCGGCCTCGTCCGGAGACAGCTGGAGCTGCTCGGCGAGGATCCAAAGCGCGAAGGACTCGTCAAGACTCCTGAGCGAGTCGCCAAATCGCTGACGTGGCTCACCCGCGGTTATGACGACGACGTCCGCAAAGTCATTGGAGACGCGTTGTTCGACGACTGTCACGACAACATGATCATGGTCCGGGACATCGAGCTCTACTCGCTCTGCGAGCATCACATGCTCCCGTTCTATGGCAAGGCTCACGTTGCATATATACCGGAGGGCCGGATCATCGGCCTGTCGAAGCTACCGCGCGTGGTTGACGTGTTCGCGAGACGTCTTCAGGTGCAGGAGCGTCTCACCGAGCAGATCGCCGAGGCGCTATGTGAAGTGCTCGAGCCAAAAGGCGTCGGCGTGGTGATCGAAGCGTACCATCTCTGCATGATGATGCGCGGCGTGCAGAAGCAGAACTCCAAGACGATAACCTCGGCGCTCCGCGGCGCTTTCCGCGACGATCCGAAAACACGCGACGAGTTCCTTCGCCTCGCCCACGGTAGCTGACACACGACCAGAGTGTCATCGCTTGGTGCCGCCAAGTTCCCCAGCCGATTCGAGATGCTCGACGCCGCTGCTGTTGCTCGTGCGGTGCTGTTTGCTGTCGAGCAGCCATCGTCGGTGAACGTCGACGAGCTGAGACTCTCCCGAAGCTGATTCTCGCCGCCCGAGAGAAGCGATCATGCACATCGAGCTGATCGACATCCTCCGATGTCCGCGTGATCATCAGGAGAGTCCGCTCGTTGCCGTCTTCCATCGAGTCGAGAATCGAGACGTCATTGACGCCAATCTCGGCTGTCCAATCTGCGGCGCCAAGTTTCCGATTCGAAACGGGATCGCTCGTTTCGCACCGGAGAACGGGACGCGAGAAAGTGGATCCACCAACCACGCGGAGGATGACGAGGCCGTCCGTCTCGCCGCCTACCTCAACCTGGCGACTCCAGGACTGCTGGTCGTTATCTGCGATTCGTGGAAGAGCGCATTCGCCGATCTTGCGGCGATGGCTCAGCCGCGCATCGTGGGACTCACGAGAAAAAGCACACCAGGAGGAAGCGAAGACGTCGCCTGGCTGCAGATCGCGGACAGAGTCCCGCTGGCGCCGCAGTCGGCAGACGCGGTGGCGATTGATGGCGACTTCGCAACTGCCAGTGGCATCGCCGAATCGCATCGGATTCTGCGACCTGGCGGCCGCCTCCTAGCGCCGGCCGATGTCACGCTCTCGGGCGGATTTCGTGAGTTGGCGCGCGACGATCGCTACGTAGTCGCGGAGCGAATCCCGGAGCTCATTCGTCTGAGTCGTTGAGCCCCGTCAGACATTGGCCTCGAGATCTGGCGCATACAAGGTGTCGATGATGTCCTTGTAATTCCTGTCCACAACGCGGCGCTTCACCTTCTGCGTCGGCGTCATCTCGCCGTTCTCCAGCGAGAAATCGTGCTCCAGAAGCGCAACCTTCTTTGGCGTCTCGAAATGAGCGAGCCCCGATAACTGGCGGTTTACTTCCTTCTCCATCTTCGCCTTTATGGTTGGCATTTTCACTAGCTGAGCGCGGTCGGTCCAGATGATGTTGCGCCGGCTCGCCCACTTCTCGAGCTGGTCGAAGTTTGGCACGACGAGAATCGCCGGAAACTTCCGCTTGTCGCCGATCATGACCGCCTGGGAGACGTACTTGTTCCCTTTCACCCGGTTCTCGATCGGCTGAGGAGCGATGTTCTTTCCGCCGGCGGTGACGATCAGGTCCTTCTTTCTGTCGGTGATCGTGAGGAAGCCGTCGTCGAGCCGCCCTATGTCGCCTGTGTGGAGCCATCCTTCCGGATCAATTGCTTCCGCTGTTGCCGTGGGATTCTTGTAATAGCCCTTCATTATTCCGGGGCCGCGGGAGAGGATCTCGCCGTCCGCGGCGATCTTCACGTCCACGCCGGCTATCGGCTTGCCGACAGTGCCGATTCTGAATGCGTCGGGCGCGTTCACCGCGATAACAGGCGAAGTCTCGGTCAGACCGTAGCCTTCCAGTATCGTCAGCCCGGCGGCGAAAAAGAATCTGTTGATCTCCGGCGCCAGCGGCGCTCCGCCGGAAACGAAATACCGAAGACGCCCGCCCGTTCTCGCCTTGAGCGTCGAAAACACAAGTCGTTGAGCGATGTTGTATCGCCACGCGAGTAGCGCGCTCGGCTCACCACCGGCGAGCTTGATATCCGCCCACTTTTCCGCAACGCTGCGCCCCCAGAGAAAAATGCGGCGCTTCAGAGCACTGCCTCCAAGCGCGTTCTGAAGGATTCTTGCGTACATCTTTTCGTAAAGCCGCGGCACGGAGAAGACGATCGTCGGACGCACTTCCTGAAGGTCGATCGGCACCGAATCCATGTTCTGCACGTAAGCGATGCTCGTGCCGGTAGTCATCATCAGATAATCGGCCATTCGCTGGAAGATGTGCGAGAGCGGAAGAAAGCTGAGCCCCACGTCGTCGTGGATGAAGGGGATCTTGAGCCGCGATGCCATCACGTTCGAGTGAATGTTGTCGTGCGTGAGCATCACTCCCTTCGGCTCGCCGGTGGTGCCCGACGTGTAGATCAGCGTCGCGAGATCGTCCGGGCGAACCGCCTGCGCTCGACGTCGATACTCGGCGACGATGTCAGCCGTTTCCGTTGCCGCACCCATTGCCTCGAGCGCCGAGATGGAGAGATCAGCCAGCGATCCCACATCATCGAAAGTGATTACCGTCCTGAGAGACGGAACGTCCTCCCGCACCGATGCGATCTTCTCCGCCTGCGCTCGTGTCGAAACGAAGATCGCCACCGATTCCGAGTTGTTGAGGATGTAGGCGATCTGGTCCGCGGGAAGCGTGGGATAGATCGGAACGTCGGTGAATCCCGCCGTGAGACAACCGTAATCCGCTATCGCCCATTCCGGGCGGTTCTCTGACAGGATCGACACCCTGTCACCTGGATCAATTCCGAGGGCGGCAAGACCAAGAGACAGGTGACGCACACGATCGGCGAGTGCGCGATGAGAGATCGGCGTCCACTCGCCATTCACTCTCGTCTTCACAGCCTCAGGATTCGAGTAACGCTCAACGGCGTCAAAGAAAAGGTCGTTAAGCGTTCCCTTTGGTGGCGGCGGACCGCCGCTGGCGATCTCTGACGTACTCATGTCGCCGCTAGGGTGTTGCCGGGCGCAACACTAAAACGAGCCGAATGGGGCTTCCGCGCACATACGCGCCGCGATACTTCGCCGATGCCAGGACAACGACGGAATCGTTTATCGCGCTGAGCCGCAAGGCGTTCATTTTGATTCGACGGCCTGCGCTGCCGGAAGCATCGGTCGTGTCGACGTGCGACGCGCTACCGCGATCGTCCACAAGTCGCACGAACGCAGTGTCCGCAGGATATGTCACCGCAAAGCTCACAAGCCAACCGTTGACCGTGCTGTCCGTGGCAGTCAGCGAATGACGCACGATCACCGAGAGAGCGGACGAAGTGTTCTTTGTTGTGTCCGTCAGCGAATAGAGAAGCGTGTCGCCTGCTTTCGCCGTGACCACGGTGTCGGGCCTCCGACTCACGAACACCGGAATGAACGCCTGCAGATTACCAAGTGTCGCCGCTATCCGCGCCGGCGTCGCCCTGACACTATCGCCCACCACGAAGCCGAGCACGCTGTCCACCGTTACACCACGGTCCACGGCGCGAAACCTGAACGCCGCACCGGCGACTGTATCACCGCGGAAATTGAATGCCAATGGTCTGAGCGGAGCCGGAGCTCCCGTTGTATCGCGCAGCGTGTCGCCGACAACCACGGCCGGCGAGGCGAGCCCGCCTAGCTCCACCGAGAGAACCTTGTCCGCGCCCGTCGGAATCTCGGTACACGCTGCCACGAGAGCCACAAATGCCGTACCCAGTGCCAGCCGCCGGGCGCTTGCTCGCTGAGCCGCTCTCACAGAAACCTGTCTACGAGTTGGGTCGCGAGGTTGATGTACGCTTGCGATGCCGGATCGGCGGGAGTTCGCAGCACCACTGGCTGTCCCGCCGCGAAGGCATCAGTCGTCGCGACCGTGCGGGGCACAACCGTATTGAAAACGATGTTCGCGGGGAGATGCCGCCGTACATAGTCAACCACGCGTTCACTGGCTGGGTTCCCGGGCTCGAACATCGTCATCAGTATTCCGTCCAGAGTCAGCTCTTCATTTTGTGAGACGACGTCCTGGATTCCGCGGAGTATCTGCGGAGTGGTCTGAAGGGCGAGTGGCTCGCACTGCAACGGGACAATGACGTGCTGGCTCGCCTCGAGCACACGGCGCGTGATCGCACCCATTCCCGGCGGCGTATCCACCACCACTACGTGACATCTCGTGCGGGCTGTCGCCAGGAGCTCCGGAAGAAGCGTCGTTTCGGCGATCAGCTGTTGATACGTAAGGTGGTCGGCTTCATCCGTGACGGATCCCGCTAGTATCACTCTTAGCCACGGAAGAGCGGTTGGAAGAATTACCTCACGTAGTGATCGCTGGCCGTTGAGGTAATCCGCGAAGCCCGCGCTCTGCTGGTCGCGCCGCAGGCCAACGCCGTAGCGCACTGAGCCTTGGGGATCGACGTCGATCAGGAGTGTCTTAAGGCCCCGGCGCGCGAAGGCGGCCCCGAGGTTTACCGCCGTCGTTGTTTTTCCTACTCCACCCTTCTGGCTGACGATGGCGAGCACATCGCCCATCTACTCGGAAACCTCGGGGTACTCGCCGCTCTCCAGCGGCGCGCCCGACGGCGGTCCCTCCGGTGCTGTGCGCAACTTCTCCAGCGTCTCCCGTGCGTGTCTGACCCAGCGCTCGGCTTCCGCGCTGGGCGGAGGCGGGTCCATCAGAAACGATTCCAGGTGAAAAACGGCGTCTTCCAGATCGCCCCGGCGTAAGAGGAGAAAGGCGAGCCCGTAATGCGCGCCCGAGAGCTTCGGCTGAATCTCGAGTGCTCTGCGATAACAGCGGATGGCCTCAGTCAAGCGACCCGTTCGCGAATACGCGATGGCCATGTTCTGGAGGACTCGGTGATTCGTCGGCTGATCGCGAAGCGCCAGCTGGTACGAAGTCAGCGCAGCCTCGTAATCGCCCTGCCGTTCGAGGGCGAGCCCCTCGTTCAGATAATCGAGGCGCTTGTGCTCGTTTTTGGATTTTCCGCCGCCTAGCCTGCTCCAGAACGACATCGCACCGAATCTACCATCGAGGTTCAGGCAGGGCTACCTTCTGCGAACTATGTCACCGCGCAAGCAAATCGTCGATCCGTCGAAAGGCGTATTGAACGTCGAATGGCCGCTCTTTGGAGAGCTTTCGCGCGCGCTCGCGCTCAAGGTTGCCCGTTCCTGGGACCCTGAGATTGTGGTCGGAATCGCCACCGCTGGCGTGGTTCCCGGTGCGGTGATCGCGGCCATGCTCGGGCGTGAGTTTCACTCCATTGTGGTAAGCCGGAAATTCCGCGCCGACCAGGTTCGCGAGTCGCCGGCGATTTTCGGTGCGGCGCCCCTCGAGGCGCGCGGACGAAGAGTGCTGATCGTGGACGAGACGTGCGATTCCGGCGACACGATGCGGCTCGCGGTGGCGGCGCTGGTGAATGCGGGCGCCCAGGACGTGCGCACCGCTGTCGCATTCCGGACCGGTCCCTACGAACCGACGTTCCACGCCCTCGCAACCGAGAGCACAATCATCCTTCCCTGGGACAGGGAGGTGCTCGTCGGAGGTGAGCTGGTTCCTAATCCTATGTACGCGGAAGCGCTGAGGGGCGAAGCCAGCACCACCTGAATACGAAGGAGCGAGCGGCGGGCATCTGGGGGCTATGAGCGAGGTCGGAGCCCCAAAGCCGCCTAGCCATCAGCCCGCCGCACGTGTTTTCGTCCCTGCCGCTAGAGGGTCTCCCACTTCCAGGTCATCACTTCGGCGTTTCCCAGCAAGAACCGACACTGTGCCGCGCCGGCGGAGCAGCACTCCGTCTCCATTACCGAGACCGGATAATCGGCAACCCGTCCGAAAAAAGCAGCGAACATGCCCGTCGTGATGTGACACGACGGCCGGTCCGAAGGCTCCGCTCCATCGCATTCCCAGCATCGGCGAACCACCAGCTGCGCGACGCCTTCGTCCTCGTCCGGGCTGAACTCGACATCGCCCCATCCCGCATCACGGAAAAATCGGCTCGCGAGCCTCGTGAAGTCGTCGAGCGGCAGCTCGGGGGCGAGCAACCGGTAAGCACCGCCGGCAGAGGGATTTTCCGCCAGCCACCGCTCGAACGCGCCAAAGACAGCGTCGCCTCCGGCGTATCCCGCTTCACGGAGAGAATCGACGGCATCGGCTTCGCCGCTGCCGTGTGACGACAGCGAAGCAAGCGTTGCCGCTCTCAGCTCCCGAAGTGTGGGGAGAGCGATTCCGATCAGCTGGACGGATTCGGAGTGGGCCATTGTACCCGCAACGTTAACTGTCGGATGCCCGTGACGTCGAGTCGCCGATAAGGCGCTTGAGCTTCCGCTCATCGATAATTTCCACGCCGAGACTCTTTGCCTTCTCGAGCTTGCTGCCTGGTTCTTCTCCGGCGACGACGAAGCTGGTTGATCTGGAGACGGAGTTCGTGACTCTGCCGCCGGCTCGTTCCACCGCTTCCGTAGCCTGGACCCGACTCAGAGTAGGGAGCGTGCCGGTAATGACGACGGTCTTGCCGCTCAGGGCACCGCCAGCCACAGTAGTTCTCGGCTCGGTGAAGTTCACTCCAGCTTTTCGAAGCTTCTCGACGAGCTTCTTCGCCGCCGGGTTGCGGAAGTAAGCGACGACCCCCTCTGCGATGATCGCTCCCACCCCGCGCACCGCTGTGATCTCTTCTTCCGAGGCCCGGGCAAGTGCATCGAGGGTTCCAAAGTGTCTAGCCAGAAGATTGGCGGCGATCGACCCAACATGTCGAATGCCCAGCGCGTGTAGAAGTCGCGACAATGGCTGCGATGTGGATTGTTCGATCGCCGCTAGCAGCGCATCGGTTCCTTTCGCCGCGTATCCCTCCAGCGCCAGCAGCCGCTCGCGATCAAGCGAATAGAGATCACCCGCATCGGAAATGAATCGCTCGTCAATGAGCTGCTCGATCCGCGCATACGACAGCCCGCGAATGTCCATTGCTCCGCGCGACGCGAAGTGCACGAGCCCCTCGAGCCGCCGCCCGGGACACGCAACATTGGGACAATAGATCGCGACCTCTTCCTCGTCGCGCTCGACCGGCGTTCCACACGATGGGCATTTTTTTGGCATATGCCACGGCTTGGCGCGTGGCTCGCTCTTCTCCGGCACTGGACCGATCAGCTGAGGAATCACCTCCCCGGCACGCTTCACCTGGACGATATCTCCCACCCGGAGGTCCTTCCGGCGTACAAGATCTTCGTTGTGAAGCGTGGCAAGCCTGACGATCACGCCGCCGATCTCGACCGGCTGAAGAATCGCGTAGGGGTTCAACGCGCCGGTGCGCCCCACGTTTACGCCGATTTCGAGAAGACGTGTCTCGGCGATGTCTGGAGCGAACTTTCGCGCGATAGCCCAGCGTGGCTCGCGGCCGCCGATGACGCCCAGCTCGTCCTGGAGCGAGAGCACGTCGACCTTCACAACTCCGCCGTCAATCCCGAAGTTGAGGCTGCCCCGCACGCGGTGCTCGATGTCGTGTGCCCACGCGTGAACCTCTTCGAGGGTGGCACAGCGTTGCCGATGGGGCGCCACGGGAACGCCCCACGAGGCAAGCGTGTCCAACAGCTCGCACTGCCTGCGAAAGGGAAGCACCGACTGATTCGCCACTGCCACGGAATAGCCGAAAAACCGGAGGGGACGCCGCGCGGTGATTGAAGGATCCAGCTGCCGAAGGCTGCCGGCGGCCGCGTTACGCGGATTGGCGAACACCGGCTCACCCAACCGCACGCGCTCCTCGTTCATCTGCTCGAAACGATCGAAGGGCATGTACACTTCGCCGCGAATCTCGATGCGACCCTTGGGAGAACCTCCAAGCAGTCGGAGCGGCACGTCGCGGACCGTGCGCAGGTTCTCGGTCACGACTTCGCCAATCGATCCGTTACCTCGCGTCGCTCCCGCGACGAATACGCCGTCCTCGTACGTCAGAGCGACGGCGGTGCCATCGATCTTCAGCTCAACGGTGTAGCCCGAGCGTGATACATCGTCTCCCGCCATGCGCTTGAGTCGCTCTTCCCACGCGCGCAGCTCGTGGTCGTCGAATGCGTTCGCGAGCGACAACATCGGAACGAGGTGCTTTTGCTTTGCGAGCGAAGTCTGCGGTGTGGCGCCGATCCGCATCGTCGGCGAATCCGGAGTGCGGAGCTCGGGGTGCTCCGTCTCGAGCTGCTGAAGCTCGCGGAAGAGAAGGTCGTATTCCCGATCGGACAGGACGGGTGCATCGAGTACGTAGTACTCGTGCGCCGCCTGATTAAGGAGCTGCCTGAGCTGTGCCGATCGTTTCGCCGGTGTCTTCTCCCGCTGCGGGGCGCTGCTCGGATTCGTTTCTCGTGCCATTCGCTCCGCCCCCAACCCCGAGGTGCGCGTTGAACTCGGCGCTGTCGAAGCGCACGACCTTGTTGCGTCCCGTTTCCTTCGCGACGTACAGCGCATCGTCGGCGGCCTTCAGCAGCGCGTCGCGCCCCGTCACCCGCGGATGCGGCCACGCCGCCACTCCGCAGCTCATTGTCCGCTTGATGGTTCCACCCTCGAACGAAAATGTATGTCTCTCGACCTCCACGCGCAGCCGCTCGGCGAACGTTACCGCGGCGTCGAGCACCGTACCGGGCAGAAGCAGAAGAAACTCCTCACCGCCATACCTGCCGACGCGGTCTATGTCCCGCGCGCTCTTCTTCAGGATCGAAGCGAACTCCTTCAGAACTTCGTCACCGGCAGCGTGGCCGAACGTGTCATTTACCAATTTGAAATGGTCGATGTCACACATTACACACGCAACAGGCTCGTGAAGCCGCATCGAGTGCTCGAACATCTCGTGCAGCCGCTGCTCCAGGGCGCGGCGGTTGTCCACCCCGGTAAGTCCGTCCGTCATCGAGATGTGCAGCAACCGGTCGTTCATCCGCGACAGCTCCTGCTCGCGCTCGGAGAGCTCGTCCTGAAGCGCCTTGATCCGCAGCAGCGATTTGATCCTTGCTTCGAGCTCGGCGAAGTTGATCGGCTTGGTGACGTAGTCGTCCGCCCCTGCGGCGAGACCGGCAACCATCCGTTCCGTTGAATCCAGCGCCGTCTGCATGATCACGGGGATGAACGGAAGTGCTTCGTTGGCTTTTACTCGGCGCACGACCTCGAGCCCGTCCACTTTGGGCATCATCACGTCCAGCAGAATGAGGTCGGGAACCCATCCCTCGACCATTTCCAGAGCGGCCTCACCGTCGGGTGCGCCCTGAACCTCGTAGCCCCGCGCCTCGAGCCGCGCGCGAAGGACTTCCACGTTGTCTTCGTGATCGTCGACTACGAGGATTCGTTTCGGGCTCTCGTCCTGTTTCCCGGCTTCACTTCCCATTGTTCCGCCCAAGGAATCGCTGGACCTCCGCGACTACCGCCCTGGGCTCGCACGGCTTTGCCAGATAGCCATCGCACCCGACCTCGAACGCCTTCTCACGGTCGGAGGCGAGGGCGTGCGCCGTCAGCGCGATTATCGGGATGTGCTTCGTTTCCGGATCGTGCTTCAAGACCTGCGTAGCTTCCCAGCCGTCGATGATCGGGATCGAAATGTCCATAAGTATCAGGTCCGGTCGATCGGACCTGGCTTTTGCGATCCCTTCTTCCCCGTTCCACGCCTCGGTTACATCGTAGCCAAAGTGCTTGAGAATAGTAGAGTAAACGATGCGATTGTCTTCATTGTCTTCAACGAGCAGGATAGTCTTACCAGATTCACTCATCCGGTCCCCTCGCATGGGTATTGCACGAAACCCCCTTTGAGCAAAATTCTTACCACCTTCTGTTTTCGATCCTCTCCATGACGATGGACGATCCCATGGACGACGACGCCACGCCGCGGCCTTCACCGGGGAAAACGAGGCCGTCCGGCTCGCCCTATCGCCGGGTGGTCGATCCCCGATCGGCGAGCATGCTGGGTGTTGGAATGATCGTCGGAGTTGTAGTGGGCGCGGGCGTGGCCATGCTGTTTGCCCCAAGAAGTGGCGAGGACACCCGGCATCTCATCCGGAAGCGCGTGGGCCGGATCCGTGGCGAGACACACGTTTGGGAGCGGCTCGGTAAAGAGCTCAGGCGCGCTGCGACACTCAAGCGAAAGGAAATCGAGCTAGCAAGAAAATCCGCCGAGCTGGAGCGCGAGCGACGTAACGCCGAGGCGGGAAAGGTCTGATCGTACCTCGGCTGATCGAGCGAAAGCGCGATGGCGGCCGCATCACAGACGGTGAATGGCGCGAGCTGATCGCCGGATTTGCAGCTGGCGCAGTGCCCGACTATCAGATGTCGGCGCTGTTGATGGCAATTTTCTTTCGCGGGCTCGACGCAGAGGAAACGAGCGCCCTCACCGACGCAATGATCCAGAGTGGCTCGACGCTGGATCTCTCCGGTGTCTCCGCCCCGCGAATAGACAAACATTCGACCGGCGGAGTGGGCGACAAGGTTTCCCTCGTAATCGCCCCGCTCATCACCTCGCTTGGCGTCGTCGTGCCGATGATGTCCGGGCGAGGGTTGGGACACACTGGCGGAACGCTCGACAAGCTCGAGTCCATCCCCGGATTCCGCACCGACCTTTCACTCGCAGAAGCCCGCCACCAGATCGACAGCATTGGTTGTGCACTCATCGGGCAGACAGACGAGATCGCGCCAGCGGACAGGCGGATGTACGCGCTTCGCGACATCACCGCGACCGTCGAAGCGGTGCCTTTGATCGCCGCCAGCATCATGAGCAAGAAACTTTCAGAAGGGCTCACAGGTCTGGTGCTGGATCTCAAGCGGGGGCCTGGCTCATTCATCACCGATGAGCGCGGAGAGCGTGACCTCGCGCGGGCGATGATCGATCTCGGCACTCGCCACGGCTGTCCCGTCGTCGCTCTCTTCACGGCGATGGATCGCCCGCTGGGAAGAGCGTGCGGAAATGCACTCGAGGTCGCCGAATCGATTGCCGCCCTGGAAGGGCAGGGGCCGCCGGATCTGATGGAAGTGACCTTCGCGCTGGGCGCGGAGATGCTTCTTCTCGCAAAACGCGTGAAGGACGCAGAGGATGGCTGGCGGATGATGGACAATGCGATTTCCTCCGGACTTGCGCGCGAGAAGTTCGGTGAGATCATCGAGGCGCAGGGCGGCGACAGGGGAATCCTCGACAATCTTTCGCGATTGCCAGTGGCGGCCGCAACGCGTGATTACATCTCGTCACGGGCGGGTTTTGTGACAACGGTCGCTCCGCGGATCGTGGGACACGGGATCATTGCATTGGGGGGCGGCCGGCGAACGATGGCCGACGAAATCGATCCGTCGGTCGGGTTCGTCATCGGGGTCAAGCCTGGTGACTGGGTAGAGAAGGGAGAGCAGTTGGCGACGATTCACGCTCGCGACGAGAAGGGGCTCGCCGTCGGAGAGGCCGCGCTGCGTGAAGCAATCGCGATTGGCGATTCGAAAAAGGAATCTCTCGACCTCGTGTCCTACCGAATGACAGCCAGCGGTCGCACGAAGTGGAAAGCGCCTAGGAGCTAGACATGGCAGACGCAACCCGAAACGAGAGGAAATTCAGCGAGGAGGAGGTCGCTCTCATCATCAAGAGGGCGACCGAGCTGCAGCAGACCGAGCAGGTGGAACAGGAGCCGTCCACAGCTTTGTCCCTCAGTCAGGTCGAGCAGATCGCGAAGGAAGCGGGCATCGATCCGCTGCTGGTTCGCCGCGCGGCACAGGGAATCGATCGCCCGTCTACCGCAAATCGTCCCTCACCGTTGGTCGGCGCGCCAACGCGGCTCGTGTTCGAGCGCGTTGTCGACGGCGAAATTTCGGTTCAGGACTTCGAGTCTCTCGTAAATGAGCTTCGACGAACGTTCGGTGAGAACGGTGTGCCGAGCGTTCTCGGCCGCACCCTCGCCTGGACGTCCACTGGCACCGGTGCGCGCCGACGCTCGACTGGCAGGCAGATAGACGTCAGCGTCATTTCGCGGGGTGGTCTTACGACCATTCGCGTCGAGGAAGAGCTCCGCAACATCGCCGGCGGTCTGTTCGGCGGACTGGTGGGTGGGGGCGGTGGAGGAACCACCGGGATCACCATAGGGATCGGAATAGGATTGCTGCACTCACCAGAGCTGGCGGCTCTCCTCTGGGTGGCGGTCGCGGGTGGCTTTTACGCCTTGGCGCGCGCCATCTTCGGCAGCATTGCCATCAAGCGGGAGCGGGAGCTCAGCGGGCTCATCAGTCGGCTTGAAGACCAGGTTAACGACATGACCAAAGCGGATTCAGCCCGCGGATAAGGTTCGCTGTTCCCTCTCCTGGAACCGCCAGCTCGCGAGGAATAAAATCGCCTCCAGCGCTAACGGGCCCGCGATGACAAGGATCCACTCAGGATGATCCCGAGCAGTCAACGCGTAGAAGGCGGCTAGGCCGATGAAGATTGCAGCGGCAATCCTTTCGTGCTTCCATCCCACCAGTACGCTGACCAGCACAACGAGCGCGGGAACGAAGCCCATAACGACGGCTATCGTTGTCGCGACAATGCCGCGGAAATCCGACTAGGCATCAACGCCGAAAAGGCTGAGGAACAGCGCGAGCCCGAGTCCGACAATGCGTGGCGCCCAGATAATGATTTCGCGGGTCGTGAGCTTCATCGAGCGGAGTTAATCCGTGGTTCGCAGTCCGCAGTTCGCAGCGTCCTTTTAGATGTCTAGATTGCTTACGAACCTCGCGTTCTGCTCGATGAACAATCTTCGCGGCTCGACTTCGTCTCCCATCAGCGTCTGGAAGGTCTGATCGGCGAGCACCGCGTCCTCCATCGTCACCTTGAGGATCGTCCGCGTTTCCGGATCCATCGTCGTCGACCAGAGCTGCTCGGGATTCATTTCGCCGAGTCCCTTGTAACGCTGAACGTTGACTGAAGTCTTCGCGTCGCCGTTGGCGAGCCGCGTGATGTAGTCGTCGCGCTCCTTTTCGTCGTAGGCGTAGTACTCGTCCTTCCCTTTGGCGACGCGGTAGAGCGGCGGCTGCGCAATGTAGATGTAGCCCGCCTCGATGAGCTCGGGCATCTGCCGGTAGAAGAACGTCAGCAGCAGCGTTCGGATGTGCGCTCCGTCCACATCAGCGTCCGTCATCAGGATGCACTTGTGGTAACGGACATTCTCGATCGAGAAATCTTCCTTGATCCCGGCGCCGATGGCGGTGATGATCGTTCGGATCTCCTCGTTCGACAGCACCTTGTCGATTCGAGCGCGCTCGACGTTGAGGATCTTCCCGCGCAGCGGAAGGATTGCCTGGAATGCGCGGTTCCGTCCTTGCTTCGCCGAGCCTCCAGCACTGTCGCCTTCGACCAGATAGATCTCGCACAGCGCCGGATCGCTCAGCGAGCAGTCGGCCAGCTTGCCGGGAAGGTTCCCGACATCGAGCGCCGATTTCTTCCGCGTCAGGTCGCGTGCTTTCCGCGCGGCCTCCCGCGCCCGCGCTGCCGAGATCGCCTTGTCGATGATGATGTTGGCCACTCGAGGGTGCTCCTCGAGATACGCGCCAAGCATCTCGTTGACGACGGTCTTCACCGCGCCCTCGACTTCGGAGTTGCCGAGCTTGGTCTTGGTCTGACCTTCGAACTGCGGCTCGCGGACCTTCACCGACAGAACTGCGGTGAGGCCTTCGCGAACGTCGTCGCCGCTCAGCGTGAAGTCGTTCTTCTTGGTCTGATTGCGCGACGCATAGGCGTTGATGGTCCGCGTGAGCGCCGCCTTGAATCCGGTGAGGTGAGTGCCGCCCTCGTGGGTGTTGATGTTGTTGACGAAGGAGAAAACGTTCTCGTTGTAGCCGTCGTTGTACTGGAACGCGAGCTCGATGTCGACGTCATCGCGCTCAGTCTCGATCGAGACGATCTCGTTGTGCAACGGCTTCCTGGCGCTGTTGAGGAACTGCACCATCTCCCGGAGCCCGCCCCTGGCGAGGAAAATCTCGTGCTTCTCTTCGCCTTCCCGCTCGTCGGTGATGTGGATCTCGACGCCCTTGTTGAGGAACGACAGCTCGCGCAACCGGATCGCCAGAGTGTCGTAGTCGTAGCGCAGCTCGGTGAAGATCTCGGGGTCCGGCTTGAACCACACCTTCGTTCCAGTGTCCGTGCGGCCGGTCTTGCCGAGCACCGTCAGCTGCGTGGTGGTGCGGCCGCGAACGAAATCCATGTAATACTCTTTGCCGTCACGCTTCACCCACACCTTGAGTCGCTCGGAGAGCGCGTTCACCACCGATACGCCGACGCCATGAAGGCCGCCTGAAACCTTGTAACTGCTCTTGTCGAACTTCCCGCCGGCATGAAGGACTGTCATCGCCAGCTCTACGCCGGGGATTTTCTCGATCGGATGGATATCGACTGGAATGCCGCGTCCGTCATCGGTGACAGTGATCGCGTCATTGGGATGAATGACGACTTCGAGGCGCTTCGCGTGTCCTGCAAGGGCTTCATCGATGGCGTTGTCCACGACCTCATAGACGAGGTGATGGAGTCCGCGCGAAGAAGTGGATCCGACGTACATGCCCGGCCGTTTCCGAACTGCTTCGAGTCCCTTGAGAACCTGGATTTGTCCCGCGTCGTAGCGCGATTCGGTGGCCGTTGCGGTCTTCGCCATTGTGTGCTGGGTTACCAAAAAGGTGGGCCGAACAGGTACCGAAGACGGCGCCCGTTCAATAGTACCGCAATTTAACCTGGAAAGACTGGTGCCGCAATCTGAAATTCTTAGACTAAGCCTTTGTAGTCCAAGAAGTTAGCGCCTGAGCTGAAACCTGATTTTCCGCACCCGGGAAGACCCTCCGCGAGCATTCAGCGCGCGGACCAGCTCCGGCTCCATCAACGACAGCTCGGTCATCCATCCGTTGGTTGCAACCGCAATGAAAAGAACACCGTCGGGCGTAACCGAAATCGGCGTCGTAACGGCGTCAATCGCCGGACCAACAACGCTTGACCAATCCGTCACCACTGATGCCTGATCGATTCGCGACGTGAGCCCTTTGTCGCGAAGAACCTTCGACACCACTTCGCCGAGCGGGGTTGGCCGCTGCTTTTTCGGGCCGCGACTCACGCTGCGTCCCATGTGATGGCGCCCGACCGGATCCGCAGCCTCTCGAGGGACACTAGCCCCGATGGAATGTCGGCCTCTCGCGGCACCGCGAGTATTGTCTGTCCGAGTCCGCGGTTCGTCAGCAGATCGAGAATCCTTGTCGCGCGTCGCGCGTCGAGCTCGGCGAAAGGGTCATCGAGCAGCAATACGGGCTCGCGGCTGGCAGTAGCCCGCAAAGTTGCTGCTTCGAGCATTCGAAGCGCCGTCGCTGCGGTACGCTGCTGCCCTGCCGAGCCGAAAGCGCGAATGTCGCGACCGTCCAGTGTGATCGCCACATCGTCGCGGTGTGGCCCCGAGCCGGTGAGCCCTCGGCGGGTGTCCTGCGAGCGGTTTCGCTCGAGAGATCGTGCCAGAGCGGCCATCACATCGCCGCGCCCGTCGAGCGCACTCACGTACTCCATCCGGGTAGCGCTCTCTTCACCGATCGCGACGCAGAGCCTCGAGAACTCTTCCTGATTCGCTTCGATCCATTGCCGTCGCTCGCATGCTATTGCCGATCCATACTCAGCGAGCGCCGGCTCCCACGCGGCGATAGCGTCTTCGTCGCCGCCACGCCGCGCGGCAGCGCGTAGTGCCGCGTTTCTTCTCAGAAGCGCTGCGCGGTAATGCTGCAGCGCCGACAGGTATCTGCGTGAGCTCAGCGCCAGCACCAGGTCGACAAAACGGCGTCGCTCAGCCGGAGAGCCGCTCACGAGCTCTATGTCGCGAGGCGAGAACATTACAGATGGCAGTGAACCGAAGGCATCGCTCAGTCGCGCGACCGTTTCGCCGTCGCGAACGAACTTCTTCCGCTTTGAATTGGCGTCGAAGCCCACCGCGATGTCGGTGTCGCGGGCTCCAGCAAGTCGCGCGGAAACGTAGAACCCCGACGCTCCGAACCGCACCAGATCCTGATCTCGTGCGCCCCGTGCGCTGCGCATGATCTGAAGGTAGTACAGCGCCTCGAGCAGGTTGGTCTTTCCCTGGCCGTTCTCGCCGACGAGGGCGAGCCCGCGCTCCGGTAGCTCCAGCTCGACTCTGTCCAGGTTCCGGAAATCACGAATGGAGGCGCGCTCGATCCGGACGCGCGTCTCCGTCACCTCCGTTTGAACTCCGGCGCGCGCTTGGCGAGGAACGCCGACGTCCCCTCATGCATGTCTTCGGTTGCAGCGAGGAGACCGAAATGAACCGCCTCCACCGCCAGCGCTTCCTCGAGGGGCAGGTCGAGCCCTCCGTTCACGAGCTCGATGCAGGCGGCGACGGCGAGCGGGCCGTTGCTGATTATCTGGCGAAGGACTGCCGACGCTCTCGCCATGAGCTCACCTGCAGGGACCACCGCATTCACAAGCCCGATCCGAAATGCCTCTGCGGCATCGATCGTCTCACCGGTGAGCAGCAACTGGAGCGCGCGTCCTTTGCCAACCAGTCGCGACAGCCGCTGCGTGCCACCATACCCGGGCGCTGTGCCCAGCTTCACTTCCGGTTGGCCGAACTTCGCCTGTTCGGACGCAATTCTGATGTGGCATGCCATTGCGAGCTCGCATCCGCCACCGAGGGCGAAGCCATTCACCGCCGCGATGACCGGCTTGGACGAGGTCTCGAAGCGGCGGAACACCTCCTGTCCGCGTCGTGCTAGCTCTTTTGCCGTCACCGCGTTCGTACCTGCGAGCTCGGAGATATCGGCGCCGGCAACGAACGCACGCCCCGACCCCGTAACGATCACGCCCGAAACGTCATCTCTCGACCGAATCTCTCCGATCGCCACGCCGAGCTCGGCGATTGTCCCGCCATTCAGAGCGTTGAGTTTGTCCGGGCGGTTCACGGTCAGCGTCGCGATGCCGCTCTCGACCTCGAGCGTGAGAAATTCATAAGCCATGGCGCGCGAGTTGAGGTGGGGGTTGGGCGGTTGTAATGTACGCCCTCGGTGCTCTCAAAGAAGTGGATCGTTCGCAAGGGAACGAAGGCCAGCGGATTCCGCTATGTCGGCGCCGATGGCGCGCCTCTACGCAACCGCGCTGACCTCGAGCGCATCGACCGGCTCCGCATCCCACCTGCCTGGCGTGATGTCCACGTCGCCGTCAATTCGCGCGCGGCAATTCAGGTCTGGGGCTTCGACGCGCGCGGCCGAAAACAGTACCTCTACCATCCGCGGGCGGTGGAGCGGGGCGAGCTTCGCAAGTACTATCGAGTGCGCCAGATGGCGCGCGACCTCCCCATCCTGCGCGCGCGAATCCAGCGCGACCTTCGCCGTCCCGGGCTTTCGTGGGAGAAAGTGTGCGCCGGCATCATCCGGCTCATCTCCGACACGCTCTTTCGCGTCGGCAGTGATCGCTACGTTCGCGAGAACAATACGTTCGGCATTACAACTCTTCGCAAGTCTCATGTCGCCGTCGCGGGTGACACCGTCACATTCGATTATCCGGGGAAGCGCGGTATCCGGCAGCACCACACCATCGTGTCGCGCGAGATCGCCCGGTTCGTTGGCGAGCTTCTCAAGACTCCGGGCCCCCGCCTTTTCCGCTATCGTGAAGATGAGGGTTGGTCCAACGTCGACGCTCGCGATGTCAATGAATACCTCGAGAGCCTCACCGATTTTCCGTATACGGCAAAGGACTTCCGTACCTGGGGAGGGACGCTTCGCGCCGCCACGGTGTTGGCGGAGCTTGGGACGGAGCCGAGTCCAAGGATTCGAAACAAGAATGTCGTGACGGCGATTCGTCTCGTCGCTGCCGAGCTCGGAAACACTCCGGCGATCTGCCGCAAGTCGTATGTCCATCCGGTTGTCGTCGCGCGCTACCTGCGCTCCGGCGTCACCATCGACCCTGCTTCGCATCTCTCCCGCGCGGCACCTGGCGTCCGGCGGCGCAGCACACACGTGGCTCATACGCCCGAGGAGCGAGCGCTCATCCGTTTTCTCGACGTTCATTTTCCCGAGCGGCGCCGCAAGCGCCGCGCTGAGTAGAGTCGAGGAGCGAAGGTCATGACGCGAGAGGCGGCGGGGGGCGCGAGGGCTGGCTGGAATCGTGCGGTGGCCACTGCACTCTACTGGGCGGATCATCGTTCGAAAAATGGAGAGCGGAAATGATGCGACCATGGATCCTGGCGGCGATCGCAGCAGTGACAGCCTGTACCTCCACTGGTAGCAGTGGAGGAGTGCAGCCACCAGCCCCGGCACTCGCGGCGTCCGCGGAATCCACCGCTTTATCGACGCCGACCGGTGAGATCCAGGGCACGCTCCAGCTTCCGGCTGCGACCGCGCCGGTGCCCGTGGTTCTCATAATCTCCGGATCGGGACCAACCGACAGAAATGGGAATTCCCCCGCGCTGCCGGGTTCCAACAATAGCCTGAAGATGCTGGCTGAAGGCCTCGCTGACCGGGGAATCGCGAGCCTCCGCTACGACAAGCGCGGAATCGCAGCGAGCCGCCCAGCAGCCACGGCCGAGCAGGATCTTCGCTTCACGAACTATATCGACGATGCTGTAGCGTGGATACGCAAGCTGCGCGAGGATCCGCGGTTTTCGACTGTGACCCTCGTCGGACACAGCGAAGGCTCATTGATTGGAATGGTCGCGGCGAAGGACGGCGGAGCCGACGCGTTTGTGTCGCTCGAGGGAGCCGGTCGCAAAGCCGCCGACATTATCACCGAGCAGCTGGCGGGTCAGCTACCGCCGGAAATGGTTTCACGTACGACGCGCATTCTGTCCGATCTCTCGGCGGGAAAGACACCGGACTCCGTGCCTCGCGAGCTGTATGCGCTCTTCAGGCCGAGCGTGCAGCCGTACATGATCTCCTGGTTGAGCTACGACCCAGCGGTTGAGATCGGCAAGCTTGGAATACCAACGCTGATCGTTCAGGGCACAACGGACATCCAGACGTCAATGACGGATGCTCAGGCCCTCGCAGCGGGAAATCCGTCGGCGCGCCTCTTCGTGGTCGAGGGAATGAATCACATTCTGAAAGAAGCGAGCGGCGACCGGATGGCCCAGCTCAAGATCTACGGCGACCCGTCGCTGCCAGTCGTGCCAAAGTTGATCGACGAGATAGCTGCCTTCGTGAAAGGTGTGAAGCGGGTGTCTGGGTGATTTCAGCCCTCCCCAGAGTCGCGCGAGCAACTGCGCCTGTTGCATTAGCATTTCTCATTGCGGTATCCGCAGCACCTCCGGTTGGCCGCGCGCAAGCGCCTACCGTTCGCCCCCGCGACGCGTGGTTCGGCCCGGACAAGGTCAAGCACTTCTTCATCGCGGCGTTTGTTGAGAGCGTGAGCTTCTCCGCGCTCGAATCGGCAGGCGCCGGCCGGAGCTCAGCGCTGCCGGCTGCTGTCAGCGTCGCAGCCGCCGTCTCAGTCGGTCGGGAGGTTCACGACGGTCGCACGAAAGGACTCTTCAGCATTCGCGATCTCGCCTACGATGCGCTCGGCGCCGCCGCTGCCTTCATTGTCCTCCGACGAACACAACACTGACATCGACCGGCGACGCAGCCCGCGCGCCGATCTATATTCAGATCCGTGAAAGCGCGCACGAAGTTCATCGTCGGTGGGATCGTGGTACTCGGGACTGCCGGGTATCTCATGGCAAGCTCGATTCGCGACACCGCCGTCTACTATCTCACGCCCGCTGAGCTCTCGGCAAAGACCGTTTCCGATCCAACGTTTTACAACACCGGAGTGAAGGTCGGCGCCCGCGTGGTGCCGGGATCCATCACTCGCGCCCCTGGCGGGAGGGAGACTTCCTTCCGGATGACCGACGGAGCGAAAACCTACAGTGTGGTGTACCGCGGCATCACACCTGACACGTTCACCGACGGCGTGGACGTCGTTGTGGAAGGACGACTTGGACGTGATGGAACCTTCCACGCGACGACGCTTCTCGCCAAGTGCGCGTCCCGATACGAGAACGCGCCCGACGGGCCCGGGACGAAGTACCGGACAACCCCGGGGTACCGCGCCGCGGAACGCGGCGCGTGATTCTCGTCGGCGAGCTCTCGCTCTGGGTCGCCTTACTGATGGCGATCTGGGCGGCAACGGTCTCGTTCGCCGGCGGCGCACTGAGCCGCCGCGACCTGATTGTGAGCGGCGAGCGCGCCATCTACGCCACGCTGGCGATGGTCGTTCTCGCCTCGCTCGGACTGTGGACCGCGCTTTTCACGCACGACTTCTCGATCAAGTACGTCGCATCGTTCAGCAGCGCCAATCTCCCGACGGTCTACACGTTCACGGCGTTCTGGGCCGGTCAGGCTGGATCACTGCTGTTCTGGTGCCTCATTCTCTGCATCTACTCGGCTATCGCGCTCTGGACTAACCGGCGCAAGAACCGCCTGCTGATGCCGTATGTGACAGGGACGGTGGCGCTCGTGCTGATCTTCTTCCTCGCCACCATGTGCCTCGGCGCGAATCCTTATGAGAGACTCGACTGGATTCCGCCCGACGGCCGTGGAATGAATCCGCAGCTACAGAATCCCGGAATGGCGATCCATCCACCCAATCTCTATCTGGGTTATGTCGGCACGACGATTCCATTCGCGTTTGCGATCGCCGCCCTGATCACGCGGCGGCTCGACGCTGAATGGCTCAGTGCCGTGCGCAGGTGGGCGTTGCTGGCGTGGTTCTTCAACACAACCGGAATCGTCCTTGGCATGTGGTGGGCGTACGTTGAGCTCGGCTGGGGCGGTTACTGGGCGTGGGATCCGGTCGAGAATGCGTCGCTCCTGCCGTGGCTCGTCAACACCGCGTTCCTCCACTCGATAATGGTGCAGGAGAAGCGGGGAATGCTGCGCAAGTGGAACGTGACGCTTGTCGTGTCGACGTTTCTCCTCGCCATTTTTGGAACCTTCATCACGCGAAGCGGCATCATCTCGAGCGTGCACTCATTCGCGCAGTCGCCGGTGGGAATGTGGTTCGCCGGATTCCTTCTGCTCGCGATTGCCACCACCGCCTGGCTCGTCACCACGCGCCTCAAGGATCTCGAAGCAAAAGCGGAGCTCGAGAGTCTCCTCAGTCGTGAGGCGGCGTTCCTCTACAACAATGTCGTGCTGGTGGGAATCGCGTTCTCGGTTCTGTGGGGAACGCTGTTTCCGATCATCACCGAGGCTGTGCGTGGGGAGAAGATCACCGTCGGTCCACCCTTCTTCAACGCGGTCAATATTCCGCTCGGCCTTCTGCTTCTTCTCCTCACCGGGATCGGACCGCTGATCGCGTGGCGGCGCGCATCGGTTGCGAATCTCCGCCGACAATTCGCTCTTCCGACTGCCGCTGGCGCCGTGTGCGCCGTGCTTCTCGTCGCAGCGGGAATGCGAGAGCTGGCAGCGATCGTGTCGTATTCGCTGGCAGCCTTCGTCACCGGGACGATTGCGCAGGAGTTCTACAAGGGCGCGGGTGCGCGACACCGTATGTACGGGGAGAGCATTCCCCTCGCGCTCGGCCGTTTGATCGGTCGCAATCGCCGCCGTTATGGTGGCTACCTCGTCCACATGGGCGTGGTCGTTGTCTTCGCGGCGTTCGCCGGACTCGCGTTCAAAAAGGAGTACGACGTCACGCTCAAGGCAGGGCAATCACGCGAGGTCGCGGATCCCTGGGGTCACCGCTGGCGCTTCATGAGTCAGGGGGTTTCGAGGTACGACCTCCTCAATCGTCAGGTCACGGCGGTCGCGCTCGAGACGTCACGTGATGGAAAGGCCGCGGGCGTTCTCACGACCGAGAAGCGGCAGCATGTCGACAGCCGCGGCACGCCCACGTTCGAACCCTCCACCGAAGTAGGGATTCGAAGCTCCTTCCGTCAGGACGTATACGTCGTTCTGGCCGGGATCAATCCGGACGAGAGCGCCGAGATCCGAGTGACCTTCAATCCGTTGGTGCGATGGGTGTGGCTCGGTGGCGCACTGATGGCATTCGGCGGGCTCATTGTGATGTGGCCCGCCGCCGAGCGAGTTCGCGTCGCGAGCCGTTACGCTGCAAGCCTCGGAGTGCCGAAGCCACCGGGAATTCCCGCCGGCGAGCTCGTGAACGCCTGATGCTGACGCGGAGGGAATTCACCGCGACACTTTCGCTCGCGCTCATGTTGGCGCCGAGGCGAATTAAGAGTCAGGTCGTTCAGAGCTTTTCTGGGCCGATGCAGGAGGATGCCTATCGCCGCGTCAGCCTTCCGGCGAAACCCGGCGCGACGGCGTCAATGTCGGACGACGAGCGCGACGAGCTCGAGCACAAGATCAAGTGCCAGTGCGGCTGTCCCCTCGATGTGTACACTTGCCGCACGACCGATTTTGCGTGCAGCGTCTCACCCGCGATGCACGGGGACGTGTTGCGCCTGGTGGGAGGAGGCTACGGCGCAACCGAGATCCTGCGTGCGTTCCGCGACGTTTATGGTGAAAGGGTGTTGATGTCGCCGCCTCGGGTCGGGTTCAACTGGCTCGGGTACATCATGCCGTTCATTACTCTCGCTGCAGGTGCGGTCGCAGTGGCAATGGTCCTCTATGGGTGGCGCCCGCGAGCTGCAACGGTTGCGGCTCCCGTAGTTCCGGCGCCGATAGACGCTTCTGCTGAGGAGATCGAGAAGTTGCAGGCAGCGGTCCGGAGGGATGCGTGACTGCCCTGGTGGTTGGGACCGTTCTCGCGCTCACGGCGCTGATGTGGGTGTTGCTGCCCCTTTTTCTACCGGCGAGTGATGTAGTGGGCGGCGGCCCGGAGCGCGACACCGCAGAGGTCGAGGACCCCGCGATTCAGGCGCTGAGGGAGATCGAGTTCGATCGCGCAACCGGAAAGCTTTCGGACGCAGACTACGAAACGCTCAAGGCCTCATACACGCGTAGAGCACTCGCGTCATTGCGTGCCGCTGGAAGTCCCGTGTGTGACCGTTGCGGTCCGAGGCCGGAGCGCGACGCGGTGTACTGCTCGAAGTGTGGGGGGATGCTCTCGACTATCGTCGCCTAGGTCAGGTCGCGATTTTCTCCAGCCGTGCACACGCAATCTTTATCGGAACGATTGTAGCCCCGAGACAGAGGGCCCCCGCCAGCCCAAAGCCGATGAGCATGTCCGCCGGCTCACGGCTGGTCCCGAACGCCTTCGACGCGAGATAGTCGAACACCGGCCGCGCCTCGAGTGTGATCACCCCTCCGATCACGAGAATGGCGGCGATCATGAAGAGAAGGCCGCCGAATGAAGTCGGAATCTGCGCCGCGTTTTCCGTCTCGAATCGGGGAAAGATCGTTCCGAATGCGATCGCCAGTCCCGCGATCGCGAAGGTCATCATCGTGATCGTTGCCACCGATACGATCATGATGAAATCACTCACTTGCATCAGAAGCCCGGTCACGACCACCAGCGCAAGCGCGAATCCGAGCAGCGGGATCGTCCCGACCCAGAATTTGCACCAGAGGAGCTCTCGCATCCTGAGAGGGCTGGATCTGAGCAGCCAGAGCGTCCGGCCCTCGAGACTGACGCCGGGGAAAATGAATCGCGCGGCGATAGACGCCAGCACGAAGCCCGCGAGCACCAGATTCAGAAATGGAATGAGGTTCGTGACGAAAAAGCTCACACCTTGGCCCCGCACCGGAAGAAATCGGACGTTCACGACGTAGACGATCACCAGCACAGCCAGCAGGATCAGCTGCGACCATTGCGTAGTGTCGCGGAAGAAGAGACGGACTTCCTTGAGGATCAGCTCACGCCGCACGATGCCGACCGGCTTGAGCATGCTTCCGAGCGCCGACGCGAAAATATTTTCACGTACCCACCTCGCTCCGCTCTCCTGCGATTTCGTAAAGCCCTTCGCGTAGAGTGCGCGGTGCAACGCAGCTCCGAGGACGATGAACGCCGCCGCGGTCGACCACAGGAGGAAGAAGGGAAGTGGATCGGGCTCTCGCCGTAGCCAGCTCATCAGCGCTGTCTGCACCCACTCGCTCGGCAGCCAGGGTGAAGTTGGTCCGCGTAAGAGAGCAATGAACTCCACCAGGGATCGGAACCCTTCCGGACGCGCGAGCTGCTCCGGTCGCATCAGGCGGAAGAGCAGTATCACGCCGCCCGCGGCCAAAACCGCGATGACGCTCAGAATGTCCTTGGTTCGTCGTGCCGGAAACGCATTCACCAGCGTGAGAGTGATCGCTGCTCCGATCACCGTCGGCAGTACGAGAAACGGTACGAACGCGCCGAGAACCATGAAGACGAACAGTGGACCACCCTGGTACGCAACGCCGTACGCGACGAACAGTGGCACCGCCAGCAGTACCACCATCCAGCTCGAGTGGATGCAGGTCTCGGTCAGTTTTGCCAGATAGAGACGGAGCCAGTCCACCGGACCGGATACCAGAATCTCCAGATCCTTTGCCAGGAAGTAGGTCGACAGCGCGGCGATGACATTCGACAGGAGCAACATTCCGAAGAAGCTCACGAGCATCAGCCCAAGAAGCTTTCCGGCCAGGAGCGGACCGATCTCGGGGATCCCCCGGAAGTAGCGCAACACACGGAATGCGACTCCAAAGATGAAGATCCAGAACACGAGCCCGATGATTCCAATCGCGGCGATGCGTCCGGCTGCTCCCTTTTCCGTCTTGAGAGCACGCGCGCGCATGCTCTGCCACTTCGGGATGAGCAGGTGAAGGAACCCCGCCGTGGGAAGCTGGTCAGGCATCGAGCACGTCCACGAATTCGCGGGCGGCGTTCTCTCCGGTGAGCTTGAGGAAAATCTCTTCCAGTCCGGCCGATCCGCCCGCCGATTCGGCGCGCAGCTCGGCCATCGTGCCCAGCGCGCGAATCTCCCCGCTCTGGATGATTCCGATCCGGTCGCACATTGTCTCCGCGACCTCGAGCGTGTGCGTCGACATCATGATCGTGTGACCGCGGCGCGTGTACTCGCGGAACAGATCCTTGAGGATGCGTGCCGCTTTCGGATCCAGTCCGACCATTGGCTCGTCAACAACGATCACGTCAGGCTTGTGAACGAACGCGCTGGAGATGATCAGCTTCTGCCGCATTCCGTGGCTGTAGCTCTCGACCAGCTCGTCGCGCCATTCGTCGAGATCGAACAGCGTCAGCAGCTCCCGGCTTCGGCGATCGATGTCCCGTGCGTTCTGGTTGAAGAGCCCGCCTACGAATCTGAGGAATTCTGCGCCGGTGAGCTTTTCATAGATGAACGGGCGGTCCGGGATGTAGCCGAGTACCCGCTTGGCGGCGATCGGATCGCGTGCTACGTCCACGCCTCCGATTCTGACGGTGCCGGCGGTAGGAAGGAGAATACCGGCAATCATCCGCAGGGTCGTTGTCTTTCCGGCGCCATTTGGCCCGACGAATCCGAACAGCTCCCCTTTCGGGACTTCCAGGTCAATGGCGTTGACGGCCGTGAAGGACCCGTAACGCTTTGTAAGGGCTTTGAGTTCTATCATGGCGGTCTCACATTAGGACGAGCCTGGCCGCCCGAGGTAAAGCTATCTTCGCGCGTTCCGCTTCAGATTCTCGAAGGCGAGCTCGAATGCCGATCGCGTCAACGAAAGTCCTCCCGGCTCGCTGGCGGCGACGAGTCGTCCGTCGGCATCCACCCACGCGGTCATGACCGGCAAGTCTCCGCCGATCCGCCACGCGCGAACTGTGTCGCTGTGAGCGGGCACCCATTGTCCCATCGTCTCGTCGAGCGTCGCGCTGTCGGTGACGGTGAACAATGAATCGCGCTCGATTCTGAGCGTCGCGCTTCGCATCGTACGGCCGATCGGATCGAACACGTCGAGCTTGATCTCTCTGCCGGTGCGCGGTCGATCTCGCAGCATCAGCGGCAGGGTCGCGCTCGTCGGCAGGAACACGGGCCCTGTAACCGGCAGGTCCACCGTCGTGGCGGAGCCACCGCGCGGCTGCGCCCTCAGCCGCACAGTCTTGGTCGCTCCTTCCTGAACTATTCCCCGAAGCTCGAACGGCGTCAGATCGCCCTGTGCCTGTACCACGAAATCATTCAGTACGAGGGCGCGGGAAAAGCGTGCCTGCGATCGCGCTTCGAGCCGCAGTGAATCCGGCCCTGCGCGGATCACTCCCCGAATGAGATCGGTAACCACGAGTCGCGACTCCGACGTATCGATCGCCGACGATGCGGCTCCGACCTGCCGTCCAGCTTGTTCGACGACGTAGTAAAAGGTCTCGGGCGCCACCCTCGCTGCCACATCCGCGAGCATTTGCTCGCTCGTTCGATGAGTCGTTCGCCTGTAGTACAAGGCGAGGGCGATCACCCATAGGCCGATGATTCCGATCGCGATCGTCCGGCGGGTCATCTGACTTTCGTTTTGATTCTGGCGAACATCAGACGCGTCTGCGCCGTCAGGCGATCGTCAGACTGGTCTCGCTGTTGATCCAGCCGAGGTATCGCTCCAGACCGCCGGTTACGGGGATTGCCAGCAGCTCGGGGACCTTGTACGGATGCAGCTCACTGAAAGCCCGCCGCAATCCCTCAACACAGCCGGAGCGCGTCTTGAGCATCAGTACGGCCTCCTGCTCATCCGCCATTTTTCCTTCCCACCGGTAAATGGACCTCGCGCCGGCGAAGACGGTTCCGCAGGCAATCAGGCGTCTGTCGAGGAGCTTACGGATGAGGGCAACCGCCTCGTCACTGGTGGCGATTGTTGTCAGCACTACAACGGCATCGGTATGCGGCAAGCCCAACCTCGGCGCAGAGTTCCGTCAAGATAATACCAGGCAGTGGCGTTCGGAGAAGTGGCGCGCTTGAATACCGTCGGGCAACCCGCCACCTTACGAAGCTATGCCTGAAGAAGCGCTCATAGTCCGCGGAGCGCGCGAGCACAACCTCCGCAACATCGACGTCACGGTCCCTCGCGACCGGCTGACAGTCATCACCGGCCTCTCCGGCTCCGGTAAGTCCTCGCTGGCCTTCGACACGATCTACGCCGAGGGCCAGCGACGCTACGTCGAGTCGTTGTCGGCGTACGCTCGTCAGTTCCTCGGACTGATGGAGAAGCCCGACGTGGATTCCATCGAAGGGCTCTCGCCGGCAATCTCGATCGAGCAGAAGAGTGCCGGCCACAATCCCAGATCCACCGTCGGCACCGTCACCGAGATCTACGACTATCTGCGTCTGCTCTTTGCACGCGCCGGAACTCCGCACTGTCCGAACTGCGGCCGTCCGGTCGAGCGCCAGAGTGCGGGTCAGATCGCCGACGTAATTCTCACGTGGCCCGAGGGCACCCGTATCGAGATCCTCGCCCCGCTCGTGCGCGAGAGGAAAGGTGAGTTCCGCGAGCTGTTCGAAGCGGCGCGTAAGCAGGGGTTCGTGCGTGCCTACGTAGATGGCGATCTCGTCGAAATCGCAAATCCGCCACGTCTCAACCGCAAGCTCAACCACAGCATCTCCGTCGTCGTCGACCGGCTAGTCGTGCGGGCGGAGGATCGCGGGCGGCTTACCGATTCAATAGATACCGCGCTCAAGCTCGCAGAGGGACTCATCGAGGTGTCGAGGCAGGACGACTCCACAAGACATCTCTTCTCCGAGCGATATGGCTGTCCTGTTTGCGGCATCTCGCTTCCCGAGCTGGAGCCACGTCACTTCTCGTTCAATTCGCCATTCGGCGCCTGTCCGGACTGCGGCGGCCTTGGCACCCGCCGCGAAGTAAGCGAGCAGCTCATACTCGGCGATCCGAGCATTTCGATTCTGGAAGGCGTCATACTCCCCTGGGGAGAGCCTGACGGCTACCTGCGCAAAGTCATTCTGCCCGGGCTTTCGAAGCAGTTCAAGTTCGATCTGAACACACCGTGGGGCCGCCTTCCGCAGTATGCTCGCGACGTGATGCTCTACGGCTCGAGTGGCAAGCGTGGTGGAGTTCGTGCCGAAGCGGGAAAATGGGAAGGTGTGATCTCCAACGTCCAGCGCCGCTACGAGGAGACCACATCCGATTCGGTGCGGCTCTCGCTCGACGAGTACATGACGACGCGTGAGTGCACGACGTGCGGCGGCCGACGGCTAAAGCCCGAGTCGCTCGCGGTGACGGTTGCCGATAGCAATCTCGGTGAGATCGTCGAGATGCCGATCACGACTGCGCGAGAATTCTTCGATTCGATCCCGATCCGTGAAAACGGACGTCCCGGACTCGATCCTGACATCGCCGGTCCGATTCTGAAAGAGATTCGAGAGCGCTTGCGCTTCCTCGACGACGTCGGCCTCGATTACCTGACACTCGGCCGCGCGGCGGAATCGCTCTCGGGAGGCGAGGCGCAGCGCATCCGCCTTGCGACTCAGATCGGCTCCCGCCTAGTCGGCGTTCTCTACATCCTCGACGAGCCGTCCATCGGGTTGCACCAGCGCGATAACGCGCGGCTACTCGCGACACTGCGGCAGCTTCGCGATCTCGGCAACACTGTCATCGTTGTCGAGCACGACGAGGAAACGATGCGAGAGGCCGACCACATCATCGACCTTGGACCCGGCGCTGGAAAACACGGCGGGATGGTGATCGCCGAAGGGACAGTCGACGAGGTGTCTCGGAATGAGGCGTCCATCACCGGCCGATTCCTTCGGGGTGAGATCTCGATCCCTCTGCCGGCGAGCCGGAGGCCCGTGAATCCAGCGAGGATCCTTCATATAGAAGGGGCGCGCGAGCACAACCTTCGCGACGTCGACGTCGAGATACCGCTCGGGCTTTTCGTCGCGATCACCGGCGTATCCGGGTCGGGCAAGTCGACGCTCGTCGAGGACATCCTTCACAGGGCGCTCGCACGCCACTTCTTCCGCGCCCGCACCATTCCCGGCGCTCATGATCGTATCACCGGACTCGAGCACCTCGACAAGGTCATTGACATCGACCAGAGCCCGATCGGTCGCACGCCACGATCGAATCCCGCGACATACACCGGGCTGTTCACGCCGATTCGCGAGCTGTTCGCAGAAATGCCGGAAGCGAAAATTCGCGGCTATGGACCAGGCCGCTTCTCGTTCAACGTAAAGGGCGGAAGGTGTGAGGCGTGCGAAGGCGACGGACTGGTGAAGATCGAAATGCACTTCCTCCCGGACGTCTACGTTCCCTGCGACGTCTGCAAGGGAAAGCGATATAATCGCGAGACGCTCGAGGTGCGATTCCGCGGCTTGAGCATCGCCGACGTTCTCGACCTGACCGTCGAGGATGCGCTCGCGTTCTTCGAGAACCAGCCGCGCATTTTCCAGAAGCTGCAGACATTGAACGACGTCGGCCTCGGCTACATCCATCTCGGCCAGAGCGCGACGACGCTATCGGGTGGCGAGGCGCAGCGGGTCAAGCTCGCGACGGAGCTTTCCAAGCGCGACACCGGTCGCACGTTCTACATTCTCGATGAGCCCACTACCGGCCTTCACTTCGAGGATGTCAGGATGCTTCTCGAGGTTCTCCATCGTCTGGTGGACAGAGGCAACACTGTTCTCGTCATCGAGCACAACCTGGACGTGATCAAGACGGCCGACTGGATCATCGACCTGGGGCCCGAGGGTGGACTTCGCGGTGGAGATGTCGTCGCCGCAGGCACGCCCGAGGATGTCGCCGCGGTGGAGACCTCGTACACCGGTCAATTCCTCCAGCCGCTTCTCGCCAGGCGGCTCAAGCGAAAAGCGGGCTGAGGAGACAACATGGTCTCACTTCTGGACATCATCGGTCCGGTAATGGTCGGGCCGTCGTCATCGCACACCGCCGGGGCATGCCGCATCGGGCTGCTCGGGCGCGGGCTAGTCGGCGGTACGCCCGACCGCGCGGTGCTCGAGCTGCACGGCTCGTTCGCGCGAACGGGCGAAGGGCACGGCACCGACAAGGCGCTGGTAGCGGGACTTCTCGGTTTCCGACCCGACGACGAGCGCATTCGCGATGCGCTTCAGATCGCCGAGCGAGAGGGCTTGGACTACCGGTTCGAGAAGACCACGATCGCTGATGCAATCCATCCCAACACTGCGCGGCTGACGCTCGAACGCGGGGATCTCCGGCAGACAATGACCGGATCTTCGCTCGGAGCAGGACGCATCCTCGTCACGGAGATCGACGGCTACCCCGTGGAGGTCGCCGGAAACTTCCACACCATCGTGCTCGTAGCGGAGGACAAGAAGGGCTCGATCGCGCGGATTACCGGGATCCTCGCCGACCACGATATCAACATCGCGACGCTGCGTTTGACCAGAAAGGAACGGGGCGGCGATGCATTCATGGTGATCGAGTGCGACGAGCCACCCGGCGAGGGCGTGCGGGATGAGATCGGCGGTCTCGATTGGGTGCGTTGGGTGCGGCGGCTCGACAAGGTGGGCGGAGGCTGATGTATCGCTCGCTCGCAGAGGCGATTCGGGATGCCACCGAGAGTGGTCGTTCGCTTTCCGCGATCGCGCTGGACAGGGAGGCACGCGACCAGGGCCGCGCGGAGTCGGACATCCGCGATTCACTTCGTCGCGCTCTAGTCGTGATGCGCGGGGCGATCGGAGATGGCTTGAAGGGAGATCTGAAGTCTGCGTCAGGTCTGGTCGGCGGCGACGCTGCGAAGCTTCGTACGGGCCCCGACGGACCACTCGCGGGCACGCCGTTCCGGGACATTCTCGCGCGCGCACTTGCGGTTCA
>Ga0137373_10000253_pt1 | contig 50409 bp, 29 predicted proteins | sample SagtaG_5_FD_104912 | JGI IMG/M metagenome (GOLD analysis project Ga0137373, IMG submission 104912) | Vadose zone soil microbial communities from Sagehorn Ranch, Mendocino, California, USA - Sage1_R_80_16 metaG | ecosystem: Environmental > Terrestrial > Soil > Vadose zone | place: USA... | reverse complement strand
TACGCGTTCGACTACGACGGCGACGGGCGCGCGGACCTCGTACGGTTCCGCAATGGCCTCTGGTACATCAACACGACGCTCGACGGAACGGCGAATTACATCGTCGGATACGGTGATTCGCAGGACCGCCCGCTCGCCGGCTACTTCAATCGCGCGAACACGCTGTTCGTGCGCGCCGGAAGCCCGTGCGCGTCGGCGTGCACGCAAGCGAATCCGTACGGCACGATCTTCAACGCGTGGCAGGATGCGCAGGACGGTCAGATCATCCGCATCGCGAAAGGCACATACGCGGAGAGCCTGCATTTCAGCTATCCCGGCAACCAGTACGCGCCCGGGAAATTCGGCAAGGACAACATCAAGCTGCTCGGCGTTTCGAAATACGCGGTCACGATCTCGCCGACAGCCGGAGACGCGCTGGAATTGCAGGGTGCGTCCGGCTACATCCTGCGCGGCGTGCGGCTGCAATCGCAGGCGGCGAATGCGCGCGGTCTAGTGCTCGCCGGCGGCCCCGGCTCCTACATTCCAACCTTTCCCGGCGCGCAGATCAACGTCGGCGTCACGGACATCGTCGAGAATCACGGTCCCAATGTGCTGTTGACCGGCACGGCGAACGCGTGGATGCGCTACAACCGCATCAATCGCAGCCGGGCGAATCACGGATTGTCGGCATGGAACCACGCGTTCGCGTGGGTGCTCGCCGGCGAGGTGAGCCTGAACGGGTACACGGTGGCGGTCGGCCCGCCGCCGCCCGACGCCGGCAAAGGCCTCGACGTGCGCGACGACGCCGAAGTCCAGGCCCGTCGCAACCTGATCCGCGGCAACCTGACATTTGGCGTGATCGGCGTGAACCGGTCGATCGTCTCGCTTTCGTTCAACACCATCGACACCAGCGGCTACAACGGCGTGATCTTCTGCGGCCCGACCGGCGGTGATGTCACGCAATCGACAGTGACCAACAACTGGATCGCGTCCAACGGCACCGCCGACGCGTCCGGCTACAACGGCGTCGAGTACTACCTGACGTGCATCGGCAGCCATACGCTGACCGGCAACACGCTGATCTCGAACACGTTGAACGGCGTCTTTGTCGGATCAGGCACGGTCGCGATGGCCGGCAACACGTTCCAGCAAAACCGCATCGGCGTTACGCTGTTCGCGAACGACGGCATCAACGCGACGACACCTTCCTCCGCCGATACGGTGGTGACGATCTACGGCAACCTGTTCAAGGCCAATTCGGTCGACGGGCTCTACGCCGAGCGCTATCTGTCGACCAGCGCGCGCAAGATCATCGCGACGGTCGGCGGAGCGGGCGCCGGCCAGAAGAACACGCTGCGCGATCACACGGGCGGCGCGTTCCATGCGATCTCGTGCGTGCACCTGACAACACAATTCGTCTGCCCGTCCGGCGGCAACACGTTCATCAACAACACCGACAACATCGAGGCGACGTGCCCGTCGAGCTGCGTACAGTAGCGCGTCGTCGTCCCCGCGAAAGCGGGGAGCCAGTGGCGTTCGTGAAAGACGCTGGATTCCCGCTTTCGCGGGAATGACAATCAGGCGGCGCGGCGGAACGTCGCGAGCAGCGCACCCGCCGCGACGAACAGGCCGCCGAACGTGCGATTGACCACCCGGATATGATGCGGCTCGCGCAACGCCGCGAGCAGGCGCGACGCGAGCCCGGTATACGCGCTCATCACGATGAGGTCGGTGAACGCGAGCGTTGCCGCGCAGATTGCGTACTGCGCAAGCTGCGGCCGTGCGGGATCGATGAACTGAGGCAGCACGGCCAACATGAACAGGATGCCCTTCGGATTCGTCGCGTTGACGAGGAAGCCCCTCACCACGAGATCGCGACGCGACGCGCGGTCGTTCGCGCCGTCGGTATCCGCCAGCGGCCGCGCCGGCGCGCGCCATTGCTGGACGCCAAGCCAGATGAGGTAGCCGACACCGAGCCACTTGACCGTCGCGAACGCGACGCTCGAAGCCGCGAGCACCGCTCCGAGCCCTGCCGCGACGATCGCGAGCACGAACAGGATGCCGAGCTGCAGCCCGAAGACATTCCACAGCCCGCGCGCGTAGCCGTAGCGCATGCCGGCCGCCATGCACGAGATCGCGCCCGCACCCGGCGACAGGCTGATGAGCCAGGAGGCGACGACGAAAGCGAGCCAGGTGGAAAGCGACATTGATCGATCTCGGAGGCCGTGCCGATTCTACGTCGCTGGCTGCCTCCGACCGCCGTTGTTTGTCCCACCTGCGTGCGCTGGCTGAAGCCGCTGCGCGGCTCGCCCCGGGCAGGTCGATATGGAACCACGGCATTGCCACGATCAGAAACGCCGTATGGGCGCGTTCCTGCGTTCCGGGCGCCATTTGTCCAACGGGCAACGTTAGGCGGCCTGCGTCACGCGCGCGACCCCGGCGGGCCCGCGCTGCCCGCAACGCTAGCGTTTGCGCACCATCAGACGCGACAACGCGGCTTCGACTCCGGCAAGTCCGTTGCCCAATCGCGTCTGCGCAAGCACGAGCGCAGCCGACAGTCCGATGCCGTTGTCGAGCATGTCCGAATAGGCAAACGTGCGGTAATCGGTGAGGCCCTGGACGAATTCGAGAACGATTCCCATCAGGCAAAACGCAGCGGCGAATCGAAGGCGCGTCGGGGCCGCCGCGAAGATCTGCGAAAACCACAACATCAACCAACCATAGGCAACGAAGTGGCCGATCTTGATTTCGAACATCCGGCCCGGATTCGGAGCGTCATGGCACAGTGAAAGGTAGACGACCAGAAGAACGAATCCGAAACCGCACGCGAGCCAGAACCGTTCGAATCGAAGCGCCTCTCTCGCGGAGCGAGGCGCGATCTTCGCGATGACGACGGCGTTGGTCCTCTGCATTTGCGAATCGCTTGATGATTGATCGCTTACACCCGCGGCGGATCAGCCTCGTCGCGCCGCAGGTGCCACGATGTTAACGCATGCCGCCCTGTCGGCGCGCTCGGCCTCCAGCGCTTGGCGGCATTCGCGCACATCGACGCCGTTGCGGCCAGCGGCCGCTGGCGTTACGCTGGCGCCGCCCCGCAGACCCACTGAGACAGCCGGTGTCGGAAGCACGCACCATTCTCCGGCACTCGCCGGTGTACCTGACCGCCTCGTTGCTCAACCGCGGTGCGGGCTTTCTGCTGGTTGTCATCTACACGCGCTTCCTCGCTCCGTCCGGCTACGGTCTCGTCGGCGCGGCAATGGCGGCGGGCGAAGCAATCGGCATTCTGCTCTCGCTGCAGCTTGCAGAGGCGCTGTCGCGATTGTTTTTCGACCACGCCGGCGATACGGGACGGGCTGACATCGTAGCAACTGCGCTCATCGGCATACTTGGCCTGACCGTGGTCGGCACCGGCCCGCTTCTGCTTGTCGCTCCCCTGATCGCCGGCTTCGTGGCGGGCGATCGCGCTGCCGCAGATGCGATCGTGATCGCGTCGCTGGCCGTCGGCTGTGACGCAATGCTCGCCGCCGGCCTGCATACGCTGCGCGCCGAGCTGCGCTCCGCTGCGGTACTCGGATGGAGCGGCGCGCGCAGCGCGATGCTGCTCGCCATATCGGGGCTGCTCGTCGGCATCCTCGATTACGGCGCGCTTGGCGCGCTCGTCGGTCTGCTCGCAGCCAACACCATTGCGGCCATCGCGTTGGGGACGATGCTGCTGCTGCGTGGAGGCCGTTTCCGTTGGACGCTGTTCCGAGCGCTGATCGGATATGGCGCGCCGCTTTGTCCGGCGTGGTTCGCCGATTCGGCGGCAAAGTTCGTCGAGCGCGCCGCGATCGTCCAGCGCAGCGGCCTTGCCGCCGCCGGACTGTGGTACCTGGCGCTGCGACTTGCGGATGTACTGTCCACGCTCGTCCATGGGCCGTTCGCGCAGGTGTTCGTCGTGCGCCGGTATCAACTGCATCGCGACGGCAGCCCGGACTCCGAATCCTCTAGCATATTCAGCGTGTTCCTGGCCGTGATGGCGTGGGGCGCCGTCGCTCTGTCGGCGATCGCGCCCGAAGCGGTGACGCTCGTCAGCGGCCCGAGTTTTGCCGCTGCGGCGCCGCTGGTGCCCGCGGCGGTCGCGGCCGTCGCCGTGTTTTCGGTGACGACGATGGTCGAAATGAGGCTCTATCTGGCCAAGCGGCCGGCGCGCATCACAGCGGCCGTGCTCGTTTCGGCGCTTGTCCACGGCGCGCTCGCGTTCTGGGCGGCGGCGCAGTGGGGCGTGACCGGCGTCGCATGGGCCCGTCTCGTCGCGACGTGCTTCCGCGTTCTGTGCCTTGCAGTTGCCGCTCGGGGGTTGCCGGGTCCCAGCGCGGAATGGTGGCGCGTATTCGGAATCGCGGTGCTCGCCGGCGTCTCGATCGCCGCATGCGCCGCGATGGCGGGGCATGACGGCTGGACGTCGATGATGGTGAGAGCCGGCATCGTGTTGACGTTTCCGTTGCTCGTCTTGTCGACGCCGATCGCATCGCCGATGCTGCGATACCGGCTGCTGCGCCGGATACGATAAAACGAGCCGGCACGGCCGGACTTACGTTACTCTTCGATTGGACGCCAACCCGCCCGATCACGACTGATCGGCACCCATTGAGTGCGGGGAAACCGAGCGGTATCTTCGACGCTCGGACGCGAGGCTTCGCGCGTCCCTGGGACTCGGTCGGGTAGCGGAGGGACTGTCGTGCACACATCAGATGTCGAGTCGGTCATTCGTTCCGACACCAGCGTTGTCGACTGTCGCGTCCTTCCCAAGAAGGCGTTATCGGGTGAGCTCGAGCTCGTCGCCTACGTGGTGCCTCAGCGCACGTTCGCCGCGCCCCGGCTTCGCGAGTTGATGATCGCGCGGCTTCCCGCCGAAAGGCGGCCGCGCGCGATCGTCTGCATTCCTTCGGCTCCGCTAACGCCCGACGGAGCATGGGACGTGTCGGCGCTCGAAGCGCTCCCCGTGCTGGACGACGACGTTGTGCGGGCCGGCGAACGCTCGGCTCTCGCACAGACCGGCGTGAAGCGTGCTGCTGCAATTCCCGTGGCGGGACCCGTCGTCGAAAGGCCACTGCATCTGTCCGACATCGTTGCGGACTGGTCGCGGCCGACGTTCCGAGTGCCGGCGGCCGGTGTCGGCGAGGCGCTGAAGGCAGACGTATCCACGCTCGACGCACCGCCTGCGATAAGCGACGGCGGCGAACTGCGCATACCCTCCGGCTCTCCCAGCGTGCTCGGCGACATGCTGCGCCACGCGGCCAGTGTGGCGGCCCCTGCCGGCATGCTCTATTACGGCGTCGATGGACGGGAGGACTTCGCGACTTACGAGGCGCTGCGCGCAAGCGCACATTCGATACTGACGGGGCTGCGGTCGGCAGGACTCAGCGCCGGTGACCACGTCGTCTTCCAGTTCCGGCACAACCGCGACTTTCTCGAGACGTTCTGGGCGTGCATCCTCGGCGGCATGGTGCCGGTTCCCACCGGCCTCGCACCGACTTACGGCGAGCTGAACGCGGCTGTCCGGCGTCTGGGCGACGCGACGACGATGCTGGGCCGCGCGGTGGTCGCGACCACCGCCGAAATGGTGGGCGAGCTGCGCGGCGCTGCGAAGCTTCTCGGCGTCCGTCCGTTCGAAGTGTTGGCTGTCGATTCGATGCGCGATCTTCCTGCGGCGAGCGAGGTTTATCGCAGCGAGCCGGACGACATCGCGCTGATGATGTTGACGTCGGGCAGCACCGGTGTGCCCAAGGGCGTCCCTCTATCGCATCGCAATCTCATCAGCCGCACGCTCGGTTCGTGCGCGATGAACGGGTTCGGCGCAGACGCCGTCACGCTCAACTGGATGCCGCTCGACCATGTCGCGGGACTGATCTACTTTCACCTGCGCGACGTCTACCTCGCGTGCCGCCAGATCCACGTCGCGACCGATCTCGTGCTGCGCGATCCGTTGTTGTGGCTCGACCTGCTCGCCCGATATCGCGCCAACGTGACGTTCGCTCCGAACTTCGCGTTCGGCCTCGTCGCCGGCGTCGCGGAGCAGATGCGGCAGCGGCGGTGCGATTTGTCGAGCGTGAAGATGATATTGAACGGCGGCGAGGCGATCGTTGCATCGACGGCGAGGAAGTTCGTCCAGCTTCTCGCAACACACGGGCTCGCCGCTGACGTGATGCGGCCGGCATGGGGAATGTCCGAGATAAGCTCGGGGATCACGTACTGGCATGCGTTCCGCCTCGACACGACCGCCGACGACGATCCCCACGTCAAGGTCGGACGTCCGATCCCGGGAGACCGGCTTCGCATCGTCGACGAAGCCGACGCCGTGCTGAACGAAGGCCAGATCGGTCACCTGCAAGTTGTGGGCGCCACCGTGTTCCGCGGTTACTACGGCAACGCGCAGCCGCTGGAGGAAACGTTCACGTCCGACGGTTGGTTCCGCACCGGCGACCTCGGCCGGCTCGACGACGGCGTGCTGACGATCACAGGCCGTGCAAAAGACGTCATTATCATCAACGGCGCGAACTACTCGGGACCTGCGATCGAGGCGGCGATCGAGGAGCTCGCGGGTGTGGCCTGCTCGTTCACCGCGGCGTGCGCCGTGGCCGACCCGCGTGCCGACGGCGGCGAAGGATTGGCGGTCTTCTTCGTTGCGGAAGCCGACGACGACGACACGCTCGCGCAGCTGCTGAAGGCGATTCGACAGCGCGTCGTGCAGTCGGTCGGCATCAGCCCGGCGTTCGTCGTGCCGCTCGCGCGGGCCGACATTCCGAAAACATCGATCGGCAAGATACAGCGTTCGGCGCTGCGCAAAGCGCTCGAAGGTGGAGCGTTCGACGCGGCGCTCAAGCGAGTCGACATCCTGAGCGCCAATGCGAACACGATTCCGGCGTGGTTCTTCCGGCGCGCCTGGCACCGCAAGCGCGCGGTGCCCGCAAATCCGCTCGCCGCGGGCGAGACGGTGCTCGTCGTCGGCGGCGACGATGCGATCGCAGCCGCGATCGCAGCCGAGCTCGCACGGCGCAGCGTGCGCACGGTCCGACTGTCCTCCGGCGGCGGCTACGCGCGTGTCGCCGCGGACATCTTCGACGTCGATCCCGCATCGGCTGCGGATTTCACCTCGGTGCTCGCCACGCTCGAGCGCGAAGGCGCGCGCGTACAGCGAATCGTCTACCTCGCCAATTACGTGCCGCAAGCCCGCCGGGGTGTGCACGCCGACGACCATCGGGTTGTCGTAGCGAGCTGCGCCACGCTAGCCGCCTGCGTGCGCGGCATCGCGGCTGTGCCCGGTGCGACGATGCTGGTCGCGGTCTCGAACGGCGTCGACAATGTCATCGGCGACGAAGTGATCGATTGCGCGCACGCGGCGCTCGTGCCGCTTGTCCATTCGATCGCACAGGAGCACGACGGCGTTCATGCGTTGCATGTCGACGTCGGCGGTTGCAGTCCCGCTGAAGCGGCGACGATCGTGCTGGCGGAGCTCGAATCGCTTCCGATCGACCGCGAGGTCGCATATCGCCAACGGGAGCGGTTGGTGCCGATCCTCTTGCGCATCGTTCCTTCGCTCGATCGTGAATCGCGCAACGTGCTCGTCAGAGGCGGCACCTATTTGATCAGCGGGGGGCTGGGCGGCATCGGAACGCACCTCGCGACGTTCCTGCTGCAGCGATTCGATGCGCGCGTGCTGCTCGTGGGTCGCGCCGCGCTGCCGCCGCGCGAGCGCCGCGACGCGAAGCACGGCGTCGACGATGCGAACTTGGCGCGCGTGGCGGCGATGATCGCACTCGAATCGATATCGCCGGACGTTCGATACGCATCGGTCGACGTTACCGATGCCGACGCGCTGCAGCGGGCGGTCACGCCGTTCATCGCCCAATCGGGCGGCCGGCTGGACGCGATATTCCACCTTGCCGGCGAATACCGCGAATGCGCGCTCGCCAACGAAACGCCCGAAACGCTCGCGGGAACGCTCGCCGCCAAGATCGCGGGCGCCGGCGCGCTGCTTGCGCTTGCCCGCGCGAGAGGAAATGCGCCGTTCATTGCGTTTTCGTCCGTCACGAGCCTGTTCGGCGGTGCGGTCGTCGGCGCGTACGCCGCGGCGAACCGTTATCTCGATGCGCTCGCCCGGCATGCGGGACACGACAACTGCTACAGCCTCGATTGGAGCAGCTGGCGGCAAACCGGATTGAACCAGCGTTACGCCGCCTCCGAGCCGCTGCGCGCGATGGGCGTCATCGAGCTTTCCGTCGACCAGGCGCTCACGAGCCTTCGCGTCGCACTGAGCGAGTCGCCCGGCGAGATCGTGATCGGGCTGGATGCGAGCAATCCGTTCGTCGCCCGCCACGCGGCGTCTGTGCGGCTCGATGCGCGCGTTCGCGTGTTCTGCGAGATCGATCGCGATTGCTCGCCGCAGCTCGCTGCGTTGCCGGACGTCGTCGACCGTTACGGGGTTCGGTGCGCGGCCGCGCCGGTGCCGCTCGACGCGCTTCCATTAAACGAAGTGGGCGAGGTCGACCGCGCGGCGCTCGAGCAGATTGCGCAGCGCGGCCGCGCGTTCCGTGCGCCGTCCACACCGACCGAGCACAGCATCGCGGACATCTGGCGTCGCGTTCTCGGATTGGACGTCGTCGGGGCCGACGCGAGCTTCTTCGAGCTCGGTGGACAGTCGCTGCTCGCGACGCAATTGATTGCCGCGCTGAACGCGACGTTCGGCGTGCGGCTCACGCTGCGCGATGTGTTCGGCGCGCCGACGATCGGCGCTCAGGCCGCTCGCATCGAAACGGAGTCGCCGTCCGAGGGCGAGCGAGCGGTCACAGCGGCCGACAGGGACAAGCCGATTCCGCTCGGCCCGGCACAACAGCGATTGTGGTTCCTCGACAGGGTCCACCCGAACAATACGGCGTTCCACATTCCCGCGATCATCCGATTTCGCACGATGCCGGAGCCGGCGCTCGTCGAGCGCTGCCTGCAGACGATCGTTCGCCGGCACGAGACGCTTCGTACGACGTTCCCTGTGATCGACGGCGAGCCTTGCCAGATGATTGCCGCGAATCTGCCGCTCGGTCTCGCCATCGAGGACGTTCCCGCGGGCACCACGTTCGACGCGCTCGCCGAAGCGGAGGCGAGAGCGCCGTTCGATCTCGCGAACGGGCCGCTGATCCGCGCCCGCCTGGTTCGACTTGCGCACGGCGGCGGCGCGCTGCTCGTCACGATGCACCACATCGTTTCGGACGGCTGGTCGATGAAGGTCTTTTTCCGAGAATTCCTGGAGCTGTATCGCGACCCGGCGGGCGAATTGCCGCCGCTTCGAACGCACTACGCCGATTTCACGCAGTGGCAGCACGAGCTGCAGCGCAGCGCGCGACAATCGTCGACGCAGCTCGAGTACTGGCGGCGCCAGCTCGCGGGAAATCTGCATGGATTCTCGCTGCCGACCGATCGCACGCGACCGCCAATCCAGACGTACGCCGGCGGCAGGGTCGTGGCGACGATTCCCGCCGGTCTCACGCGGCGCGTTCGCGAGCTCGCCCGCGATGAGGGCGTGACGCTGTTCGTAGCGCTGCTCGCGGCGTACAAGGCTATGCTCGCCCGCTACGCGCAGCAGGACGACATCGTCGTCGGCACGGTGGTCGCGAACCGCGATCGCGCCGAGTTGGCGCCGCTGATCGGGTTCGTCGTCAACGTCCTCGTGCTTCGTAGCGATTTCGGCGGCGACCCGCGCTTCGTCGAGGCACTGTGCCGCGTCCATCGCGTCGTGCTCGACGGCTACGCCAATCACGACGTGTCGTTCGAAGTGCTGGTCGACGAGCTGCAGCCGCAGCGCGACATGAGCCGCTCACCGCTGTTCCAGATCGCGTTCGACTTGCGCGATCCCGAGATCGTGTCCAGCGCCGTGCCCGATGTGTCGCTCGGCGTGATGGAGCCCGACCTGCGTACATGCCAGTACGACATCCACCTGACGATCGAGGAACGCGCAAAGGAGCTCGTCGCATACTGGCAATACAACAGCGACCTCTTCGACGAGGCGACGATTGCCCGAATGGCACGCAATTACGAGACGCTTCTCGCGAATGCGGCATCGCAACCGGATACGCGCCTTTCGGCGCTCGCGCTGATTTCGCCGGACGAACGCGAGCTCGCCCGCCAATGGAACCGCACGTCGGCTCCGTTTGCCGCGGGTCGCCGCGTGCACGAGCTGTTCGAGGACGTCGTCGACCGCTCGCCGGACGCCGAGGCGCTCGTGTTCGGCGGCACGACGCTGCTCTACGCCGAGCTCGATCGACTGGCGAACCGGTGGGCGCACAAGCTGCGCGCAATGGGCGTCGATCGCGACGTGGTCGTCGGCGTCAGCATGGATCGGTGCGTCGATCTCGTCGTCGCCGTGCTCGCGACGCTCAAGGCCGGCGGCGCATTCCTGCCGCTGGATCCGGCCTACCCGATCGAGCGCCTGCAATTCATGGTGCGCGATTCGAAGATCCGGCTGCTCATCACCGAGTCACGGCTCGCGGGCCGTTTCAGCGAACCGGGCCTGCGTATCGTCGAAATGGACACGGCAGCCGCCGACGTAGGACGCTTGCCGATCGAACGGCCGCGCACGTCGGGTTCGGCGAACGACCTCGCTTACGTGATCTACACGTCCGGGTCGACCGGTGTTCCCAAAGGCGTGCTCGTCGAGCATCACGGATGGTGCAACGTCAGCCGGGCGCAGCAGGACGTGTTCGGCTTGCGGCCGGGGATGCGCGTGCTGCAGTTCGCCTCGCTCAGCTTCGATGCGTGCGCGTTCGAGATCGCGATGGCGCTGTGCGGCGGCGGAACGCTGGTGCTCGCCGACAGCAACGCGCTCATGCCGGGACCTTCGCTCGAACGACTGTTGCGCGACGAACGAATCGCCGTGATCACCGTACCGCCATCGGCGCTCGGCGCGCTTCGTACGGTCGCGTTTGCGGATCTCGAGGTGATTACCGTCGCCGGTGAGGCGTGTCCGGCCGAGCTTGTCGAGCGGTGGGCGCATCCGCCGGCACGGTTTTTCAATCTTTACGGGCCCACCGAGGCGACGATCTGGGCGAGCTACGCCGAATGCGCGGCCGGCAGCGACAAGCCGCCGCCGATCGGAAAACCCGTTCCCAACATGCAGCTTCACGTGCTGGACTCGCACGCCAACTTGCTGCCGATCGGCATGCCGGGCGAGCTCTACATCGGAGGCGAGGGTGTCACGCGAGGTTATCTCGATCGCCCGGATCTCACCGCCGAGCGCTTCATCGCGGATCCGTTCTCGGAACACGAGGGTGCGCGGTTGTACCGCAGCGGCGACCTCGTGCGGCGCAACGCGGCGGGGCAAGTCGAGTTCCTCGGCCGCGTCGATCATCAGGTGAAGCTGCGCGGATTCCGCATCGAGCTCGGGGAGATCGAAACGCTTCTGTGTCGCCACGACTCGATAAAGGAGGCCGTCGTCGTCGCGCGCGAGAGCGCCGATCGCGATCGCGCGCTCGTCGCCTACGTGGCGCCGGTGCCGGGACGAACGATCGCCGTGGACGCGTTGCGTGCGCATTTGCGCGGCTTCCTTCCCGCGTTCATGATTCCGGCGCGCATCGTCGTGATGGAGCAGCTGCCGCTTACGCCGAACGGCAAGATAGACCGCGCCGCGCTGCCGGATCCGGACCGTTTCGTCGCCGAAGTCCCGGCGCCCGCGAACCTGCCTCAGAACGACCTCGAGCGCGCGATCGCCGCGGTTTGGCAGGACGTGCTCGATCTGCGTCACGTGGACCGCCAGCAGAATTTCTTCGACGCGGGCGGGCATTCGCTGAACCTGGCGCAGGTGCACGCGCGGCTCACCGCCGAGCTCGATATTCCGATCGACCTCGTCCAGCTGTTCCAGTATCCGAGCGTATCGAGCCTCGCTGCGTATCTTGCCGGTGCGCGCAACCAGCAGCCGGGCTCGGCGCGACCGGTGCAAGCCGTCCAGGCGCAGCAGCGGATGTCCGCGCTCGCCGAGCGGCAGCGCGCGGTGCGCCGCGATGAGCGCAAGGACACGTAACCGGCCGACCGATGTCGAAAGAACGCGAATGGAGCGGCTTCGAGATCGCGGTGATCGGTCTCGCCGGGCGCTTTCCCGGCGCGCGCGACATCGACGCGCTGTGGCACAACCTCGAGCAGGGTGTCGAATCGATCCGCGTTCTCCCGCTCGATGAGCTGCGCAGGCACGGCCGAAGCGAAGACGATCTGCGTGCCGAGCGTTTCGTGCCCGCGCATGGCGCGCTGGAGGACTTCGACCGCTTCGACGCGGAGTTCTTCGGCTTCCGGCCGGCGGAGGCCGAAGCACTCGATCCCCAGCATCGCATCTTCCTCGAGGTCGTCTGGGAAGCGCTCGAGAACGCGGGCTACGATCCCGCGCGTTATCGCGGCCTGATCGGCGTATTCGCCGGCTCGAGCGCCGATCATTATCTGTACGACAACGTCCGGCGCAATCCGGCGCTGATAAGTCGTGTCGGCGATTTCCAGGCCGGTTATTCGAACCTGATGGACCACCTCGCAACGCGGGTCAGCTACAAGCTCGATCTCGTCGGTCCGAGCTTCGCGATCCAATCGGCGTGCTCGACGTCGCTCGTCGCGGCACACGTTGCTTGTCAGCAGCTTCTCACGGGCGCCTGCGACATCGCGATCGCCGGAGGCGTGTCGCTGACGCTGCCGATCGAATGGGGTTATCGCTACGAGGACGGCATGATCCGCTCGCCGGATGGCCATTGCCGCGCGTTCGATGCGGACGCGCAAGGCTGCCTCAAGGGCGACGGCGCGGGCGCGGTTGTGCTGAAGCGTCTTGTCGATGCACTGGCCGACGGCGATCGCATCGAGGCGGTAATCCTCGGCTCGGCCGTGAACAACGACGGCTCGCGCAAAGTCGGTTACACCGCCCCCGGGCTGGAAGGTCAGGCCCGCGTGATCGACGCCGCTCATGCGGTGGCCGGCATCCCGCCCGATACGATCGGCTATGTGGAGGCGCACGGCACCGGTACGCCGGTCGGCGACCCGATCGAGATTGCCGCGCTGACGAAGGTTTTCAGACGCACGACGCAGCGCCGGCAGTTCTGCGGGATCGGATCGATCAAGACCAACTTCGGCCACCTCGACGCGGCTGCCGGCGTGGCCGGATTGATCAAGACGATCCTTGCACTGCGCCAGAGGACGCTACCGCCGAGCCTTCATTTCAGGCGGCCGAATCCGAACATCGACCTCGCATCGTCGCCGTTCTTCGTCGTCGATCACGCGCGCGAGTGGGAGGCCGCGCAGGCGCCTCGGCGCGCCGCGGTGAGCTCGTTCGGAATCGGCGGCACCAACGCGCACATCGTGCTCGAGGAAGCGCCGCCGGATCGCGCAGCGGTGGGGTCGGCGGCCTCGCAGATCGTCGCGCTCTCGGCGCGTTCGCAACAAAGCCTCGATGAGGCGACCGAGCGGCTGGCCGACCATCTCGCGCGCGACCGCGACGTATCGATCGCTGATGTCGCGTATACGCTGCAGGTCGGACGGCACGCGTTCTCGCACCGGCGCGCAATCGTTTGCGCCACCTGTGACGATGCGGTCGCGAAGCTTCGCCAGGCGCAAGCGTCGATCGACGGAACGGTCGGCACCGATCCGCCGTCGCCGGTTTTCCTGTTTCCGGGACAGGGCGCGCAGTACGTCGGCATGGCCCACGCGCTGTACGAATCGGAGCCCGCGTTCGGCAAGCATGTCGATCGCTGCGCCGACCTGCTGCAGCCGCTGCTGGGCCTCGACATCCGCCGTGTGCTCTATCCGCCGTCGAGCGATGATCGCGCGTCGGCGAGCGAGCGACTGAAGCAGACCGAGCTCGCCCAACCGGCGCTGTTCGTCGTCGAATACGCATTGGCGCAGTGGCTGATCGACTGCGGTGTCGAACCGGTCGCGATGATCGGTCACAGCGTCGGCGAATACGTCGCCGCGTGCGTTGCCGACGTGCTCGCTCTCGACGACGCGCTCAAGCTCGTCGCGGCTCGCGGTCGGCTGATGCAGTCGCAGCGGCCGGGCGGGATGATCGCGGTTCCGCTGTCTGCCGAGACGCTCGAGCCTTATCTCGGCGGCGCGCTGAGCCTCGCCGCGGAGAACGCGCCCTCACTGTGCGTGGTTGCCGGTCCGGTCGACGCGGTAGCCGCGCTGGCCGATCGTCTGCGCGCGGCGCACGCCATCGAATGCACGCGTCTGCATACGTCGCACGCGTTCCACTCGTCGATGATGGAGCCCGCGGTCGCGCCGTTCGTCGAGGCGCTGCGCGAGGTGCCGCGGCATGCGCCGAAGCGGCGCTGTGTCTCGACCGTGACGGGAACGTGGCTCGGCGCCGACGACGTGAGCGACGCCGCGTATTGGGCGCGCAACATCCGCGACACCGTCCGCTATTCGCGCGCCGTGCGCACGGTGCTCGAGCTCGGCGATGTCGTGCTGCTGGAAGTGGGCCCCGGAACGGCGCTGACGTCGCTCGCGCGAAAGCAGAGCGCGCTCACGCGCGACCTGAGCACCGTCTCGAGCCTGCGCCACCCGCATGACGAAGGCGACGAACGCGCCCACACGCTGTCGATGCTCGCGCGGCTGTGGACCGCCGGCCTCGATATCCGGTGGCCCGCGTTGCATGAGGGGCAGCATCGCCGGCGAGTCGCGCTGCCGACGTACGCATTCCAGCGCGAGCGATACTGGAGCGATCCGGCTGACGACGACACGCGCAAGCGCGCGACCACCGCTCGAATGCCGTCCGACGACTGGTTTTATCTGCCGTCATGGACACGCACGGGTGCCACCAACCTCGACGATCCCGTTGCGGGCCGCTGGCTGATCGTCGCTGCGATGGCACGCGACGCCGAGCCCGTCGTCGAACAGCTCGCCGCAGCAGCGGAACTCATCACGGTGTGGACGCTCGATCAGCCGTTCGACGAGCGCCTGCAGGAGCTCGCCGACAGCGGACGGACGCCGCAGCACATCGTTTATCTCGGCGGGCTGCAGTCAAGCGTCGACGGCGGTTACCAGCCGCTGGCGCGCCTTGCTCGCGCGCTCGCGGCTTGCGACGCGCACGCACCGCTTGCGATCACGATTGTCGCCGAAGAAGCATGCTCGGTCATCGGCACAGAGAACGTGCGACCCGAACGCATCCTTCCGATGGGCATTGCGCAAGTGTTGCCGTCCGAGATGGAAAACATACGATGCCGCTTCGTCGACATCGAGACGGCCGACCCGAAATGGGCGCGCCGCATCGTCGGCGAGGCATTGTGCGAAAGTGCGGAATCGCTCGTCGCCTACCGCAACGGCCAGCGCTGGCGTCGAACCGTGGAGCCGGTTCGACTGCAGCAACACGCGGCATCTCCCGCGCGCCTGCGGCGCGGTGGCGTGTATCTGGTCACCGGCGGCCTCGGCGGAATGGGCCTTGAGCTTGCCGCCTATCTCGCCCGCACCGCTGCGGCCAAGCTCGTGCTCGCCGGCCGCTCGCCATTCCCCGACCGCGAGCATTGGCCGCGGTGGCTCGCGGAGCATGCTGCGGACGACCCGATCGCGCGCAGCATCGTGCGCATCGGCGAGATGGAATCGCTCGGCGCGCGCGTGATGGTCGCTCGCGTGGATGTATCCGACGCCCATTCGCTGGCGCAGCTTCGCGCGCGCATCCACGGCGACTTCGGATCGGTGAACGGCGTGATCCACGCGGCCGGAGTTCCCGGCGCGGGCGTGATCGCCTTGCACGACGACGAACGTGCGACCCGTGTTTTCGCCGCCAAGGTCGACGGAACGCGCGTCGTGTACGAATCGCTGCGCGCTGACGCGCCCGATTTCATCGTGCTGTGCTCGTCATTGACGTCGGTAATCCCGCGCGTCGGCCGCGCCGATTACACGGCCGCCAACCTGTTCCTCGACGCGTTCGCGCACGGCACGCGCGACACGCGCGTCGTCTCGATCAATTGGGACAACTGGAGCGATGTCGGGATGGCGCGCACGGCCGGCGGCGAGCGCGTCGAGGGTCTGTCGAACGACGAGGGGATCGGCGCGTTCGCGCGGGTGATGTCACACGATTATCCCCAAGTCTTCGTCAGCACGCACGACCTGCGAGAACGCGTCGAGCTCGCGCGTCGCGTCACGGCAGCCGAGCCGCCACCGCGAGCGATCGATGCGGCCGCACAGAGCGCGGCCCGGCATGCGCGGCCGGCCCTCGTGACGGCGTACGAAGCGCCGCGCGACGACGTCGAACGAACGCTGGCATCGATCTGGCAGGACCTGCTCGGCGTCGAGCGCGTGGGCATACGCGACAATTTCTTCGAGCTCGGCGGCGATTCGGTCGTGAGCATCCAGCTCGTCGCGCGCGCGCGCAAGGCGCGGCTCAACGTCACGGCGAAACAAGTGTTTGAGAATGCGACGATTGCCGAGCTCGCGAGCGCGGCCACCGCCTCGCACACCGGCGAATTGCCGGCCAGCGCGCAGGAGCCGGAATCCTCGCACGACCTTGCGCTGTCGCCGATTCAGCAGTGGTTCTTCGAGCTTCCGTTACGACGCCGCAACCACTGGAACATCGCCGCGGTCTTCGAAACGCCGCCGCAGATCGACGTGCCCGCACTGCGCATCGCGATCGCGCGTGTGCTCGGGCGTCACCAGGCGTTCGCATTGCGGTTTCGCGAGTCGTCGCGGTGGCGGCAGACGATCGTGGCGAATGCGCTGCCGACGCCCGAGATCGTCGATTTGTCGGCGACGCCGGACGACGCGCTCGACATCGCGTTGGATCGTGTCGAAGCGACGATGCACCCGGCGCTCGACATCCGCGACGGCCCGCTGGTGCGCGTAACGATCGTGACGCTCGGCGCGCAGCGTCCGGGGCGGTTGCTGATCGTCGCGCATCATCTGACGGCCGACGTCATCTCGCTTCGCCTGCTCGCCGAAGAGCTCGAGGACGCCTACGCGCGCGCGCGCCACAACGAGGCCGACGTCTCGCCGGAAGCGTCCATGCCGTTCGCACGCTGGGTGCAGCGGCTCGACGCGTTCGCGCAATCCGCCGAGATCCGCGCCGAGCTGCCGTACTGGTCGCGGCTTGCGACGCTCGCCGGATCGGCCGTTCCGCTCGACGACGGCGAAGGCGCCAACACCGCCGGCTCGTCGGACATCGTCGCCATGTCGCTCGACGCGCAAACGACGAAGCGGTTGACGGAGCGCGCAAGCAGCGGCGGCGCAGCGGGCGGGCTCGCGGCACTGCTCGGCACGCTCGCCCGCACGATCGCCGAGTGGAGCGACGCGCCGCATGCGTGGATCGACGTCGAGGGACACGGCAGGGAGCCGTTCGCCGACGACGTCGACGTCTCGCGCACCGTCGGCTGGTTCACTGCATTGCATCCGATGGCGCTGCCGCGCGGCGCGGATCTGCGCGACGCGATCGCGCTTGCGGGCGAGCACATCAGGCAGATGCCCCGACGCGGCTTCGGTTACGGATTGCTCCGCTTTCTTCAGCGCGATGCCGACGTGCGGGCGCTGATGTCACGCCTGCCTCGCCCGGACATCGTATTCCTGTACCAGGGACAGCTCACGCGCGAGCACGCGGCGACCGATGGCATGCGCGTCATCCGGATCGGCGGCGATCGCTGCCGCGCCGCCGACGAGCGCCGCAGTCACGTGCTCGAGGTCAATGCGCGCATCGACAGCGGCGTCTTGCGCGTCGACTGGGGCTTCAGCCGGCAACTGCATCGACGCGAAACTATCGAGCGGTTGTCGGCGCGGTTCGAAACCGCGCTTCGCGAGTTCGCGAACGATCGCGTGCCGTTGCCGGACGCGACGCCCGCGCAAGCGACGTCGTTGGCTGTCCCGGTGCGCAAGGCGCGGCTGTCGTTTGCACAGGAGCGCATCTGGTTCCTCGAGCAGCTCGCGCCCGGCGAGGCGCTCTACAACAAGCAAGCGGTGGTGAAGATCGCGGGCGAGCTCGACGTCGACGCGCTCGCGGTCGCTCTGCAGCGGATGATCGCGCGACACGAGACGCTTCGCACGCGCATCACCGTCGCCGACGGCGTTCCGATGCAGGTGATCGATCCGCCTTGGCCGGTGGAACTGCGCGTCGTTGATCGTGACGCCGACGATGCGGCGCTCGATCCGGACATGGCCGCGCTGTGGCGCTCGCTCGCGCGCGAGCCTTTCGATCTCGAAGCAGGCGCGCCGCTACGCGTGACGCTCGCCCGCACGTCGCCGCGCGAGCATTGGCTGGGCATCACGTTCCACCACATCATCACCGACGCCTGGTCGGTACAGGTGTTCGTTCGCGAACTGGGCGTGCTCTATTGCGCGCAGCGTCGCGGCACGAGCGCGCCGCTCCCGCCGTTGCCGATCGCGTTCGCTGATTTCGCCGAGCGGCAGCGCGCTTCGTTCACCACTGCCGCGCTCGATCGGCATCTCGAGTATTGGACTCGAACACTCGCCGGCGTGCTGCCGCTCGACCTGCCGACGGACCGGCACCGGCCGCCGGTGCAGCGCTTCGAGGGAGCGCGCGTGCCGCTGCGCTGGCCCGGGGCTTTGACGGCCGAGCTGCGAGCGCTCGCGCGCTCGTCCGGCGTGTCGCTGTTCATGGTGCTGCTCGCGATCTTCAAGATGCTGCTGCAGCGCTACTCGTTGCAGGACGACATCGTCGTCGGTGTACCGGCGGCGGATCGCCCGGACGTCGACACGGAGACGCTGATCGGCCCGCTCGTAAACAATATCGTCATGCGCACCGATCTTTCGGGCAATCCGGCCTTCAGGCGGCTGCTCGAGCGCGTCCGCGATTCGGTGTTTGCGGCGAACGAGCATCGCGACGCGCCGTTCGAAAAGCTCGTCGAGGCGCTGCATCCCGAGCGTGACCGCAGTCGCACTCCGATCTTCCAGGTCATGTTCGCGTTCATGAACGTTCCCGGTGCGCGGCAAGCGTGGGACGACCTAGATATCACGCTGATCGAGCGCGACAGCGGCACCGCGGAGTTCGATTTGAGCTTGTACTGCTACGACCCCGGCTCACGACCGGAGGCGGAGCTCACAGGCTGGATCGAATACAGCTCGGCACTGTTCGACTCGCGTACCGTCGAGCGGATGGCAGCTCATCTGCAACGGCTCGCATCACAGGTCGTCGCAGCACCGGATCGTCCGATCGCAGACATTTCACTGCTGAGCGAATCGGAGTCGCGGACGATGCTCGCCGAGTGGAACGACACCGCGGCCGACTATCCGCGCGAGATCGGCGTGCATCATCTGTTCGAGCGCAACGCGCGCGGCGACCCCGGACGGGTCGCCGCGCAGTTCGACGATGGCGAGACGCTTACCTACGGCGAGCTCGATCTGCGTGCGAGCAGGCTCGCGCGGCACCTGCGCAAGCTCGGCGTGTGCCGCGACTCGCGCGTCGCGATCTGCACCGACCGCTCGAGCGCGATGCTGGTCGGGCTGCTCGGCATTCTGAAGGCCGGCGGCGCGTATGTGCCGCTCGATCCGGCGTTTCCCGCCGAGCGGCTCGAGTACATGCTCTCCGATTGCGGCGCGACGATCCTGCTCACATTGTCGCGTCTTCGCGACGTCGTGCCGGCGTCGGCTGTCACGCAGGTTTGCCTCGACACCGATTGGCCGCGCATCGCGGAAGAATCGCACGCACGACTCGACGGACCGTTCGATCCGGCCTCGCTCGCGTACGTCATCTACACGTCGGGCTCGACCGGCAAACCCAAAGGCGTGCAGATCGAACATCGTGCCGTTGTCAATTTCCTCAATGCCATGCGCGCGCGGCCGGGGATGACCGAGCACGATCGTTTGCTCGCCGTCACCACGATGTCGTTCGACATCCACGTCCTCGAGCTGTTTCTGCCGCTCGCCGTGGGGGGCGTCGTCGTCGTCGCAGGTCAGGAGACCGCCGCCGATCCGAGCCGCTTGATCGAGCGTCTGGCGATGATGGACGTAACGATGATGCAGGCGACGCCCTCGACATGGCGGATGCTGCTCGACACCGGCTGGACGGGTTGCCCGGCGCTCAAGGCATTGTGCGGAGGCGAGGCGCTTCCTGCTGACTTGGCAGGCATGCTGCTCGCGCGCTGCCGCTCGCTGTGGAATATGTACGGCCCGACCGAAGCGACGGTGTGGGCGTGCGTCGAGCGCATCGTCGACGCCGATGCGCCGATCGCGGTCGGACATCCCTTCGACAACGTCCGCTGCTACATACTGGACGGCCGCGGGATGCCGGTGCCGGTTGGCGTTCCAGGCGAGCTCTGTATCGGCGGCGTTTGCGTCGCGCGCGGCTATCTTGGCCGCCCTGAGCTCACGCGCGAACGGTTCGGGTCCGATCCGTTCATCGCGGGCGAGCGGATTTACCGTACGGGCGACATGGCGCGATTCATCGATGACGGCCGCATCGTCATCCTCGGCCGCATCGACAGGCAGGTGAAGGTGCGCGGTCATCGCATCGAGCTCGGCGAGATCGAGGGCCTGCTGACCGCGCACCCGGCGATCGCGCAGTGCGTCGTGATCGTTCGCGAGGACGAGCCCGGCGATCAGCGGCTCGTCGTTTATGCGATTGCCGCGGCAGCAGAGCGGCCCAGCATCGGTTCGCTGCGCGAGCTCGCGAGTTCGCGGCTGCCGGACTACATGCTGCCATCGGCCGTCGTTTGGCTGGACCGACTTCCGCAGACGCCCAATGGAAAGATCGACCGGCGCGCATTGCCTCCGCCCGTGCGGGTCGAACGCGGCGAGCCCGCGCAGTCGGATGCGCTGTCCGCCACGGAACGGGTGTTCGCCGATATCTTCGCCGATGTGCTCGGCGTCAAAGGCGTGGGTCGATACGACAACTTCTTCGACCTCGGCGGCCATTCGTTGCTTGCGATGCGCGTCGTGGACCGCTTTCGCAAAGCGACCGGTCTGCGCATGCAACCGGGCGAGCTCTTCCAACAGACGGTCGGCCAGCTCGCGGCACACTACGAGGAGCTGATCGAAGGCGGGGACGTCGCGCAACGCTCCGGGTTGTCGTCGCGCGTCAGCGGCGCGGTGAAGTCGCTGCTGCGCAAGGGCGTCGCCAAATGACGCCGGCGCCCACTAGCGGCTTGGTTCACGAGCGCCTGGACCCGATTTTCTTCAGCGGCGGCGCGTCGTACCTGTATGGCTGCCATCACCTGCCGGCCGTTTCGCCTGCCTCCGCGATCGTGCTCTGCGCGCCGGTCGGCCATGAGTACACTCGCTGCCACCGCGCGATGCGCCAGCTTGCGGCGCAGCTCGCGAAGTCCGGACACCATGCGTTCAGATTCGACTACACCGGTACCGGCGACTCGGCCGGCGACTACGCGGACGCGACGCTTGACCGCTGGCGTCAGGACATCGGCGACGCCATGGACGAATGCAAGCGTCGCACACGAGCGGCGTCGGTCATGCTTATCGGGTTGCGCGTGGGTGCAGCGCTCGCATTGCAAGTCGCGGCTTTGCGTGCCGACGTACGCTCGCTGGTGCTTTGGAACCCGGTGCTCGACGGCGCACGCCTGCTCGAGGAATGGCGCTTCGCTCAGCGCGCATTCGGCGCCGCGCTCGGACATTCGCCGGACGTCGCCGACCGCGAGGTGCTCGGCATGCCCCTCGGCGCACGACTTGCGACCGAGCTGCGCGCACTCGATGTATCGGCTGACGTCGCATCGTTGGAGCGCATGCTCGTCTGCCACGATGGCGGCGAGCGCGCCGACGTCGACAAGCTGGCGGCGCGGCTTTTGAGCCGCAGGCACAACATCGACGTACGCGAAGTCGAACAGCCGGCGATCTGGCGACAAGAGGCGCTCGATGCGATCGTGCCGTTCCCGGCGCTGCGCACGATCGTCGAATGGACCGGAGCGGCGCAGTGACCAGTGAGACCACGCTGCGATTCGGCGCCCATCGCACGCTCGTCGGCATTCTGACGGTGCCCGAGCGCGGACGCGCCGACACCGCGCTCATCGTGCTCAACGCCGGTCTCATCCACCACATCGGTCCGCATCGGCTTCACGTCACGATCGCGCGGGCACTTGCGCAAAACGGCGTCGGTTGTCTGCGCTTCGACTTTTCGGGCGTCGGCGATAGCCCGGCACGTCCGGACAACCTGCCGATCTTCGAAATGGTCGTACGCGAGCCGATCGAGGCGATGGACGAGCTCGAGCGCCGCGGCTTCAAACGGTTCGTGCTTGCGGGCATCTGCTCCGGCGCGTACAGCGCGTTCAAGGTCGCGGCGCAGGACGAGCGCGTGATGGGCGCAGTGCTGATCAATCTGCAGGATTTCGCGCCGGGCCAAGGTGTCGAGATGCAGGCGTGGGAACGTCGCTATCTCACGCGATCGATCTTCCGTCCGCAAGCTTGGCTCAACCTGGTGAGCGGCCGCGTCGACTACGGCAGGCTTTTGCGTACGGCGTGGGCGCGACTTTCCGGTCGCACCGGCCGCGCGAACGTCGAGCTCGCGAGCGTGCGGCAGGAGTTGCAGCAGTTGATCGAGCGCGGCCGCGCGCGACTGCTGTTCGTCGTGTCGGAAGATGACGTCAGCCGCGAGTATCTCGCGCTGATGCTTGGACACCAGGCGTCCGGCGCGCATCAGGGCGATCGTGTCCGCACGGTGATGATCCCGCGCGCCGACCATCTGTTTACGCGCTTGGCCCATCAGCAGATCCTGACCGAGCATGTCGTGAGCTGGACCAAGGCGCTCGCATCGCTCGCGAACCCCGAAGCGACCTCCACCATGGCCGTTACCGATTCTGCGGGTGCACCGTCGCCGACGAAAGGGTGTGCCGCGTGACGACTACGTCCCCTCCTCCGCTGCGTTCGGATCGATCGTTCGGCACGACGTTGGTCATCGTGCTCGCGCTGATCGCGGCCGGGCTCTGGCTTGCGGGGCGGCGCGGCACGGCGATTTGGGCAACGCCCGGGTCGCTGAGTCGACAGTTCTGATTCGACAGGGATTTCCTGCGCGAACTCTGGCGGTTCCTCAAGGCGCGCAAGAAGCTGTGGATGCTGCCCCTGATCGTCGTCATGGTGCTGTTCGGCGGACTTCTGGTCCTTGCAAAGGGATCGGCGATCGCCCCCTTCCTTTATGCGCTGTTTTGAAGGCGGGCGTCGCAATCCGCGTGTGCGCGTGGCGTAATCGAATTGGGACGATGAAGGTGGGCGCTTCGATGAAACGCGCGCTCAAGGTCATCGCGATCAATGTCGCGCTGCTCGCCGTGCTGCTCGTTCCGCTCGAGCTCGCGTTCGGCGGCTGGCTCGATCCCGGATTCGAGCTGCGCAGACTCGGCATACCGCGCTCGGTCAATCGGGAATACGACGTGTCCGGCCTGTACGAGACCGACCGGTCGCGCATCCGACACGCGCGCAACGCGTACGGGCTACGGCCCGCGTCGATCGTTCCGCGCGATGCCGCCATCGTCACGGTGGGAGGAAGCACGACCGAGCAGACGTATCTCGACGACGACGACACGTTCCAGCGCGCAATGGAAGCGCGGTTTCGCGCCGCGGGGCGCACCGTGCGAGTCGCCAACGCCGGAATCGACGGGCAGTCCACCGTCGGTCATGCGGCGACGCTCGTGCGATGGATAGCGGCAATACCCGATCTCCATCCGAACCTGATCCTGTTCGTCGTCGGCATCAACGACGCCGCCAATCCCGAGGTCGGCGCGCTCGACTACGACACCGCGTTCGATGCGAGCAGCCCGCTGGTGTCGCTGATACGGACCAACTCCGCGGTGTACGATCTGCTGCGCAAACTCCGCGGCGCGTTCGTCGCCCGCAGGGCGAATGTCGCCCACGCCGCGTGGCCCGCGGACCGGCCCACGCAGCGCTACACGTTCGAGCTGGCGTCGCTCACTGGCTATTCGCGGGTGCTCGAGACCGCCTATTCGCAGCGGCTTGCGCGGCTCGATCGCGAAACGCGCTCCATGGGCGCGCGGCCGATTTTCGTTACGCAGGGCACGCGCCACGGCCCGTGTCGCCGGATGGGCGAGTCGCTGCTCGAATGCGTCGCGGCGGATCGAACGGAGGCCGAATATGTCGCGAAGCTGCACCTAGTCAATCTGGCGACGCGCGCGTATGCGATGCGCAGCAATGCGCCGCTGCTCGATCTTTACGCTGATGTCGTGCTGGAAGGACGCGACTTCTACGACCTCGTGCACAACACGCCGAGCGGAGCGCAGAAGATCGGACGTTACCTCGCCGACGGCATCGTCGAGCGCGGACTGCTCGAGCGTGGCGGCTGACGAGCGCGTTACGCCGTACGCCGTGGCGCGTCGCCGCCGGCGATGTGCGACGACAGGCACCTCGCCAGCGCGATCGCGGCGAACATTAGAATTCCGATGTAGATGTTCGAGCCGAAATCGACGAACAGGCCGTTGGTCACATAGCTCGCGAGCATCGCGGTCGAGTAGATCGCGAGGTCGCGCGCAAGCGAGTCCGGCCGCGAGTCGCGGCGCGTCGAGCGAAGGAGCGCGAAGAGCGCGACGTACATCGCGACGTAGGGCACGAAGCCGGACAGACCGGTCAACACGGCGACGTTCAGGTGCTCATCGTGAGGTACGCCCAGCGCCTTCGCCCAATTGCCGGCGACTCCACCGAAGCCTGTCAGATATTCGGGCATGTTCTCGCCGAATGCGCCTCTCTCGAAGCCGACGCCGAACAGCGGATTGTGCGCGACGATGTTCAATGCCGTCGCGGCCCCTGCGATTCGGTTCAGGATCGGCTCGACGTCACCGACGCGCCGCGCGAGCGACCCCGATTCGAGAAGCAGAGGCAACGCCGCGATCGCCACCGCGCTTGCAGACGCCGCGAGCCATCCGAGCGACGGACGCGAACGTTTGTCGATCATGAAAACCACGAGCAGCGAAACGATCAGACCGACCCATGTCGCGCGCGTTGTCGACAGGATCACCGCTGCGAACGTCGCCGCGACGTACACGAGCAGCGTCGCTCGAAGCAGGCCGTCGCGCGCCCTGACGAAGAACAGCAGCCCGAGCAGCAGCAGCGCGTTCATCACCATGCCGAATTCGGTCGCATTGTTGAACACGCCGATTGCGCGGTCCTCGCTGTGGATGACCGCCATATACTTCGGCACCAACGCGGTGACGCCGGCGAACACCTGAAGCATTGCGCTCGCCGACAGAACGACACCCGCAATCAGCAGCGCCACGCCGAGCTGCGCGACTTCGCGCTCGCTCCACTCGAGGCGCCGCGCTAGCATGTAGGCGCCGATCGGCATCATGTAGGCCTGCACGTACAGCGCCGCGTCTCGGCTGAGGAATTCGGATGCGGGCTTGCGCATCGACACCGGCACGAGCAGCGCAAGGCCGACGACCAGGAACGCGAGCATCCATTTCTCCGCGACGTCCATGCGAGTCGCCGGCAGCTTGCGCCACACGGTGCGCACGATCACCAGCAGAACGAGCGTCGCAAAGAGCACGCGTTCCATCGTCAGCACCGGGATGGTGTGAAGGTAGTTGTTGAAAAACACGAAGAACGTCGGGCTGCCGACCAGCCAGAACGCGAGCAGCGCTCGCGGCCCGGACAGCATGAGCGCGATTCCCGCGACGCCGCCGAGGATCGCGGCGGCACCCGCCCAGTTCGCCGATGCGAGCATCAGCGCGAACAGCAACGACGTCGCAAGCAGAATTGCGAACGCAAACGCTCCCGCGAAAGGCGCGGCGGCGGCGATCGCGTCGACCTTTCCGGTCATGGCAATTGCCGCACGGCGCGACGCGTGAGCGCTCTACCCAACGGAGCGCATGCGCACGCGCGGCACCGAGCCGAGACTCGGAACGCCGAGGATGCGCTCGGCGACGTCGGGACTGAACACGCGGCGGTCGAAGTACTCGCGCACGACGGCGATCAACAGCGCAAGAATGAGCGCGCCTGCAATGGCGATGCCGATCAGGAACAGCCGCGAGTACGTCGGCCGTTCCGGCACGGAAGCGAAGTCGACGACGCGCACGTTGACCATGTTCACGTCGGTCGCCTCGCCGAGCCGCGCCTCGTCGTAGCGCTGCTTGTAGTCGCGGAAGCTTTGTTCCTCCGACTGGATTGCGAGCTCGAGCTCCTTGAGCGAGCCGTCGATCTGCTCCAGGTCCTGCAAACGGCGCGTCGTGCCCGTGAGCAGCGCATCCAGCCGGGCGACCGTCGCCGCTGCGGCCCTCACCTTCTCGTGCTCGGGCTCGAAGCGCGTCAGCAGCTCGCTCAGATCCGATTGCGCCTTCACGCGTTGATCGCGCAGCGACGCGGCGCTTTGCACCAGCGCCTTCCTGCTGTCGTCGACCGCCGAAACGGAGGCCTTGCTCTTGACGTCGGCAAGCGTCTGCCGCAGCCGTCGCAGTGTCTGATCCGACGCCTCGATCTGCCGGCGGAAAACGTCGCTTCCGCGGCTTCTCGAGAAGATCTGCAAGTGATGCTCGATGTACCCCTCCGTCACCGCGTTCGCGATGCGCGCGGCCCACTGCGGATCTTCGTCGTCGTAGCGGATCGAGATCAGATTCGACGCCGCGACGGGCTTCGCGGCGACCTGCCGCTGCAGGGTCGCGATCCATCGCTCCCTCGGCGACATGACGTCGACCAGGCCCGCGTTAGTGAGCCACTCGACGATGTCGTCGCGCGCGCGGCCGATCGCCCAAGGACGGCTCGGACGCTCATGGGGCCTCAGCCGATCGACGACGCCCGCCATCACGGTGCGCGAGACGATGATCTCCGCCTCGCTCGTCATGACCTCGATGAGATCGCTGACCGGCACGAACGTCGATCGCGCAACCGGGGAGCGGTTTCGCTCGACCAGCACCATCGCCTTCGCTGAATAGCCGGGGGGCAGCACGTACACGAGGATCGCCACGGCCGCGACGACCGTCGCGAACACGAAAACGATCGTCGCCTTCCATTTGAACAGGAAGATCAGGATGTCGCGGCGCGTCATCGACGTCGTTCCTCAGCGTGCGAGCCGGTACACCATCGCCGGAACGGGGAACGTGCGCCGGTTCATGATGAAGCCCGACAAGCGCAGCGAGAAATGATCGAGGTCGGACTTGAAACGCTCGAGCGCCTCGTACGTCGCCCGCTCGGGATCCATGACGAGCAGCGTATTGTCGACCGCGCCGCGCCAGCGGTGGGGCACGTCGGATTCGAGCGAGCCGCCATCGACGACGACGACGTCGTAGCGCTCCCTGATGCCATTCCACACGGCGGCGCTGCGCGCGTTGGCGAGATCGGCGTCCGACAGGACGAGCACGTCGAACCCCTGCGCATCCGCCTTGGCAATGGCCTGCTGAACCGCAGCGAGATCGGGCACGCGGTCGGCGGATGGCGGCAACGGTTCGGCCGCGATTCCGATCATCTGCGGCACCCTTGTGCCGAGCGGATTCGCATCGACGACGAGAACGCGATTGCCGGAGCTGGCGATCGTACGGGCAAGGCCGACGCACAGCGTCGTGACGCCCTCGCCGCGCTGCCTCGAGACGAGCGACAGCGCACACGCGCGCCCGCCGGCGTGCTCGAGCAGGCCCGACGAAACGAGCCGCACGTGGACGTTCGAGAACGGATCGTCGTCGCTGCCGTTCAACACGAGAGGGCCGGATGCGTCATTCGAATCAAGGGTTGAAGAGATACGTTGCGCCGATGCCGAGCTGAAACGGCACCATCTGGCGGATGTACTGATCGATCGCCACGTTGGCGAGCGCGACGCCGCTCTTCTGCACGTACACGACGTCGCGCGGCGCGAGCCGCAGCGGCGAGGCCGCCCGGTTGCCCTCGCTGAGGTTCGCTCCGAGGTCGAGCGTCCATTGGTCGAGGCTGCCATTGTCGCGGTAGCGATAAACGCGGACGTCCGACGGCAGCGCCGTGACCTTGAATCCGCCCGCACCCCCGACCGCCATCAGCGGCGTGAGGCCGTAAGTGTAGTTGACGCCGCCGGGATTGACCACTTCGCCGAGCACGTAAACGACCGGCGGCTGGCGGCTGCGCAAATTGACCGTGACGTTCAGTCGTTGACCGAACTGCTGCCGATAGCGTTCGATCACCTCGCGTCGCACCGCGCCGAACGGCTGGTTTGTCGACACTTGTCCGATGAATGCCAGATCGAGGTAGCCGAGGTCGTCGACGACGATCTGGATGGGCTCGGAGCGCCCTTCGCGCGTCACCGAGCGCATCAGCGCGGCGATTCTCGCATCGGCCTGCTCGACCGAAACCGTGACTACCGGCTCGAGGATCTTCCGCTGCCGATAAAAGGTGGCGAGCTGCTGCGCGATCTGCTGCACATTCATGCCGGCGACGGCGAGCCGATTCACGAGCGGCGCCGAAATATGGCCGTCGGGCAGCACGAGAACGCGCTCGCGCGAAAGCTCCGGATGGTCGAACACGTCGATGCGCAGCACGTCACCAGGGCCGACCGCGTAGGGCGCCCCCTCGAGCAACGCGCTCGGAAAGTAATCGATCACGACGACGTCGCCGATGCTGAGCGGGCGATCGACGTGGACGTCGGGATCGGCTGCGGGCATCGGCGATGAAACGATCGGAGGCGCCGTCGCGCACGCACACAGCGCGAAGGCGATCAACGCGATCCACTGCCTTGCGAAAGCCGCGAGCATGGGACCCCGTATTCGACCGCGAAAGCGCGGCGACCGATCAATGATAGCGCGCTCGCGTGCGTTGCCCGCGCTCACGTGCTCGCACGGCGCTTCGCGCCCGGAGCCTCCCTCGTCGCTCACGCTGCCCCGCGGCGTTGCTCGCCCAGCCATGCCTGGAACATCAGAACGTCCCAAAGGCAGTACTGCCAGTTCCGCTTTCCCGTCACGTGATCCGTCCACTTGCGCCTCACCATCGACGTGTCGAAGAACGCCTGCTCCCGCAAGACTCGCTCGTCGAGCAGCGCTTCGGCCCAGTCTCGAAGCTCGCCGCGCAACCATTGCGCGACCGGCACCTCGAATCCCATCTTCGGCCGGTCGACCAGATGCTTCGGAACGTATCGGTAGAGCACTTGCCGAAGCAGCCACTTGCCGCGTCCGTCGCGATACTTGCACTGCATCGGTACTCTCCAGGCGAACTCGACGATGCGGTGATCGAGCAACGGCGCGCGCGTCTCGAGGCTCACGCCCATCGACGTGCGGTCGACCTTGACGAGCACGTCGTCCGGCAGGAAGGCGACCATGTCCTGGTACATCATCCACGCGTCGAAATCGAGCGGCTCGCCGGCGGTGCCGATGAACTGCGGCGATCCTCCGGTCGTGCGCGGGACGATCGCCTCGTCTCGCCGCCAGTGCGACAGAACGTCCCAGTAGAGCTCGCGCTCGCTCGCGGACGACAACAGCGATGCCGCCTTGTGCATCCGGTGCGCCACCCTGCGTACGGTGCGCGAGCGCAGCCCTCCGACAGCACCGATGGCGCGCGCCGCAGAGCGCAGCGCGGTTGCGCCCACTGCACGCCCCGCGCGCGGCACCGGCCGCACGAGCTGGGACAAGCGCTTGGCGTCGACGAAGCGCCGGTATCCGTAGAAGAGCTCGTCGCCGCCGTCGCCAGACAACGCGACGCTGACGTGGCGCCTTGCAAGCTGCGCCACGAGAAAGGACGGGATCTGCGACGCGTCGGCAAACGGCTCGTCGAAGAGCGCCGGAAGGCGCGGAATGACATCGAGCGTTTCGCGGGGCGTGACGTAGAGCTCGGTATGCTCGGTTCCGAGATGTTTCGCCACGGCCGCCGCATGGCGCGCCTCGTCGAACGACGGATCCTCGAAGCCGATGCTGAATGTAAGCACGCGGCTCGCCGACTGCGACTGCATCAGCGCAACGATCGTCGACGAATCGATGCCGCCCGACAGGAATGCGCCGAGCGGCACGTCGGCGAGCATCTGCTGCCCGACCGCCTGCTTGAGCAGCCCTTCGAGTCCGGCAATCGCCGCCTCCTCGCCGCCTGTGAACGGATCGCTCGCTCCGTGCCGGTACGCGTCCATCACCGACCAATAGGTTGCATGGTCAAGCGACAGGCCATCGCCGTTGCGCTCGCGCACGGTGACCAAGGTGCCCGGCGCGAGCTTGAAGACGTCGCGATAGATCGAATACGGAACCGGGACGTATCCGTAACGCATGAGCAGCGCTACCGCGTCGCGCTCGATCTCGCCGCGCCATGCCGGGTGTGCACAGAGCGCCTTCAGCTCGGACGCGAAGAAAAAAACGTCACCGACGCGACCAAAATAAAGCGGCTTTTCGCCGATGCGGTCGCGCGCGAGCGACAGCGTGCGTTCGTTGCGGTCCCAAACGGCGAACGCGTACATGCCGACGAGCCAGTCGAGCGCTGCGCGCACGCCACAGTGTGTGATGGCCGCGAGCAGCACCTCGGTGTCGGAGTGTCCGCGCCAATTGCGCACGCCGTGCTCGCGTTCGAGGCGCGCGCGGATGTCGCGGAAGTTGTAGATCTCGCCGTTGAAGACCACAACGTAGCGACCGCATTCGGACACCATCGGCTGATGTCCGTGCGGCGAAAGATCGACGATCGAAAGGCGCCGATGACCGAGCGCGACGCCGACGTCAGCATCCACCCAGCTTCCCGAGTCGTCCGGACCCCGGTGGCGCAGCCGGGCCGCCATCCGATCGACGGTCGCTTCGGCGCGCGTCGCATCAAGACTGCGATCGATGAATCCTACAACTCCGCACATGGGATCGGGAAAGGAACCGCAGCGAATCGGCGCGCATTGCGCCGGCGGCGATTGTGCCACAGCGCGACGATCACGACGTGCCGCTGGGCGGACGCGCGGTCGCAGATGCGTTGCAAGCGCCGATGTACATCACGAGCGCGCGAAACGTCTGCGACTGCGCCCAGCGATGGTAAGGCACACGATTCGAACGCAGCGCGTAACGGCGCGTGACGAAGTGACCGTCGGGTGCTTGCCACTGCGCGCAAAGCTGCCCGACCAGCCGTTCCAGTATCGAATCGGCGTCCGGATCCAGCTCGCGCATCAACAGAGCAAGATTGACGCCCTCGGCGTAGTCGTAGAGCTCGTGATACTGCAAGGTGACACGTTGCGTTCGCGCAAAGGCACGCGGAGCGCCGCGATCGTCGAGCAGTTGCGCCTTGTAGAAGGCGTATCCGTTATGGATTGCGCGTACCACGTCGTCACGGCCGGTCAATCGCCAGATCTTCACCAGATTCTTGATGACGAAGCACGTGTGGAAATTGTCGATGAAGGCGTCCCTGCCGTCGTGAGCATAAAGCCACGAGCCGTCGTCGCGTTGCGCGCTCAGCACGAAGGCGAGGTTGCCCTCGGCGGAGCGTCGCCACTCGTCGCGGCGGAACCGGCTTGCCGCGGCGATCAACAGGTAGGCGCGATAGGCGTTCGCATTGACGACGCGCCGCGCGTCGTCGGGCGTATACGACGTAGTCGTGACGCCGGGCGCGATCTGCGTCTGGCGAAACCCGCCGTGCGCGAAGCGCGCGATCGACTTCATCACGGGCACGCAGCTCGCGTCGCCCAGCACGTCGAGCCCGGCTTCGAACGCCTCGTATACGTACGCGACGGTCGTAATCAGCGGAGTGCCTGCGGCGAACGTGCCGAAGCATGTCTCCCAATCGAACGGGTATCCCCAGCAATATTCGGCGAAGCCGCGGCAGCGCGAGCGTTGCAACGCGGCAAGGTACGCACGGCCCTTGTCCGCGTGTTCGCACCTGCCGGTGAGCGAGGCGAGCGCGAGGAAGCCCATCGCATAGTGGGCATCGGCAATCGGAAAGCGCTGCGGCGCGCTGAAGTACCTGCGAGCCGATGGAGCGAGGACGTCGAGCAGCGCGAGCGGCGCGACGAGCGCGAAACCGAGCTTCGGATGGCGGTAGTAGACCGATTTCGCGCGCCGTCCGGCCGATGATGCCCAAAGATCGTAGAGATCCTGCGAAACATCGCCGAACCCCCCGAGCCATGTGACGAACGCGTCGACGGCGCGTCGTGCGTCGTGCGCTGCGGGCGAAGCGCGCGCCGCCGCGTGCGCGAAGCCGGCGCTCGCCGCCGCATCGAGCGACGGCGCGGCATCCCGTTTCACACCCTCGACCCAACGGTGCCAGCCGGCGCGCCGCCCGAGCCAGCGGGCGAGCGAACCCGGGATGAGGGCTCCAAAGAACCCGTAGTGCCGACGATCGAAGAACCGGACGTGCGAGCGCAGCTCGCGGAATCCGGCCGCCGCGAGCAAATCGGCCGCCTCTTGCGCGCCGTACACGCGCGAAAGCGGACAGTCGGGACCATCGGTGTTGACGGAGATCCAGCGCTCGCGCGTCATGCCCGCTTCGAGCAGCAACGCGCGATGGCGCGCCAGTTTTTGCTCCTGCAATCCGGTGAAGCGGGCAATGAGCCGCGGCGCGAACGCCGGCACGAGCAGATACCGCAGCATCCTCCGCAACAGCATGATGTTGACGTAATAGTTGATCGACGTGCGGTTGTAGACCATCACGGCAATCGTGCCGCCCGGTTTCAGCACCCGGAACGCCTCCGCAGCGATCGCCGCCGGGCTCGGACTGTGGTGAAGGACCCCCATGCTGTAGATATGATCGAACGACGCGTCCGCGAACTCGAGCCGCTCCGCGTTCATCTGCAGCAACGTTCCGGGTAAATCGAAAAGCCGGAAGCTCTCCTGCGCGAGCTTGGTCGAGCCGCGATCGAGGTTGATGCCGGTGTATATCGCTCCCGCCTTGGCGAACTGGCGGCCATCCGTGCCGACGCCGCAGCCGATCTCGAGCACGGTCTTGTCGGCGAAATCGCCGAATCGGGCGATGGTCGGAATGTAGCTCTGCACGCCGTACCGGGCTTGCTCGATCTCCTCGAAGTAGCGGCGGCGCTCGGAAGCGTGACCGGCGTGGGCATCGCAGGGATTCGCCGACCAGAATGCCTCGACGTCCGCGATGTGGACGGTACGTTTCGCGGTGCGCACCGCGAGCCGCCGTCCGCGCCTGCCGCTATCCGGTATCGCATCACCGTTCCAGCCCGCGATTTGCGCGACCGCATCGAGATAACGGCCGGCGACATTCGGCGGCGCGAACTGTGCGACCTTGTCGCGGTTCGCGAACGACATGCGACGGCGCAACTGCGCGTCGGAGAGCAGCTCGACGATGGCATCGGCGAGCGCTGCCGGATCGCGCGGCGGCACGAACAGCGCGTTCTCCCGCTCCACCAGGTGGTCGGCCATGCCGCGGATGCGCGTCGTGATCACCGGCAAGCCCATGCTCATCGCCTCGGTCACGACCGTTGCAAATCCCTCGCACCAGTATGTCGGCAGTGCGAACACGTCGGCTTCGCGATAGGCGTTCGCGAGCGGCTCTACATCGAGATAGCCGAGCATGCTGATGCGGTCCGCGATGCCGAGCGCAGCGGCTCGCGCGAGCACGGCGTCGCACAGCGGTCCGTTGCCCGCGATGTGCGCACGGCAACTCGACCGGTCCTTCAGCAGCGCGATCGCTTCGACGAGGTCGAGCACGCCCTTCTCGGCGATGACGCGCCCGACCAACAGAACGACCGGAACGCCATCGGCCGCCTTGCACTCCGCGCGGAACGTCGGTGGCGCGTACGTCGCGACGAAAGGATTGCTTGCAAGCAGGTAGCGGCCGTCCGGCCTGAACCGTTTCCAGTCGTTGCATTCTTCGGTCGACAACAGCAGCATGCCATCGCTCGCGCGCTGCAGCAGCGATGACGCAGCCTTGAAGAGGCGATGTCCGTTAGCGACCAGCCTGTTCGTCCAGCCGCCATGGAACTGGATGACGGTGCACGGAACCAGAGGCCGCGCGAGCACCGCCAACGGCACGTCGCGCAGCAACGCGCCCGGATCGTGCGACGACTTGACCAGCAGCACGTCGAAGCGCTCGCGACGCAGCCTGCGCAGCACGCTCAGCAGATCGAGCAGTCGACCAAATGCCTTCGTCGCAAGCGACTCGCCTTCGCGGCGCCGGCCCCATGGTGCCGTCGCCACGATAACACCCGCCTTGCGAAGCGCAGCGATCAGGAGCGGCGTGTGTTTTGGCAGCGGACCCTCGATGCCGGGATGCTGGACGAGCATGAGCATCCTGCGTCCGGTCCAGCGATGAACCGCTCGCGTCTCGCCGGGGTCATTCAACGTCGCTTCGCTATCGCGTTGTGCCGTGTCCAGCGAGAAGCTGGGCGATGCCGCGTTCGCCATACCGCGCGCTGCGGTCGCCTTCATTGGACCGTCCCGGACACGGCAATCGAGGCGGTCCAGCGGCATGTCACGATCGCGGGCCGATCGAACGGCACGGCAAGCGATGCCACGTATCCCGGCGCGGGATCGAGATCGGTGATACTCCAGCGGGTCGACTGCGGGGCGTGCTCGCGCGGCACACGCATACCGTCATCGAGGGCTGTCACCCCGATGCCAAGCGCCTTGACATAGGCTTCCTTGCGCGTCCACATCCTGAGCGCCTCCGCCGTTCGGTTCGCCCGCGGCAGGAGCAGAATCTGACGACGCTCGCCGGCCGACAGCCACTCGTAATGGTCGCCCCGATCGCGAACGCGCTCGACGTCGATGCCTACGCCACTGCTGCCGGTCACCGCGAGCATCGCGATCGCTTCGCGGTGCGTCGAGTTGTGCTCGATGCCCTGCATGGCGAGCGTCGGCTTGCCGAATTCGCCGAACACGAATTCGAGTTCGCGCGGTTGGCAACCGACGTACCGCGAGAGGATGTCGCGGTACGCATAGCGCCGCGCGATGAAGCGAACCCGGTGAACCGCGAAGCGCATTCGCGCGGCGCGCGCGATCTCGTCGCGACCGAGCTGCGCGGCGAACGCTTGCGCGCTCGCGTCAGCGGCCGCGAGATCGATCGTCCACACGTCGACGGTACCCGGCGCAGGGACGGATCGCGGCGTCATGGCGTCGTCGTCAACGTCTGACGCAGCACTGCCGCCACCCGATCGCGGCTGCCGTTCACGAAGAAATGGCCTCCCGGCAACAAGCGCATGTCGAACGACGAGACGGTCTGAACGCTCCAGCCCTGCAGCTCCGCGACGGCCACCGAGTGGTCGCTGTCGCCACCAAGCGCGACGATCGGAAATCGAAACGGCTCCGCTTCGGTGTAGCGGTAGTCGTCGACCGCACATATGTCGGCCCGGATCGTGGGCAGCATCAGCTCGATCAACGGCTTCATGTCCTCGGAGATGTCCAGGCCGAACTGCTTGTGCAGCTGCCGCAACAACGCGCTATCGGGCAATCGGCCGAGCGGCACGGCGTCGGGTCCGAGCTGCGGAGCCCGCTTGGCGCAAACGAACATCATCGTGGGACCGGGCAGCCGCTGCCTACGCATCTCGCGGGCGACCTCGAAGGCGACGAGGGCGCCCATGCTATGTCCGAACAGCGCGAATCGTCGATCCAGCAGGTCACGAACCGCCGACACGATCTCGCGGGCGAGCACCTCGATGTCGTCGATCGGGCGTTCGCGCAGGCGGTTCTCCCGGCCGGGTAACTGGATCGGAACGACGTCGACCTCCGGCCCGAGCGCGCCTGCCCACGAAGCATACATGGAGGCGCCGCCGCCCGCGAAAGGCAGACAGAACAGCCGGACCCGTGCTTCGTCCGCGCAACGGGAATGAGAAAGAACCCACGGCGAGTTGCTTTGCGTCATCGTGATTAGCGGGCGCTTTTTGCTATTCTGGCAACAATCGTGCCGATGCGGAAGCTCGGCGGGCGACCGTCAGGCATCCACAAGCAGATCAACGGCGACACGGTGCAGCCATCGCAGCCGACACATTCTACGGGAGGGCAATTTGACGAGCAGGAAGACCGTTGCCCTCATCATGCCCGTGCGCAACGAAGAGCGGTCGGCGCAGCAGACGCTCGACTCGGTGTTTGCATCGACGCGGCTGCCCGACGAGATCGTCGTCGCCGACGGCATGTCGACCGATCGGACCGTCGAGCGGATCCTGCGGTATGCGGACCGCGGCGTCGCGCTTCGCGTCGTGCCGAACGAGAAGATCCTTCCGGGTGCGGGACGCAATGTCGCCGTCAACGCCTCGAGCGCGCAGATCCTGCTGCTGCTCGACTTCGGCAATACGATCGATCGCTGCTGGATCGACGAAATGGTGCGGCCGTTCGAAAGCGACGAGCGGCTGGATCTCGTCGGCGGCATCTTCGTCCCCGACGTGCGCAGCGACTTCGAGGCCTGCGTCGCGGCGATACAGTTCGAGCAGCAACAGAAACTGCTGGAGTTGCCTGCCGAACGGCGCCGCGCCGTGTTGCCGGCGAGACCGGCGCCCGGGGGCCTGAGCGTCGGATTGACTCGGGCCGCGTGGGATCGCCTCGGCGGCATGCCGGACTGGCTTCGCGCTGCCGAGGACAAGACATTCGGCCGCAAGCTGATGGCGACCAATCCCCGGTGGGTGTTCAATCCGAATGCCGTGCTGTTCCACCACATGCGAGCGACGCCGCGACAGGTTTGTCATCAGATGTGGACGTACTTTCGCGGCGAAGGCCGAACCGGACGCATCGGCAGCCATGTGCTCAAGCTTTGCGCGTTTTATCTGGTCCAGCTCGGTTTGCTGGCAGGCTGCGTCTACGCGTGGCCGAGCGGCGCCTTGTGCGCCGGTTTGATCATTCTGTACGTTTACTCGAGCGGCGTGCGCAAGGTTACGCACTCGGGCGGACCGCTCGCCCGCGCATGGCGCCTCGCACCGCGTGTGCTGTTCGCGCGCGATGCAGGAATGATCGCGGGCGAGACGGCCGGCCTGGCGGACTGGATATTTCAGCCGATTTACCGGCGCAGGCTGCGCGAGTACGAGTCGGGACACGTCGCGCCCGGCGGCGGCGATCGCGCTGCAACGAGCGCCGTCGCGCGACGCGCCGACGGATGATCTCTCGACGCCATGGCGAGCGCTACGGACGCGCCTTGCGCCGCGACTCGGCCAATCGATCGTAGATCTCGCCATACCCGCGCACGGTGCGTTGCTGGCTGAATTCGCTTTCTATGCGCCGGCGGCCGAGCCGGCCCATCGTGGATCGCAACTGCGCATCGTCGAGCAGCGTGCACACGCAATCGGCCAGTTGTCGCGCATCGCCCGCTGCGACGAGCATCCCGGTCTCGCCGTCGACGACGAGCTCGGGCGTGCCGCCGCCATTCGTCGCGACCACCGGCTTGCCCATCACCATGTACTCGATGATCGCGTTCGAGATGCCTTCGGTGAACGTGGCGAGCACGCCGACGTCGAACATCGACACCACCTCTTCGATCGACATCGCGTCGACACGCCCCAGCAGGCGTATGTGCGAATGCTCGCATTCGCGCAGCATCGCCCGGCAGCGCTCCAACGTCGGTCCGCCGCCCACGGCGACGAACGCGACGTCCTGCCGACGGCCGAGCACGATGCGCGCCGCCTCGATGAACGTCGGATAGTCCTTGAAGCGCGAGAAGCTCCCGACCATTCCGACGACGAGCGGTTGCGTGATGCCGAACCTGCTCCTGACAGTGGATGGATCGCTCGCGCGCGGCGCGCGGGCCAAATCGTAGCCGGTGTGAATGACCACCGATTTCCGGGCCGGCGCAAGGAACGCGCGCAGCCCGGCGTGCGAGTTCGCGATGACGACGTCGGCTTGCGCATAAACGAGGCGTGTCATCCACAATCGTAGCCGAGGGACGTGCAGCGGCGCCTCGAGCGTCATCCCGCTCACGTACGCGATCCGCAGCAGCTTCGCGGCGGGAAGCGCGTAGATCGCGGTCATCAGATCCCACACGGTGATGACATCGGGCCGCAGCTCGCGACAAAGCGCGATGAAGCGCACGAACACCCGTGGATCGCGCCTCGTTCTGCGGATGAGAAAACGCACATCCACCCGAGGCAAGTCGAAGACCTCCCTGAAGAATACCTTTTCGTTCATGCAGACGACGTGGATCGCGTAGTCGCCGCGCGCAGACAGACCCTTTATAAGCTCGACGCACTGGCGCTCCTTGCCGCCCGCATCGAGGTTGTCGATGAGCTGCAGAATCCGTTTCATCGGCGCGCACTGGCAGCGCTTCGGCGCGCGGACCGCGCGGCGGCTATGCCTTGCCCGCCCGCGCGAGCCGCAACACGCGTCGAAGCGCTTGCACCGCCTCCGCCTTCCTGCGGTCGCGCACCGGAAACAAACCGACCGGCGTCGGAGTGATGCCGACCGCGCGCAGCCGCTTGTTGAGCTTGTGCACGAGCAGCGTCCGCTCGACGTCTGGCGTAGCGTATGTGACCGAGATCGACAACGAGTAGCTCGCCTTGCCGGTGTCGACCCCAGTGCGGCCCCATTGGCGGGTGATAGATCATCGTGCCGGGAGCAAGGTGAAACACGTGCGCCCGGCTCTCCATTCGCGCATCGTAGCCGTCGAGAACGTGCACGTCGTGGCAAGCGAGCCGCTCGCGCGCCTCGCTCGGAAACAGCTCCAGATCGGCCGGATCGAAAAGGCGAACGTGCTTGTCGCCCATCACCTGGAACAGGAAGTTATGCTCCTGGTCGGCGTGGAAGGGCGCAACGGCTCCGGGCGTCGAAAGGAAAATCCCGAGCATCGCCGAAGTTCGCGGCCCGACCACTTCGGGGATGACGCGCGCGACACACTCGGTGAATGACCTCAAAGCAGCAGCGCAACCGTCGTCGTAACGATCGAGATGAATCGCCTGCAGATGCAGCGATCCTTCCGATCCCGACAGGCGGCCCGGAAGATCGTGCAGGTCGCGCAATGAGATTCGGCGAGGCGAGCCGCTCGCGGCGTGCGAACCCGTGACGCGCACGTAGAGGCAATCGTCCGGCATTGCGCGCAGCAGTGCCTCGAGCGCGGGGAGCTCGCTGGGCGCCTTCGACAAGTCCAGCCAATCGGCAGGCGCGTAGACCGCCGCCGTTCCCCATGCGCTAGCCAGGTCATGCGCGTTTGCGCCCATGGACGATCTCCCGTCACGGCGCGTGCGCGCCGTGTATGCGCCCGAATTCAGCCGGCGCTCGCGCCGACGAGCGCGCTGTGTATGTTGTAGCTCACCGCGAACGGCCAGCGCCGATTGAGCTCGACCCGTGGCAATGCGTACGGCGACGAGCGCCCGTCGACGACACCGCTTCCCTCTGCGAACGCCAGCGAGAATCCGGCGTCGCGGACGACGTCGGCCGCGTGGCGGCTGCAGAAGCCGTACGGGTACGCAAAAGTTCTCGGGGCTTCGCCCAACTCGGCTTTCATCCGCCGCGCGGCGCCGACGACCTCCTCGCTCACCAGCGCCGCGGAGGCGGTATCGAGATTGTGATGGTTGGCCGTATGGCATCCGACCTCGAACCCCCGCCTGGAGAGCGCGCGCAGACGGTCCCAGTCCATCAGCGGGAAATCGCGCCCTTGCTCGGACACGCGCACGCCGAACCGCTCCTGCAGGCGCTCGACGGTGTCGGCGAGCTCGTCGGGCGGCAACGGACGCAACGCATCGCATAGCATCCGGTGCGCCTGCTCCTTGTCATTTGCGTCGGCGATCTTCAATAGCGCTGGGCGCCGTCGCGAGTCCCGCGCGAAGCCTGGGACCAAGCCGTGCATGTCGAGTGTCTGCAAGCGTGTTGCGCGCAGCATCGCCGCCAGTCGCTCCCACCAGAACCGGCGGTCGGTGCCGACGAACTCGGTGACGACGTAGAACGCGGCCTTCACGCCGAGCCGCTCCAGGATCGGAACGGCGACCGTCGCATTGTCCTCGTAGCCGTCGTCGAACGTTACGGCGAAGCGCAATGGCGCTCGACCTCCGGCATCCGGTATCTCCCGCGGCAGTATGGGCTCGAACCGGCGGAGCATGAACCGGATCTGCGCCTCGAACACGCCGGGCGCAAGTCCGCGTTCCACCGTGAGCAGACCGCTTCCTGCGTCCCTTTGCGTGACGCGGTGATAGCAGAGGACGACGGTGAAGCCGCCGCCGCTCGAACGCGCGTCCCGATGCCGGTTGAAATAGCCTGTAGCGTACAGAAACGGGCTGAGCCACTTGCGCATCGGCGTCCGGGGGATCGCACGCGCGCACGCGCTCGTCCGAGGCGCTCGCATGACCTGTGTCAAACCGTGGCTAAATATGCTTTTGTCATAGAAACCCGATATGCTATTGTCATGTACAGGGGACTTTCCCGCCGTAACTCCGAGCAGAAAGGTAATTGATGAAACACGGTAGAAAATCGTTGTGGTCGCTCGCCGCTGCCGCCGTGCTGGCTGCCTGCCTCACCGCAAACCCCGGCACGCTCGACGCGCAGACGCTGTATGCGAGCGACTATCAGAATACGCCGAGGATAGCGTACCAAGGCAAACTCTACACAATCGTTCGCGGCGCCGTCTACGAGATCCAGGGTCCGCTGATGCAGTTCGTCCAGCAATATTACGACCCGAACTACTACGGGAAGTACTACCAGCCATACGGCGACGTGATCTATCGCGTCGTCGATGCGAGCACTCGCTTTCCGGTACGCTACTCGATGGCCGACAGCTTCGAAAACGCCAATACGATCCGCGATATAGTGACCCCGGCCCGCGGATTCACATCGATCACACTCCAGTCGCCCTTGGCGCCGACCGTTGCGCAGTATGTTGCGCTGCGGCACGACATCCTCCTCCTGGGCGGCAATTTCCTCGACAACCGGATCGAGCCTTCATCGGCGCAGGTGCACTCGGGATCGAGGTCGCTGCACGCGTACGCGGTCGCGCCCAACGCGTACATGAACTTCAACGGGTACGTTTCCAAGGCTTCGCTCGAGTCCGAGCTCATGCATTTCAAGCAGGGCGATGAATTGTGGTTCAGCGGCTGGTTCTATATTGCCCAGGGCACGCCGCGCGGGATCGTCGATTTCGAAACGTCGTACGTTCCCGAATACCCTGGCCTGCGCATCCTGCTCGATGACACGCTGCACCCGCGGGTCGAGCTCAAGTGGGCAACGAAGCCGACTTACATGGCCGTTGCCGGAGCCGCGTTGCCGGTCCGCAAATGGGTGAACCTGGTGCTTCACGCACACCTGTCTGACGGCGCCGATGGACGCGTCGAGCTGTGGATGGACGGCCGCCAGATCATCAGCGGCGTGGGGCCGACGCTGCCGGTGTCGGACATGCTCTACGATCGGCTGGAGATCGGGATCACGGCCAACGAGGCGGGCACCGCGGAGGTGTACGTCGATGACATCATCGTGGACAAGCAGCCGCTGTTCTAGAAGCGTCCGAAACCTCGATTGAGCGTAGACTGGCGCGCACGGGTTGCGCGCCTTGCCCTTCTATGGCGCCCGGCGGTACACCCTTTGGGCCATACCGTCGAGCGCCGATCGCCGTCGAATCGATGAAGCGTGCCATTGCGTTGCTTGCGGCGTTCGGCGTCGCACTGGGGTTGACGGCGGCGTCGAGTGCGCCGCACGCCGACACGCTGAAAGCGCGCGATTATCCGGCTGCGCCGACGGTGTCCTATCAGGGCAAGCTGTACAAGATCATTCGCGGCGCGGCATACGAGGTGCGCGGCGAGGCGCTCGTCTTCGTCGACCAGATCTACGCGGCTGATTTTTACGCGAAGAGCTATCAACGCGACGGCACGACCGTCTATCGCGTCGTCGATGCGACGCATCGGTATCCGGTCCTGACGTCGATCGACGAGGACTTCGAAAGCGCGACGACGATACGGGACCTGGTGGGCCCGACCCGCCAGTGGCATTCGATCACGCTTCAGTCGCCGCGCGCGACGACGGTATCGAGCTATGTGCGGCTGCGACAGCGGATCCTGAGTGGCGGCGGCGATTACCTCGACAATCGGCTCGAGCCGTCGTCCGTCCGCTCGCACGGCGGTAGACGGTCGCTGCGAGCGTACGCCGTGTCGCCGAGAGCCGGGTCGTACGTTTCGAAAGCGTCGCTCGAGTGCGAGCTTGCGTACTTCGTCAAAGGCGACGATTTGTGGTTCAGCGGTTGGTTCTACATCGCCCAGGGCAAACCGGTCGGCCTGCTCGACCTTGAATCCTCGTACGTCACCGAATATCCGGGGCTTCGAATCCTTCTCGACGACGACCTGCGGCCGCGGGTCGAGCTCAAGTGGGCCGACAAGCCCACGTACCGCGCGACCAACGCGACGCCGTTGCCCGCGGGCACTTGGGTGCATCTGCGGCTGCACGCGTTCCTCTCCGACACAAGCGATGGACGCGTCGAGCTGTGGGTCGACGAAAAGCGCGTGATCGATGGCCGCGGGCAGACGCTTCCGCTGCCCGACACCATCTATGACCGCGTCGAGATCGGCATCACTGCCAACACGGGTGCCGCCGCTGAGGTGTTCGTGGACGACGTCAAGGTGGCCAAGCGGCCGGTGTCCTAGCCACGTACGCGCGCGATCCCTGTACGCTTCTCCGCCGCGGCGGCGGCAATCGCGCCGAACGCTTCCATTCGCAGCCAAATGCACTAGTGTTTCGCATTGCGCCGCTTCACGCTTTCGCCCGATCAGCGCCTTCCGGGCGAATCCAAAAAATGCATCTCATCTGGCTGAATCTGATCAATGCCGTGCTCGATTTGTACACCGGCGGCGTACGGCGGCCGGTGAGCTTCGACGTTCGCAAGACCTGCTCGACTACGTCACGCGGCACTTCGCCGATATCCGCGGCGAGCTCGAGGCGATCCTGCCGTACAAGGACCTGATTCCGCAGTATCACGAGATCGACAGGAACCAGACCTACATTTCTTCCACCGTCGATCGCGACCGGGCGTGGCGCACGTATATGCTGCACGCGGTCGGCCTACCGCAACGAAGCCTATGCCTCCCAGTGCCCGCGCACCGCGGCGCTGCTCGCCAACGTGCCGAACGTCGTCAACGCGTTCTTCTCGATTCTCGAGCCGGGCAAGTCGATTCCCGCGCACGAGGGAGACTACCGGGGTCTTCTTCGCTGTCACCTCCGCCTGCCGGTGCCGCACGACGAACCGCCGCACATCCGCGTGAAGGATCAGATCTACCAGTGGCGCGAAGGCGAGGCGTTCATCTTCGACGACAGCTGGGAGCACGAGGTGACCGATCGGAGCTCCGGCCTGCGCGTGATTCTCGCGGTTGACATCCTTCGACCGTTGCCCTTGCTGCCGCATGCGTTGAACAGGGCGGCGATCTGGTGGATGAGCCGATCCGAGCAGTACCGGAAAGTGAACGACGCGATCAAAACCGCTGCGCAGAAGACGCCGTCCTAGCGCGCGAAGAGCTTGTCGTACGCCGCCAGCAGCTTCGGCGCTTCATGACACCACTGCAGCTCGTCGTTGAGCCGCTGCAGGCCGAATTCGCCCATCCGCCGGCGTCGATCCGGATCGTCGAGCAATTCGACGATCTTGTCGGCGAAGTCGACCGGGTCGTTTGCTCGCGCATAGACCGACGCTTGCTGTGCCGAGATGCGTCCCTCCGTCGTCTCGAACTGCACGATCGGCTTGCCGAGCGCCATATACTCCATGATCTTGTTCATCGTCGACTTGTCGTTCATCGCGTTGACACGATCGGGGTTCACACAAACGTCCGCCGTGCACAACAGCGTGAGCAGCTCGCTGTCCGGAATGCGACCGGTGAACGTGACATGGTCGCCGACGTCGAGCCTGCGGGCCAGCGATTGAAGCGCGGCAAGCTCGGGGCCGCTTCCTGCGAGGCCGAAGTGAACATCGCGGCGGTCGCGCGTGTGCACGATGTGTCGTGCGGCTTCCAGCAGCAGGTCGATTCCCTCCTGCTTGCCCATCACGCCAACGTATCCGACCAGGAACGTCCGGCCGCGCTTGAGCAGCGGGTCGGGCGGCACCTGTTTCATCCGCTTCGGATCGGGCCCGCTGCGCACCACGAACACGCGGTCCGGCATCATCCGTCCGCGTTCGAGCGCGATCGTCCGATACGACTCGTTGGTCGCGATCGAAACATCGGCGAGCCTGAACGTCAGCCGCTCGAGTAAAAGCATCACGCGATAGAGCATGTCCCGGCGGCCGAACTTCGCCTCATACAACTCCGGGTTGATGTCGTGGTGGTCGAACAGAAAACGCTTGCCGAACAGCTTGAAGAATCCGCCGACGAGAAAGATCAGGTCGGGCGGGTTGCACGCATGGATCGCGTCGAAACCTCTGCCGACGAGCACTCGCCATGCGAGCGCGAACTCGAACGCGACCGCGCTCGCGTATTCGACCACGTAGCCGAGCGCGCCGGACGCTTCGAATGGCATCGGATGCCGATAGACGTGGATGCCGTCCAGCACCTCGTGGCTGCTCGCGGCATCGTCGCCCTTCGGACAGATCACGCTCACCTCGTACCCGGCGTCGCGCAACGTCGTCGCCTCCTGCCACACGCGGCGATCGAAAGGAACGGGAAGGTTTTCGACGATGATCAGTACTCTGCGCGCGTTCATCGCGGCGCGTCCTTTGCAGGCACGAGACATTGCCGATTCCACACCTCGAGATTCAGCAGGCTCCACAGCAGCTTCTCGTGGTTCTGCTCGCCGTCGAGGTGCTCGGCGACCAGCGCCTCCAGTGGAGCGCGGGCGAACAGCTGTCGAGCGAGCGCTCGTCCGTCGAGCAGGTGATCGCGCAGATAGTCGCGCATCGGTCCCCTGAACCACTCGTTCACCGGGACCCTGAACCCGACCTTGGGCCGATTCAGGATTTCGGCGGGAAGGAGCCTGCGCGCTGCGCGCCGCAGGATCCATTTCGTCGTCGCGCCGCGTACCCTGTAGCGATCGGGCAGCGACGATGCGAGCGCGGCAAGCTCGTGATCCATGAACGGCATCCGCGCCTCGAGCGAAGCGGCCATCGTCATCGAGTCGCCGCGCTCGAGCAGGTTGTCGGGAAGCCAGCTCACCTGGTCGAAGTAGAGGATTCGCCGCAGCGGCGAGTTGTCGCGCGCGCTGTCGAACGGAGCGGCCGGCGGCTGCAGCCGCGGCTCGTAGCGCCCGCACAGCGCTGCGATTTGCTCGGGGGCGAGCGCACCGAACCATCTGGGCAACCGGTGCTCGGGCTGCTCGAGCCCGAGCGCCGCCACGGCGGTCTTCACGCGGTGCAGACCATAGGGCAGCGCGCGCACCAGCGGTTCGAGCATCGACGCCCGAATGCGTTGCGGCACGCGTTGATAAGCCGATGACCACCGCTCGAACACGTGCTTTGGATAGCCGCCCAGAATCTCGTCGGCGCCCTCGCCGGTCAGTACCATCTTGACCGATCGACGGGCGTCGAGCGCGAGCAGGAAGATCGGAATGTCGGAAGGCTCCGAAACCGGCGCGTCGCGAAAACGCACGACCTGCGCAAGCCGCTCGACGATGTCTCGCGGCTCGATGACGAGTTCGTGATGGTCCGTTCCGAATTGCTTCGCGACGGTGCGAGCGTACGAGAGCTCGCTGTAGCGTTCCTCGCCAAAACCGACCGAAAACGTCTTGATCGCATGCGCGCTGTGCCGGGACATCAGCGCGACCGTCGTCGACGAGTCGATCCCGCCGGAGAGGAAAGCACCGAACGGCACGTCGCACACCATGCGGATGCGCACCGCCTCGTCGAGGCGTTCGAGGAAGCGCTCGTCGACATCGGCGTCGACGTCGGCATGCGAGCCCGGCTCACGGTCAGGCGGCGAGTAGTAGCGGTGCGTTTCGAACTGTCGGTTCGACCACACGCCGACGGATCCCGGCTGCATCTTGCGCACGCCGCGAAAAAGCGTGTAGGGACCCGGGACATAACGAAACGCCAGATAGTCGCCGATGACGCCGGCATCGAGCTCGGCGCTGATTGCCGAGCATTGGAGCAGCGCCTTGATCTCGGACGCGAACCAAAGCGCGTCGCCCCGCCGATACACGAACAGCGGCTTCTTGCCGAAGCGGTCGCGTGCCAGCACGAGTCGCTCTCGATCGGCGTCCCATAGTGCGAACGCGAACATGCCGCGGAAGCGCTCGACGCACTGCTCGCCCCACTGTCGATAGGCAGCCAGGATGACCTCGGTGTCCGACCGCGTCGCGAACCGATGGCCGATCGCTGCGAGCTCCTTGCGCAGCGTATCGAAGTTGTAGATCTCGCCGTTGAACACAACCGTCAGCCGAGCTCCGGCGTCCTGCATCGGCTGTCTTCCGCCTTCGAGATCCAGGATCGACAGTCGCTTATGCGCAAGGGCAACCCGATAGGACCCGGCAAGCGCGTCACTGACGAAATAGCCCTCATCGTCGGGACCGCGATGGGCGATTGCAGCCGACATGCGCACGAGCTGCGCCTGGTCATCGGAGCATCGCGCGGGAACGATCCAGCCCGCTATGCCGCACATCGTGTCACGTGGGATCGGATCATCGTCGGGACGTGCGCTCGAGCGCCGCCTGACGACGAACGGCCGCTGCGCGATTCGAATCATGCCGCTGCGCCGGCATCTGTCAAGCGCGGGGCACAACGGCGATGCGAGCGACCGCGGCGAGAGCTCGCGGGCTGCGATGCTACCGAATTCCGTTCAATAGCAGTTCTTGTTGCGCAATACCGACAGCACGGTGCGCGCAAGGATGACGACGTCGAACCACGGCGACCAGTGCTTGATGTAGTGGAGGTCGTGCTCGACCCGCTTGACGAGCGCCTCTTCGGTTTCCATCGTGCCCCGCCAACCATTAACCTGCGCCCAGCCGGTGATGCCCGGCTTGACCTTGTGGCGAACCGCGTATTGGATGACGACCTCGTCGCACTGCCGTCCGCCTGCGGTCGTTCTCTCTGCGTGCGGTCGCGGTCCGACGACGGACATCTCGCCACGCAGCACATTCAGGATCTGCGGCATCTCGTCGAGGCTCGTGCGGCGTAGGAACGCGCCGAGCCGCGTGACCCGCAGGTCGCCGCGCTCGGTCGACCGCACGCCCTGAGGATCGGCTGCGTCATCGCGCATCGTTCGGAACTTGAACACTTCGATCAACTGGTTGTTGAATCCGTACCGCGGCTGCCGAAACAGCACCGGTCCCGGGCTGTCCAACTTGATCGCAAGCGCGATCAGCAGCAGGAACGGCAAGCTCAGCACCAATACGGTAGCGGCAACGAACACGTCGAACAGCCGCTTCCACACCCTTTCCCATTCGCGCAGCGGCTTTTCGTGCGCGTCCAGCATCGGCAAGCCGAACTGGAAGCTCAAGCGACCGCTGAGGAGCTCGGTGTGCCCGAAGTCGAGGCCGAGCCGAACGTTCGCGGGCAGCACCGCGAGCGCTTGGAGGATATTGACGATACGCTGCTCCGCGGTCCACGGAAGCGCGACGAGCACCTCGTCGGGCTGGTTCATGCGGCTCCACGAGATCAGCGCGTTGAGGTCACCTTTCATCGGCACGCCGGCGATGCTGTCGGCTGTGCGCGACAGGCGGTCATCGAAAATGGCGGCAATGCGATTCCACGGCTCGTTCAACTGCTTGATCGTTTCGATCACGCGCTGCCCCTCGACCCCGCCGCCGAACAGCACGATCGTGCGCGCAATGCGTCCGGCCTGCGCAAGCCGTCGCAACGCACGGGCGGCGAGAACACGGGCCAGGGCGCCAACGATCACCGTGGAGAGCACCCAGGAAAACGCCCATGCGCGCGAGAAATGACTGGAGATCTTGAGCGCGAAAGCCGCCGCGAGCAGGACGAGGAAGACCAGGCAACAGACGACGGCGAACTTCGACAGTCGCGGGACCGGATCCATGATCACGTTCAGGCGGTAGAGCCCCGCCGCATTCGCGACCAGCAGAAGCGTGAACGCATACAGCATCACCGCTGCCAGATCGGGCAACATCGGATCGCCCGGACGACCCTCTGCAACATAGACGAGCGCGATCAACAATCCCGCGCCAATCGTGACCGTTGCGTCGGACATCGCGACGATGCCGGTGAGCATCGACGGCGACAGTCGTCGCGCGGGGCGCGCTATGCGATCGACTGTCCGGATCGCGTACCCGTGTCCCCGCATCTGTTGCTCCCCAATGAACAGACCATCGCCAAATCTGCTGCTGCAGCCCGTCTGACCGAGTCGCGTTACCGTCAGCTCCGCGGTCGAACCGCGAGGCGCGCTCCGCTCGGATGCGCCGTCATGATCGTCCGTGCGTGACCGAATCGGGCTTGCCAACTCGGTGGCACAACCCGCGCCCCCCGTCGACGAGCGCGTCCGGAGCCGCGCTACGCGTCGAGCGGGAACGCCGGGTCGCGCCTTCCTTGCCGCAACGCTTTGGAGCGCACGCCGTACGTCATGCCGAAAACGCCGAACGCGAGCAGCAGCAGTGTCGACGGCTCCGGTACCTGCCTGACCTCCACGAGGAATGTCACGACGAATTCCGTCGGAGGCACGCCCGCAGGCGGCGATGTCGCCGCAAAGATGTCGGCCCAGCTCACCGGAGAAATGAAGGTCACGTCGAGGCCGCCGGCAAAGACGCTGCTGATCAACGAGCTGACGTCGGTGAGCGGCAGCGAGCTGACGCCGAAGCTGATACCGAGCGCTGCTCCGAGCACCGTCAGTGCCGCGTTGTTCGAGAAATCGATATCGCCGATCAGGAACCCGAACGGCGCGCTGCCGTCTGCGGGCGGGCTCGTCAACGTGAATTGAAAGCCGAGCAGATCGCCGCCATGCGGGCCGAGCCCGGCGCCGAAGCCCTCGACGACCGTCAGGCCTGCGCCGGGTACCGCTTCGGCGGTCGTATCTCCGAGCGCGTTGAAGGTCAACGGGCCGCTCGCGAGGAAATTCGTCGGGAAATTGCCGCCGGTGAGCGTATAGGCATCACCGATCGGAGTGGCGAGCGCGACCGCTGGACCGCAGTGAATGCCGACCATCAACGCAACCGCGGCGGCGAATGCGCAAGCGAGCCTGTGACCGATCATGGTTCCCTCCCTGAAGAACGCGATCTGACTTGCGGAGGGAAGCAACTATCAGGCCGAATTCAAATGCGCAATCTTTGCAAAGCGTTGCAATTAGTGCCGACGACTAGCACCCGTTATTTGTAAGATTTTTCGACGAGCCGACCGGGCTTTCGGCGAAGCGCAGGGGGACGCCGCCCCGCGTGTCTGCAAGACGTCGTGACCCCGGCGAGACGTGCGCTCGGATCGGCCGCACCGTGACGCCCTGCCGCCCTCGATCGCAGCACACGACCGATCCGCCGCAACGCCTCGGGCTTGGCCGATTCATAACTGGCAAGTCATGATTTCGGACTCCACGGCAACCAGACGACCTTTTCAAGATCCTCGCCGCGACCCGTCGGGCGATCTTCAGCGATTGGTCCGCGACGGCGAGCGGACCGTGCGCGCCTAGGCGCCTTCAGGCGCGGGTTCGATCGCGTCGAAACCGCGTTGAACTGACGGCGCCGATTTCCGACGACGGGCTCCGACTCATTTACATTTTCTTGACCATCGCGACAAGCTGATCGAGAGCCTTTCCCCAGCCCTCGTGGAACCCCATTTCCTCGTGCTTCCTGCGGGCTCCTTCTTCCCCGTGCATCGCGAGCGCCGTGTACCTCGTTCCATTTGCGTGCGGTTCAAGCGAAATGACCGCCGTGAAGACGATCAACCCGCATTCGGCCACCTCGGCCGATGGCGGGTTCGATGGACGGTAGCCCGGTGCAAGAGCATTGGTCCAAACGAGCTTCTCGTTCGCGATGACTTCGAGGTAGCAACCGACGTTCGGGAACTCCTGCCCTTGCGGTGAGCGCATCACCGTGCGAAAGATACCGCCGGGACGAAGATCGATTTCGCAATCGACCGTTGTCCAGGGCGAGGGCGTGAACCATTTCTTGACGTGCTCGGGAGTCGTCCACGCCATCCAGACGAGCTCTCTCGGGACATCGACGACGCGTTCCAATACGAGGTCAAGCCGGGGGTCCGGTTGATGAATTGTCGAGCAGTCATCGTTTCTGCTCCTTCAGGTCCTTGAGGTAGCTGTCCAGGTGATCGAGGCGGCGTTCCCAATTCGCGCGCTGCGTGACCATCCAGTGCTCCGCAACCTTCAGCGCCTGCGGCGCGAGCTGATAGGTGCGTACACGTCCGGCCTTGCGCGACCGGACCAGGCCGCAATCTTCCAGCACGTCGAGGTGTTCCGAGAAAGACGGCAGCGCCATCCTGAACGGTTGCGCCAGCTCGCTCGTCGCGGCCGCGCCGTGGGTCAGCCGTTCAAGAACGGCGCGCCGCGTCGGGTCGGCCAGCGCCTGAAACACACGATCGAGCCGTACCGATTGGTTAGGCATGAACCTAACTATAAGGGGACCCGATACTTAGGTCAACACCTTTCTTTTATGGCGGCACCCGGGTTGCCCCTGTCGCCGCCGCGCGGCGATACTCTGTCGCGGCCCGCCCGTTCAATTGCTGTTCCACACCCGCCGATGGAGGCAACAATGAAGCTTTACGATCTCGAAAGGTCCGGCAACAGCTACCGCGTCCGATTGCTGTTGTCGCTTCTGCGGCTCGAGCATCAGGTGGTGAGCGTCGACCTGATGAAGGGCGAGAACCGCGAGCCGTGGTTCCTGAAGCTCAATCCCCGCGGCCAGGTGCCGACACTCGACGACGGTGGAACGGTCGTGTGGG